>JACCDG011802387.1_pt1 | contig 15338 bp, 5 predicted proteins | sample 7442471 | NCBI WGS metagenome assembly JACCDG01 (sample SAMN15323444, study PRJNA562643) | freshwater metagenome | isolation source: river surface water | place: USA:Blue River Watershed | collected 2017-08-17
AGTGTTGTACTAGCCTGTACAAGGTTGCCAGACATCGGATCTACTGTAACATAGTTTTTAGGTTGTTCTATGTTAAAATATTTTCTAAAATCATTTGCTGTTTTTTCAAAGTTAGGAACAAGATTCCATTGGTTATCTGTGCCGTCCTGGTACAAGAAATAACCAGGTGCATCAACACGACCGTTCCAATCATTAGTGCGATATGCATAGAGTTTTAGTCTTGGTTGTGCTTGATTATATAGCGGATCATAAACAATGTCACCAAATGCAGTTTGGTTATCTATAACTACAATACTTTCAAGTGTGGTTGCAAATAACCTTAATCCGTAAATACTTTGTATGTTTGTAGCGGCTACTACAATTTCATCATCATAACGTAAAACTTCTACGTTCTGCCCTTGTATCGGACTACCAGTTTTATCTAACAGTGGATATGTACCACCTACTATACCGTTAACAAACTGTATGTTTCCAAATCTTTGTAGGAATTTTGCACTATTAGCAAGTGGGCTTAATGCAATGAAATTACCATTTGCCCAATTACCTTGACTCCAGAACAGAAACTCTTTGGCGCTTTGTTGCCAATCGTAGACATAGTTGCCGTCTTGGTTGTAAGTGTCGAACACCCAGCCTTCAACTTCTTGGGCACGTTGCAAACCAATTAGAAAATCAAATACATCCTGTCTTGTGCCAAAAACATAACCATATGGTATTTGTTGTACAGTATCAGTACCTTGCTTAAACCATACTACTCGTTCGTTGCCTACAACAACATAACTCTTTGGTCCAAATGCATTACTTGGTATAATTTCAAAATACTGTTTAACACCGTCGTAACCTACAACTCGGTATCCATTTTTTAACTGTGTAATGATTACACCTGTGTAGAATGCAGTTTTAATACTAGAACTTTTATACAAGTATGTTTTTACATTCTCGCTTGGTACAATCTGACTTTTATAACCAATTTGTCCAAAACTATCAGCAGTTAGGTAAAGATTGCTACTAACAAAACTTCCCATTTGGTGAGCAAGCTGTACGTTGGTACCACGTATAATATTACCAAAGTATTGAGTTACACTGAGATTTCTATTAACTAGATATTCACTTATCCAATGTTGAACACCGCAACTGCCAAAATAACTCAGCGTACTTTCATTTGGTACATTTATGTTACCACCAATTGCTAACGGATTTTCTCTATGTACGTAAAATTCGCCGTTCGGTCTACGATCATTAGTATCAATGTAAATCCATTGTCCAGTAGGCTGATCACCGAATACCAGTTTACTGCGAATTGTGTCCCAGTTATATTCGATGAACTGTGCAGGTTTCATTAAGTAGCTGTATTCTGCAATAGCAAAATTATAATCGTTACTGTAAATCCAAACTGATTCAACAGGCGAACCATCACCGAATACCCACTCAGCTTGTGCCTGTTGCGAACTTGGTAGATTTTTTACTGTACCGGCTGCTAATGGCGGTAACAAATTACCTTGATTGTCTACTGGTATGCATGATAATAGCCCAGGTCTTGCCCAAGTTGGATGATAACCTGCACGCGGCCCTTGACGTATATAGCCATCGCGCAGGTCTTCCCACATAACAGTGTTACCAGCAGTATATGGTGCAGAACCGTATTCAGCAGTCCACCAATCAGGCTCCTGACTAAATCCTAACATTTCCCACGGATGAGTGTGCGGTCTATCAGTGTCATAGAACCAACGATAGATCCCCTGATAGTAACCCGGAACAGGCAAGCCGTTGTTGTCTACGCTGTCATGATAGTTCCATGTAAATGGATCATTTGGATCATATGTAGTATTGGCACGATAATCAACTTGATTAGTAATAGTCCACTTGTCAAACATAGGAGATAGAATTTGCTTAAATTCATCTGCTGTGTAATCACCTTGACGCCATTTTCCTGGTGTATATTCTCTAATGTCTAATGCGAGTGTTGCTTGTGGATTTCTATATCTTGACGGCAAGTTAAGGTATAGATCAATTTCAAATTGAAGCCATGCAGCAGCAACAGGATTTGTTAGCAGTGCAGGACTAACTGTGCTGGTTAATCCATTAGCTATGCCTCCCAATGGTAATCCATCTTTTGCCATTACAATTCTTGCACCGTCATGGCATTGTATTACTAGATTATCATTGTCATAATAAACTGTTGGTAGATATGCTGGGGCACACCCTAAACGAGTTGCAGTAGGTGGTACATATGTTGGATTCGTGCTTTTAACATCGCAATATGCACCTTGTGTTGTACTAGGTCCGCTATTAGCAAATGCACTAGCAGGTGTTTTACCAAGATTTATCTGCTTAAGTGCAGTGCTTACCCAATCACTAGGTGTTTGAGTGAGGGTAAAACCGTTTGAGTACAAGTTAAACAATGCAGAGACAAATCTATTGTAAAAACGCAGGTACTCGCGTTGAGTAAACTGCATAGCAAGCATAGGATCTGTATCGCTTTGAACTGTGTTGATGCCAACAGTTACATTACCACTACTTAGTATCATAGGCTTTAACATAGGTGCTCTATGTTGCAATATACTAAAACCAAGACTTCTAATTCTAGCAGTATCTCTCCAGTTGTTGTTGCCGATTGCAGACCCTTCAAATCCTGGCTGGTTAGCAATTATTTCTTCAAACTGTGATAGATATTGGCTTTGTGCAATTGCGCTTATCTGCAGATTGTCAGGGTTTGCAGTAAGATTAAGAGGTAATTCGTAATAACCAATATTACCTTCTGGAACACCTTTACTCCAACTGCGGATTATTACTCTGTCTCCGGCCGCTACACTTTCTGATAGCGTAACAATTCTACCATTTACAGTATAATCTACACTATTTTTCAATAAGGTAGCAACTTCATTTCTGATAAGCACCACATAGATACTAGGCAATATACCAGGATTTGGATCAGGAGTTTGATCTATAGTAAACGACGAAGTTGTTGTAACTACAGAAAAATCATTAACAATATATTGTCTGCTAAGATTAGGTGCTTTATACCAGGAATTGTCATATGATTCAATTCCGTTATCGCGTGTCAAATAGTAGTAGTATCCATTAATGTTTGTGATTATAGTGTTATCTTGATATGTGTAAGTCTGAGAAACCATAGCATTGTTGAATACATAGTTCCCGTATTGATTTGTCTTAGGACGTATACCAAGTTCTGCATCAACTGCGGCATATTGATCTGTTGCATAGGTGAATATTGCATTACCGGTAAATGTGCTACCAGGGTATATACTAGGATCACTTAAACTGTTGCCATCGCTGTCATATAACACAAACAACGGTGGAACGTATGGAACACGCTGTTGTGACAAAATCCATTCTGTACCATTGTACCAAAGTTGTTTATTGCCGTATGTAACACCGGATACGCAAAATATTGTGTCACCAACAATTGGCGCAGCACTTATAGCATTTAGAGATATCACACCATATGTGTCAATACCAGTAACTTCAAAAACAATACCATTGTTTGTGATATCGGTGTTTTCTGTTACTAAAATAGTATCGCCGTCTTGCAACAAAATGTTGTCTATTTTAACAGCAGTTTTACCTACAATATTGTTAATATCGGTACCGTCTAATCGTACACTAGCATTACCTACAACTTCGCGAACGTTAGAAGCAGTTGATACAACTGTAACATTAGGACGACCGTTCCATCCGTTATTATAAAGTTGCAATCCTGCTTCAAATTCAATAATCGGCCTAGCTGCACGGAATTGGAAGCTGTTGCTTATAACCGTTTTTGAAATTACAAACACATCTTCATGATACCAACAGTTATTAGCACTCCACGTGTTAGTCGGAGTTTCAGATACTGCAATAGTGGTGTAATCTTTAATGTCTGCTAATTCAACACTAACAGGTGGTGGTGTTATTAGTTGTATACTGCGACCAACATTGTTTATGTACAATGGCTTATTGTTGTAGGTCGTTGACAAATCATCAACAAATTCAACTATAAGGCCAGTTGTGAATTTAATAGTACCTTCTATTATTTCACCAGTACTTGTAAGTTGATATACACCAGTATATGAATACGCAGTTTTTCCTAATATGTCTGTAACTAAATCAGTTTGAGACAGCAGTTTAATAGGAGCAGGACCGCTTGGTGCCCAATAATATTTGGTATAGTTTAATATTTTGTCTAAATCAATTGGCGGCGACCAAGAGTAATACTCTTGGTCAAATAGTCTACTATGGTTCTGTGTGTTTGCACCGTGAAATTTTAAAACATTTACAAAGTCGTCGTAAAACATCACATTGGTTAAATTGCCGCTGCTTGGATTTTTACTAACAGCAGTCGCAGGTAGTTGGTAATCTATTCTGCTTTTAGTAGGCTCGCCAACATAAAAGTCAGTAGTAGGATCGTAATAAGAAGGTTTACTTCCTATATAAGCACTGACAAATTCTACACTTTCTGGTTGAAATAGATGATCAACCGTTGCTGCAAAAAACTTTGTCAGTGTCTCGGTTTGGTTAACCGGTGGTAATAATTTTATCGGACGACGACGTTCAACCATTTGACAATCCTAGTTGTGCTTCTGTAAGGCTTTGTACTATAACTATGTTATTAACTGTTGCGCTGCTGATAAAAATTTCATTTGGCTGCGCAGTGATTTCAAATAAATCACCAAATCTTGCTCTACCATTAACTGGCACAGGTACAATACTTGCTACAATAGTAGCTAAATTAACCTGTATATATGTTGCCATTTCAGTGAAGAAGAAACTCTGGCCAAAGTCCCAATTTCCTATTGCAAAGTAAGAATCAATTTGAGATTTAACCAGGCTTTTTACTTCATTGTCGCTATAGGTAGTACCAGGTACTTTTACTACTTTGAATGTAACTTGATATTCTGGTTCGGCTTGCGAACCAAATAGTATTTTGTATGTCACCGGATGCCATATTATTTGGTCAGTCATCATTTTGTATTGTTCAAAATAACTAAACAAACCTTTGAGTTCTTCTGTAGTTGGCGGCAATGGTTTAACAGATTCACTACCGCCAACACTTATCCAGTTTCTAAGATCGGCATTATAAGTCGCAGTAAGCACATAAATGTCTATTATGTTCATCAATGCAGGATTGATGCGCTGATTGTAAGACGCATAGTGCTTCCACATATAATCAATGTCAGATCTGCCTATTCTCACTTTGTATTCTGATGTAACATCAACTAAGCTACCGTTGCGATATTGATAGAACAAACTACCATTTATAACATACGCAACTTCACCTTCAACCCAATTACCTGCTGGAGGTTGCGGTACAGAAATCTGTGTTGCATAGATTCTATCTTCAGGTATGACTATAGGTTGATAATATTGGTATCCTTCTGAACTTGTGTATCTAACCCAGAATACATACTTTGTCGGTGGTGTTACATCCGGATTAACAATTGTCACAAACTCATCTGGATTATCAGGTAGTGGATAATTTCGGTCTCTCCAAAATGTTACTCGTACACTTGCAGGATTGGCATATCCATCTGGATAAGTCTCTTGACCGTATATTTGCCATAGATAATCTTCACCTAATGCAGGCGCAGGTGATGGCGGTAACGGTGCGCTGTTTACACCGAGTACATTGATGTAATCAAATTTTGGTTTACCAGACACTTGATCGATAACGTTAGTAGTGTTAGACACATAAAAACGTGTTTCACTAACGCTTTCGAATACATAACGCTCTGCACGCTGTTGAATGACCCAACTTGTTGTGTTGTATATTACTTTTATTAGCCAGCTGGCATCTAGATTGGTGTTACTAGTATCTTGTGCAAATGCTAAACTGAAAGTCGGATCAGTACTGAGGTTGCTATTGGTGATAACATACCAATGTTTAGCTAACGGATCGTATCCTATGCCAAATGTTTGTTTACTATTCATTGCAGCAGCAATTTCACTAATTTCAGTTGACGTAAAAGTAGTTTCAAATGCTGCACATATACTGTCAACTACAGCACCAGATGTTGGTGCAGCAGATGTTGTAACTGCACCTAGTTGTGTGATTAGTATACCTGTATCATTTACACCTGTACCGTCGCCAACTACTTTAAGTATGCTGTTCCATAGCGATGTTGTAGAATCAGTGAAGTGCAATAAACTACCTTCGGTAATGTAAGATTCCCCGGTGCCTGCTGTAGCATAATTGCCCAACTGAACAGCAGCTTTATTTGTATCTCCCACTAGACTAAACCAACCTGTACTACTACCAGTTGCAACTGTTTGCCTGTTCCATTGAATAGGTGCAGTAGTGGTATATCTTGGAAATTGTTCATAATAGAAGTTTTGTAATTCAGCAGCCATTGCATCGTAACTGCTACTACCACCGTTTACCATCGGTTGTATTTTGTTAATTACAATGTCTTGATTAGGTTGTCCTATAACAATTGCAACTTCTTGACGATTTAAATCGTATTCTTCATAGAGAATACCATCGTTTGCAAAAACGTTGATGTTCTGATATGTACCTGTAGGGTCGTTGATATCTATGTAACGGCTTTGACCGCTATATGTTCTGTTAACTGCTTTAACTTTTAATGCCTGACTGCTTTGCAGTGGGAATAGATTATAGTCCTCACCATTTACCATACGGTCTTGTGTATAATAAACTTGCTCAGCGTTTAACGCTATTTGTGCATTAGTCTGCGCAGATTGGCTGTTTGCAACGGTATATTGCAACGATGCGTTGAACGCAATACTGTATGTGTTATTGAGATTGTCGTTGTATGCAAAGTTAAATTTAATGTTAGACATGTCAGTTGGTCTAATTTGGTATTGCAAGTTATTGCTAACACGATACCATGTACGCAGTAGACCAGTAGGTACATTACCAAAGTTACCGTCTGCAAATCGTAGACTTATTTGATCGGAGCCGTTGCTATCTCTGGTAATAACAGAATATATGTTTCTTATACTTTTGTCTAAACTGTTATAGATAACGTTAAATCCGTTAACACTTGGCACCTGCGTCCATTCAGTTGTAACCAGACCAGCTGTGTTTATGTTTTGTACCCAAACGTCAGTTTGGTTAACATTATCAACGTTTATATCGATAATTCTATTTGAAATCGGTAACTCTAATAGATAATCACTATAATTCATAGTTCCTTGTTTGAAGAACAAGAAGAAACCAGTATTTGCGCTTCCGCTTCCGTTGCCGTCGTTTCTATAGACAATATACCAACTGTTAATTGGGTTTGGAGCACGTTCGTAAAAATATCCTGTACTACCAAGTGTAGTAGTTGTTATTTCATTTGCATTGTAAAAATCTGGATTGGCTAATTCAAAATTCATTGAATTGCCCCCAACAGTTGCTTGGAATGGTAATACACTTGTAGGAATTGCTACATTGTTTAATGCATATAATTCAGTTGGTATGCCATTAACTACGCCGCTTTTGGCAGGATTACCAAAATAGTTTGTGTTGTTCAATGAAGCATTCAAAACTAATATAAACTGTTCTTGCCAATCTGGATTATTCTGGTCATTCCAGTTAATAGGAGTATTTTGCAAATTAACGCCATTGGCATCATAAACAGGTTGATTACTCACAACCTGTGTTATTTTAAGTAACCCGGTTGCAGGTATACAGCGTTGCGGTTGATAGCTCAACATGCGAGCGAGTCTAAAAATACTTTCTCTACGCTGTGCAGTATCTAAGAAGTTTTCTCTAGTGTTGAGGTCCATTCTCAACGCTAAACTCTGACCAAGGTATGCTAACAAGTCAATAATAGATACAAATTCACTTGATTCGATCCAGTCATTAAAATCTTCTGGATAATTTAAACGAATATATTCTACCATCGCATTGCGAATGGTATTAAAGTCATATGCGTTGAAGTTTACTTGCGTGAACGCGGTATAGATTACTTGCCAGTCTTCTGCTGCAAATAATTGTTTTTGTCGTTGCTGTTGACTTACTGCCATTCTATTCCCCTATCACGCCATCGAAACCGCTCTGCGGTCGAATTCAATACTAAAAGTGTCTATTACATTGTATGGTTGGTATAGCAATTCCATTTGAACTACTAATCCTTGATTGAATTCATTTACAGTTATGCTTTGCAATATTACACGACTATCCGACGACACTACCTTAGTACATTCTGCAACAACAGCATCTTTAACAGCTTCGTCAAATGGTTCAAACAGTAAATTCCATACTGCACAACCATAGGTAGGCATCATTACACGTTGTCCAGGAATTGTATTAAAATGATTGTACAAATCTCTTTTAATCAATGGGATATCTGCAAACTGTTGTTGTTTGCTGTCAGTGTCTAATGTGCTATAGCCAACGAAAATTTTTGACTGTTGTAAAATTGCCATGTGCGGATGTACCAGATCTATCTAAGCAGTATTTAGTTGATAAAAATCTGGCTGATTTTAAACCTTTTAACATCCGCACATATTATTATGAATATCTTCCAGTTCCGGGATCTATCGTGCCACCGTTGCTGAAATTAGCGTATTCTCTCTGACGTCTATTAAACAATGCTTGATTAAATTGGCCTTTAACTGTGTTATGACTTAGCCATTCTTTACTGACATTGTAGTCGCCAGTATTTAATTTGCTAAACACATCTCTCGACCATCCGCAGTTATACACAAGAGAAAACAACATATCAAATTGCGTTTGACTAATTGGTACTTTTACTTTTCTGATGTAATTTTCTCTTTCTACTGCATCAGTTCTGAACAACGCATCAATTTCAGCATCAGATAGTGGGCCTTGGTTAAGAGGTCTATTTTGTCCCAAAATCTTTACATAATTACCTGCTACTTCATCTGGTAATAGTAAATGACCATAACCAATTGTAGGTTTACCGCCAACGTCAAGGTAAACTTCGCGTTCTTTGCCTTCTTCGCCGACAATAAAATATACACCTGCAGGACTTAATGACAATGTACTTGCTGCAACTTGCGAGCCATCTGGCGGTGCTTTATATTCGTATTGTGGTATACCTTTTGAGTCATACCCTGTACCTGCATAGGTACCAGGTTTACTGTAAGTATTAGGTGCTCCTAATAGATCAAGCGGTCTTTCTGCGCCAGATGTTGCAGCACCAGATGGGATAGATCTACCACTTTGGTCAACAACTGGTCCGATTTCTACATACCCGTTTGTACCTCTAGTACTACCGCCATGTGCAGCGTATGGTTCATGATATGGCAATGAGCTTAGTATTGTATTTTTCATTACAAATCTAAATTGACCTGGTCCAAGTACTTCATTGTCTTGTAAGAATCCATCTATTGGTTGTTTTGCAACTGGTGCAGCTAATGCACCCGCGGCAGACGGTCCATTCACATCAACTCTGGCACCTTGTAATACCATATTAGCAGTTGTACCAAGACTCAGTAAACCGTTACTTTGCAATGTCATATAACCGCCGGCACCTTGATCGTAGCTACCATAGCTGTAGTCAAACATATTGCCTTTTGCACTTCTTGCAGTTCTACCATCACTGGTTTGATACATATCACCATTTGCATACAGATGCATGTCTCTAGCAGAGTTAATCATAATCATACCGCCGTCGGTACTGTTATAATTTGTAGCGGGTTGTTCTGTGTTATCAGTTGGATTTTGTAATGTACCTGTAATTACACTTGCATTACTAGCAGTTGCCTGGTTACCAGGCGCAAATGCTACATTTAGATACGCATAATTATCTTCAAACGTAACACTGGATAATGTCACGCCGGTTGTTGGATTATTAAGTGCAGCCGTACTATTAGTATTTGGTGTGTTGTCCGGAGATTTAAGCTGAGTAGATATAGTTTCGTTGACATTAGACGCAGTTTCTACATAGCTTTTTGGTGTTACACCATCTGTGCTTGCACCAATGTCAACAACGTTATCCCCTTTGCCTCTAGCAAAGCCATAAACTACATCACGCTTGACAGAATCTTTAGGTAGTATCCAAGTATAATTTTGAGCATTCAATGAATTACGTATTTTTCCAAGATTAACTGTTAGTAAACCTTTATTTTTGTTATCTGCAACATCATCGTTTGTACCGGCGCTTATTACTGCCCATTGTGCATTTTTAACACTATTATTGCTTTCTACAGACGATGCAATTGCTGCACTAGATGCATTTGCTGACGCAGATGTAATAACACCTGGACGCAGTTTAGCTAGTTCTGGACCTGTACCAAGTGCAATACCGTCGCCTACTACTACAACTGGTTGACCGCTACCTGCCAGTGCAGTAGGTGTAATTGGGCCTGCTGCTGCAAGATCAGCAAAACTATTGTTCACGGGTGCTGTGTTTGTTACAGGATTTGCCCACGGTATACCACTAATACTCATACCTTGTACAAAAGTACCTGTTATGGCATTGCTAGGCACTTTAATTGTTGCAGCAGCATCATTGACACCTATAGCAGGTACTTGTGCAGTATTTGTTGTACTTGCTGTTTGTATTTGTCCAGATTGACTAGCAGCCGTGCCAGCTACCGGTCGTGTACCAACTTCACCTCTGGCTTTCATATAGATACTACGGCCCGCTTCCATTCGTATATCACCGTCTGCACGAAGATTCATTGTACCGTTACAGCGCATGCTTATACTAGCTGCTGAAAATATTGTTACTCGACCATCTGCGCTAAGTTCTAACCAGTTTGCACCATCTCGTGTATTGAGATAGATCATGCCCTGAGAATCATTGATGAGTACTTGTGTACCAGACTGTGTTCTTAAACGTATAAACCTATTAGCAGCGTCATCGCTAAACACAAATTGACTGCCGCCTGGTGTTAATATACCGGAGTAGGAGTTTACAGCATCGTTAGATCTTACTGTTGCAGTAGTTGTGCCTCTAATCGGGTCTTCTGATAAACCCTGTGTTATAAGTGCTTCTGATAACGGCGTGTATAAAGGTCTTTTAGGATTGGATGGAATTGTTTCCTGGTTTGATTTATTGTATTCAGCCACAGGTAAGTTTTTACTTTCTGTAGTACCCGCAATACCAGGTATCATATGATTCATATATTGTTGATACAAGCACCCAAACCAAATACCTCTACCCGGATCGCCATTGATAAAACAACATACTACTTCATTTTCTAAATTTGGAGGTATAAACCAGAATCCGTAGCTGCGTTGTGTGTCTGTCCAAGTTTTACCAGCTGTAACAGTGTAAGGGTTAGTCGCGCCTGCAAACGGACTTGCATAGTTCATAGTAAACCATTGAGCAGTATCGTTCGGATCACCACCTAATTCTGGTATCCAAACTTGAAGACGTCCCATACGCTGTAGGTCATCTGTATTTTTAACAAACCCAACGTAGATTTTATCAAACTGAGTTGCACGCCCTTCTGGTGCCAAGTTAAACGCTTTAGGGCTATACGTCGTTCTTGCTGGTGATGGCATTACTCTATTCCATTAAATCTATTGTATATAAATTTATCTAATAACACTGTGTGGTATCAAATATTATTGTGGACCAATTCTGGGACTAGTTGAAATGGGAGGTAATCCGCTACTAGCAGTTCCCATTCGTGTATCTCCCCCGCTTACTGCACCTACACCATATCCAGCCGACGATGCAGCAGGTGGACTATTTGCAACCTGAGATGTGTTAGTGCCAGCAGCGAGAATATCTCTTACACATTTTAAGTTTTGTGTAAATTTACCTCTTGAAAATGTATTTTCAACTTGTATAACTTGATAAAGACCGGTGAAAAAATCTGCCCCGTTTTGATCTGTTACTGCTAAGCCAGTGTCTTCATTAATCACAACGCCCATACGAAATTCTAATAATATTTCATTGTCACCGCCGAGAAAGAATGCAGTGTCAGATGGTAGTGAATTGTTACTAACAACATTTCGACCAGCTAATGTTTCAGCCAGAGAGTTTTGAACTATATTACCAATTGGTATCCACCACGGATCACCCCGTATGTCTAATTGTATATACTGAAATGCATCGTCGTTAAACACGTTGCCTAAAATAGAACCAACAAGTCCTGTGCCTGGTAAAAATGAATTAGGGTCTTGTGATGCACCAATTTTATTCTGGTCGGTGTTTTGTCTAGCTTGCTGTTGAGTTGGAGTTGGGTCAAACTGACCTACTACTGGTAATATTGATTGCACCTTAGGAGGTCTAGCATCTTCTGCATATTTTGTAGATAGTTCTTGCTGGCGTGTTGTTAACGGAGATATAATTTGCGGAGTAAATTGCGATTCTATTGCTGCAATTGTAGATTTTGTTATGTCGCCAACATTTAAGTTTAGATTTATCATCGACCCACTAAATATTTTGGTAGGGTCAGAACTAGTAGACGGTATGTTAATACTAACAATATTGTTAGTAGCTCTAGATATCTGTGCGTTTAAATTAGATATTAATCTGTTTTCTTCTTCTAATAATTTAGTTTGGAAACTGTTAATTGTATCAGTGACAGTGTTGATAGTATTTGATACTGTACCTAAAATAGTACTGTCTAAAGCCTGAATCAAGCTTGTTGGTAAAATCTGCGTTCTATTAAAGACACCTTTGATTAACTGATAGCCTATACTGTTTTGATCAGCAATTGCACCAAATGTATATTGGTCATAGCTATTACTTTGTATCCATGTAGGCTGGTATATAGTCCACAGATTAGACAAATTAAAGTCGAATTTAAGAACTTCCGTATTACGGCCTGTATAGATATATTCATATTTTTTAGCTAATCTTTTAGTAGAAATTAGATAATTTAATTTGTTTTTTTGAGTAGTTGCAGACTGTATGTTTTTAACAGTTTGCATATCGGTATATGCTCTAACACTCTCAGTTGGTATTAATGTATATGTAATATCTCTTACATAATCTAACGTGACAGGATCTTGAATCTGTGATGTATTGATTTTAACAGAAGGATAAACTGTAACATATCTGATAATACCTTGTGTTTTTAAACTAGCTGCACCAGGTGACGGAGAATCTTCGCCAGTTATCCAACGCTGTGCTTCTTGACAGAGATATACCGCAAAGTCTACTATCTTTTCTATACTTTGACCACGTGCAATCTGTATTGTAGTCTGTGGACCATTTAATTCTGCACTCATTGGCGTATTTCTAGCGTTTTGTTTAAAAACATCAGGATTACGCAACGTCCATGTTTTCCAATCATTTGGTATAACAATTCTATAATTGTTACGCCTTAATCCATCTTGGTTAATGTTTGACTGTAAATCATTCCAGTCTCTTTCAAGTTTTTCAAAAAATTCGCCTAATGTAGTAGCTGTAATACTTAGACCAGCCGGAGGAGTTGCTAATGCGTTTGTTTCAGCAAATGCATTGTCGTTATACATTTTAACAGTGTATGTTGTACCTACATGATCTGATACTGCATCCATAGATATTATTGTAACACGGTTTAAACTATAGTATAAATTAGGTGCAGCTATGTTACCATTTTCGTCATAGCCATTGAACCATATTTCTAAGAAATACGGGCATCTTAAATGATTTAATACTCCTAACTCTTTAGCAGAATAATAAAGCTTATCGAGAAGTTGTAGACCTAAAGGTTCTTTAATAACCATTTCATAATAGGTGTTAGACCACATATTTCTTTTAGACCCATTACCACTTGCTGCGGCACTGGTTTTTAAAGAACTAATATTAAAACCTGCTGTTACACCACTTTCTGCAATAACAATTTTATTAAGTGTGTTTGTATTTGGTTTTGATTGATTGATATTATTATAGGCTTGAATTTCATTAGACATACTCAAACGTATATGATACGTATAATTTACGTAATCACTAAGTGGATTCGGCATTGTATTCACAGACGAACTCAAACCTGTTGCATATATACCACTGCCGCCGGCGCCGGTTGTGTTTACATTAAGAGCGTTAGAAATATTTGATATCAATGATAAAGGTATGCTAGAAAATTGATCATTTATAACAGAATTAAGTTTTTCTGTTACTCCGCCTAAATCTATCTTTATAGGACTTATAGGTTTTATTGCATTATTGAGTACAGTATTAACTGTCCCAATTGCATTATTAACTGACCCAATTGCATTATTAACTGAACCTATCGTGTTGTTAATTGAGCCAATTGTGTTGTTAACTAATCCTCCTAAACCAAATGCCATTAAATGTAACCTGCCAATGTATCTTTTTGTGGGATGTATAATCTAATATTAGCTAAAAAGTCCCAAACCGGATCTTTAATGACGTTTGGGTTTCTTAACATAAAAACCCACCATAGTTGAGGTGTGCCATACTGCGCATATGATAGCAAATCTGGCCTATATTGGTATTGCGGATCTAGCTGCATGAGTAAATCATTACTTTTTGGAAGAATATAAATTCCATTCCAAAATCCTAGATAATCAACATATTGACTAATTTGTGGTGTATTAAAATATGGACTATTTTTTTGATAAATTACGCCGCTCATATCCATCTTCCTTGTTGCATTAATTTACCAGTTCTGAAGCTGTCGAGATTAAATGCACGCAAGCGTGTTGCAGTGTTCTGCACCATTAAATCAACAGTGATCGAAAATACTGCTGGTAACCAAACATAACCTTCTCTTATATCTTGTAGATCCTGTCTATACATTTTCGTAGATATTAATGTAGAATTTGCAGAATTTCTAAAACTAGTAAGAGACGGAGTCACTTGCGTTTGACTATATCCAGGTATGTTGGTTGTAGTTTGAGGCGCAGTATAGGTTTGAACATAGCTAAGATCTACTGGTACATAATCAACATCTGGTGGTAAAGTAACTGCAAAGTTAGTAACTATCACTGGCAGTTGATTAAACATGTATTGTCCGTATGCATCAAACAATAATACAGGCGGAGGTGTACCTGCATTTGGGTCACTTGACCCAAAATGCATCTTAGTCACTGTGCGTAAGAAATGTATTGCTGCAAGACTATATATACCCTGTTCTTGATTCTGTACGCTAAAGTCACCAGACACTGTAAACTTGGGAGACGGTGTTGCAACATATGCTTGTATATCTTGGTTAGTATGAATTAATTCCATCCCGCTATATGTAACAGCCTGTGTCCAGCCTATATTTGGTTGGTAAGGCCAAATCATACCGTTGGTTTGACGTAGCGGTTGTAGTAAACCATTCGATCCATATATTTGCATTGCGGCTGCGGGTTTGGGTCGTAGTCGTACCCTACGACCTTTTGCATCACTATTGTTACTGGTATCAGCAGTCTGCATGCCAGTAAACGGTACTGTTGCTCCACCCATCTGCGAAAATATGTCTGCCATCAATAAAACTCCGTACTTACTATTTATGGTGGCATTTTTTCCATAAAA
>JACCDG011931603.1_pt1 | contig 15334 bp, 8 predicted proteins | sample 7442471 | NCBI WGS metagenome assembly JACCDG01 (sample SAMN15323444, study PRJNA562643) | freshwater metagenome | isolation source: river surface water | place: USA:Blue River Watershed | collected 2017-08-17
CGATTGGAAATATGTATTAGTCCAATCCTCCTTTCAGTCGATTGGACTAAACATATTTATCCATCGGCATTTACCACTGTAAATATTTTATTTGGATTGGACCAAATAAAATATAACATTGGTATTAAATGTTATTCTTGCCTGATAAGCAAAATACAAGATAAACATAGGGGCACTTTGTTTAACCACATAGAAACATAGCTATTTGGAGCATACACTGATTTATTGAAGTATAGATCGCTGCTTTCGATTTACCAAAAAACAATACATTCTGATCGCTGTACCCCACATGAAATCTATTCTATGTGTCTATGTGGTTATTTTTTTTAACCAGCCTTTGGTTCAATCATACCGCTATTTATTTTATGTCACTACCATTGTTTTTCAGAATCGCTTAAATCCCGGAACGAGTTATCCTAATACAGGCCATCCCTTTTTTTTAGCCTGTTCGTTATACATTTTCAACGCAATTTCTTCATCGGTTATATGATAGCGGACTCCTGTGTATTTATATATTTTGCCTTTATTATCAGCAATCGGAACTATACAGGCATCCACCCAGTAATGGCTGCCGTCTTTGGCTCTATTTTTTATTATACCCCTGAATATTCTTCCGTTCTTAATATAATCCCACATCAGTTTAAAAAGCTCCTGTGGCATATCCGGATGACGGAACAGGTTATGTGGTTTGCCCATTAATTCGTCCATGGAGTATTGGGAAACATCGGCCAGTTTCTGATTGGCGTATGTAATTACCCCGCGTGTATCTGCTTCCGAAAGTATGGTTGTAAAATTGAATACATCCTCCCGCTCCTTCAACTCCAGGGTTTTTGCCAATATCAGTTGTTGTGCCTCAATATCCTTACGTTTTAGCTCTTCTTCTTTTATTTTGCTTTCTTCCAGCATTTGCTGAATTTGCGCTTCTTTTAATTTGTTTTCTGTAATGTCGTTGGCAAATTTTACAACCTTGCTTACTTTTCCTTCTGCATTTTTTATGGGATTATAAATGGCATTGAGCCATACGGTTTCTCCTTTGGCATTTATCCGTTTAAATTCGCCTTTAATGGCCATGCCCGAGGCCAGGCGGCTCCAGAAGGTACTGTAATCTTCGCTGTCGAGTATTTCGGCAGGTACAAAATTGCGATGGTGTTTGCCTTCAATATCCGAAAAGTGGCATTTCATGGTTGCCAGAAATAACTCGTTGGCTTTTAGCACATGCCCGTCGGGTGTAAATTCTATGGTAGCCATGGTAGCATCTATACCATCCAGAACACCTTTTGATTCGGCAGCCCATTCGGCCATTATTTTGCTTTGCTTTTCCATTTCCTCCTGAGTGGCCTGCATTTCTTCCATATTCTGACGAATTTCTTCTTCCTGTTGCTGAGCTTGTTCCAGCATTTCCTTCATTTGTAATTCCTTACGTTCCATTTCTTCCTGGGTAGCCTGCATCTCCTCCAGGTTCTGACGCATTTCTTCTTCCTGTGCCCGCATCTGTTCTGCCTGTTGTTGCGACACTTCAAGCAGGTGTTTGGTTTCGGTATTGGTTTTTACAGCCGAAACGGTAGAGGCTATACTTTCACCAACTTTTTCTACAAATTCGATATGGTGTTTTTCGAAGGGTGTAAAAGAGGCCAGCTCAACCACACCGTAGCTGACGTCGTTCACCTTTAAGGGCACAATAAGTATGCAGCGCGGAGGGGCATCACCAAGACCCGAGGTTATTTCAATGTAATTTTCCGGAACATCGGTAAGGTATATGGTGTCGTTTTCCAGCACGCATTGCCCCACCAGGCCTTCGCCTGCTTCAATACGTTTGCTCAGGTATTTTTTCTTCTGGAAAGCGTAACAGGCTACGAGGTCGATGTATTTATTTTTATTTATATCCTCATTCAACACATACAATCCGCCCTGATTGGCATCCATATAACGTACAAGGCTGCTGATAATATTGTCGTAGAATTTTTGCAGGTCGCTGGTATCAGCCCTCAAAATATCGGCAAATTTAGCCAGACCCTGAGTAGCCCAGGAACGTTTTTTATCTTCCTCCGAGGTGTTGCGCAGCGATTCGCGCATTTTGTTCAATGATTCATAGATCTCGCCGTTGTTGTTAAAAATAGAAACACTCACATCGAAATTGCCTTTACCCACCTGGCCTACATATTCTTTAACATGATTAAGGTTACTCACTATGGAATTGATGGAAGTAACCATTTGTCCCAGTTCATCCCTTGATTCTACCTGCAGTTCATCAACATTTTCGCCCGAAGAAAGGCGGTTAAGTACTTCGCGTGTTCCGGCAATGGGAGTGGTTATGGTACGGGCTATCCAATTGCTTATAATTATGGCTATTACAACCACCAGACCAATCAGCACAAGCATCATGTTTTTAATCCGGGTGGTATATTGCTCCCCCATGGTCTGATTTTTAAGGGCCTCTGCGGCAATGAGGCCGCTTAATTGCTCCATTTGAACAGCAAGAGCATCAAAGCTTTCTTTAAATTTCACATTAGTTTCTTCCAGTCGTATCTGGTAGGTGCTGTCGGCACTACGGTTTAAACCCATTTCCAGGAGTCCGGTGCTTGATTTTACGTATGCAGCAAGGGGAGCTTCTACCTCTTTCAGAGCTTCTGTCAGTTCCGGAGATAAACGAAGGGTGTTTAATGCGGCTATTTGTTCATTAAAATTGGTCACGTGACCCTGAAAGTCTGCTCTTACAGTTTCCATGGCTTTTTCGTCTGCCCCTTTGGTAAGCATAGCATTGTAACAGTCGCTGCGCAAAGCATCGTGCATCATGTCGGCGCTCAATTGGTATTGCAATGCCTTACCGTTAAGGGAAATGTCATTCTTAATGCTGTCTAATTTTCCCAAGCCATTGTAAGCTATGCCGCTAATGACAAAAAGAAATGCCAGGTTCAGGCCAATGATCAGGAATATTTTCCCTCGTACGGATAATTTATTAATAATGCGTTTCATTGATTCTCTTAGTTATGTTTTATGTAAAGCTGTAAAAACGGACATAATTCCTAAACTTGCAGTTTAACTCTTCTTTCTGTCGAAGGCATTGAAACGGAAAGAATAACCACAGGAAATAAAGTAATCGGGGGCAAAATCATTCAAGCCAATTCCGGCAGAAACGTCGAGCTGGTTATTGTTATTAATTAAAAAGGTGAAACCACCATCAGCCCGGTTATCGCCGGTAGAATTTTCACGATAAAAACCATAGGTTTCAATAAACATTCCCAGGCGTTCGTGCAGGGTTATACCTAATGAGGCTGTATATATGGTGGTAGATACACTACTGCCGTCTTCCCATTCCATACCAATGTTGTAAGAGAAGTTAAATCTGTCGTTGATAGGGTGGCTGAAGAGGAAACGGTATCGTGGCACAATGGAAGAGGGTTTGAAGGCATCTGCACCGAAATAGGGCAGAGAAAGGTGTGTAATTAAACTGATTTGAGGCCGCCAACCCTGAGCCTGGCATATAGCAGTTTTAGCACCTATGGTTATGGGGTTAAGTCCGGATTCACTATGGAGTTCTTTTTTCTGATTTAAATCCGTAAGCTTATCGTTGGCGTACTCGGTTATTAAACGCAGCTCGAAGCGTTTTGATAAACCGTATTTCCAAAGGGTGGTGTTATACAAAGTACCCTGAGCCTGCACATTCAGTTCTTTGTCTTTGTCAAATTCACTTTGCGCACCAATTTCTATTTGAAACCACTTATGCGGTGTCAGTAAGGGTGACTCTGTCTGGTCTGGTCTATCAGTAACAATCGATTCCGGAAATTCCTGAATATCGCAGGGTGTTTCCGGGCTGCTGCTCTGGCTTATGAGTTTACCATAATACAGGAGCATGGTCAGGGGCAAAAGGTATTTCAATTTCATAGCCGTTTTTCTGTGTTAGTTACCCGTTGCTTAGTGTTTTAGATGGTAATGAACTGCGTTTGCCCCCGATTTTCTTAGTAATTGTATTAATTCGTTCATCTCTTAGGGTTTTGGTCTACATTCAAAGTTAATTCACTGCTCAGCGTTTGTTATCCGGTAAATTACGTATTCTCACTACGTATTATTACTTAAGTAATTGCAGCTTATAGATGAAAAAAGACGTTTCATCGGCTAAGTCTGTGTATGGGCAAATATAATACAAACAATATGTATTATGCGCGTTGTTTGCTTAACGTGCAGATGGGGAATCCCGATGCGAAAATTAGTTATTCGTCAAATATGTGTCAGCAAAATTCCCCTTTCAATCGATTAGACTGAAGCTGTTTAATCAGTGGCATTTTCCAATGTTAACGAGAAACAGCTTTGGATTCTTTCCCGTTAACATTGGTATAAAGCATTCATGAACACTGCTTACGAAGGCATAATGAAGATAGGGTGCGATGGCAGAATATGCTACATGACAAAAACGGAAAAAACTTTAACTGTATGCATGTAAAGGAATATTTATTAATTTCAGTATTGTAAAGAACCGTTTTATTCAACTATAATAAACACAAGCGAATACCAATGCAATCCAGGCTAAGCCGGGAGAGTGGTTTTCGGATCATTTTGGTATATCCGGTACTCAGGCACAGAACACAGGTATGAATGAAGACATAAATAAGAGCAAGGCCATAAAGCAGCTTACTGAAGCGGAGAATGAACTTTTCACGAACCGTTTACTGCTTGCTGTTACAGTGGTGCTCTATCCTTTGTTTGGTTATGCAAATACCTTCATGCGTATACCCGCTCTGGAAACCAGGGAGATGTTTGTCCAACGCCTTCTTTTCAGTCTGCTCATTTGTCTGGCTCTCGTTATTTCTTATGTATGGAAATCCTTTCGCCGGAATTTCTATATGGTTATTGTGGGGTTCATTTATTTGGGTAGCGCTCATCTTATTTATCTGAGCCACCTCACCGGCTTTCATTTTAATCACATACTCGGTATTATTATGGTGTATATGGGCACCAGCCTTGTTTTCAGGCGTAGCCTGCACCTGAATATTTATTTGTTTTACTTCCTGCTGCTGCTCTTTATTACCGTTAACTTCACTCCGGATTTGATAGCGGATAAAATTACACTCTGTCTTATTTTTAGTTCTATCGCAATAGTTTTGTTTATTGCACTGAACTCCAAAATGCGCGTAGAGAGAAAATTAATGGCAAACAAGATTAACCTGAATGCTGTTTTGGAGAATACCACAGACCTGATCTGGTCGGTCGATAAAAGATACGATTATTTAACCTGTAATGTGGCTTATGTCGAACTGATTAAACAACCCGGCGGAAAGCTCCCTGCCCCCCTTTCACCTATGCTGTATTCCTGTTTTCCGGAAAATATACGGGAGGAAATGCGCAACGCTTTCGACAAGGCATTCGCCGGGGAAAAACCACGCTTCGAATCCGGGATAGGTGATCAGCACTTTGAATTTTCTTTTTATCCTGTTCGGAATCCGAGGGGCAAAATAAAACAAGTAGCTGCATTTGGCAAAAATATAACAGGAAGAAAGAACAAGGAATACGAGCAGCAGGAATTGCTGAAGAAATATAAAGATGCAAATGAACAACTGCATGAAAGTCAGGCGGTATTAAAGAAAAAGATTGCGGAAATAGAGGGACTGAATCATTCGTTGTCGGAAAAAGAGGCTTACCTGAATACCATTCAGGACAACTCGCCGGTAGGCATGTTTGTAACCGATAAAGACGGGCGTTGTTTGTATGTAAATAATAAATATACGGAAATATCAGGTTGTACATTGGAAATTGCCAAAGCGGATTGGGATAATGCAATTCATCCGGATGATAAGCACCTGGTTATTGCATGCCGGGAATCGCTTTTCAGTACACATAAAGCGTTTAATCTCCGTTATCGTTACCTGAAAGATGGAAAGGAAGTGTGGGTTCAGGGTTACGGATCGCCCATCATTAAGAACAATGAACTTCTGGGGTATGTAGGCAGCGTGGTGGATGTTACGGAAGAAAAGCAATCAGACGAACGCCTGGCACTTTTGTACGACCTGCTTAATAACAGTAGTGATTCGTTTCAGGTAGCTACCGAAGACGGAAAAATGGTTTTTATGAACAGGGTGGGTTGTGAAAGGTTGGGAATTGAGCAGGAAGAAATAGTAAATTATTACGTGAAGGATTTTGAACGAATATTTAAAACACCCGGATCCTGGGAGAAACATGTGGAAGAGATGAAGCATAGGGATTTTATGCTTATAGAAGGAGTAAATCACAATAGAAAGAGTGGCGGGGTTTTTAATGTTGAAGTGAACGTAAGACATGCCATAATAAACAATACGGGTTATTTGATTGCTTTTTCGAAAGACATAACCGAACGTAAACGAAATGAGGAAGAACAACGCCGGAGCAGGGAAAGCTTAAACAGGGCGCAATATATTGCACGCATAGGAAGTTTTGAGCGTGATTTCAAAAACGAAAAATACCTCTGGTCGGATTACATGTACGAATTGTTTGAACTGCCTCGTACTACCGACATTAAAGCCTATAATTTTAAAGAAAAAATACATCCGGAGGATTATTCTTCCATGATGGAAAGTTTTACAGAGAAGTTAAAAACGGAGAAAGATTTTACGCTGTATTACCGCATTGTGAGAACAAATGGTACGTATCTGCCGGTAAGGGCTCAGGTGTATGTGGAACGGAACGAAGAGGGTGATGTGACAAAAATAGACGGTACCATTCAGGACATCAGCGAACAGGTAGCGGCAGAAAACATGTCGCACGAACTGGTACGCTTGCAGGCAGCCCGTGAATTGGCCGAACAGGCAACCCGCAACAGGGAAGAGTTTATGGCCAATATGAGTCATGAAATACGTACTCCCATGAACGCCATTATCGGCCTGTCTAACCTGCTGGATAAAGCCGGTGTGCTGAATAAAAAACAGGAAGAGTACCTGGGGCACATCAAACTAAACTCAAAAAATTTACTGGAAATTATTAATAACATACTCGATTTTTCCAAACTGGAATCGGGTAAAATGGAATTTGAAGAAATTAATTTTAATCCGGGTCAAACATTAACCGACGTGGTGAAAGCTTTGGAGGCTAACGCTGTACAGAAAGGTCTGAAAATTATGGTAAATGTTGACAAACAACTACCCGACAAACTACTCGGCGACCCACTTAAGCTGAAGCAGGTAATGTCTAACCTCATAGCCAATGCCATTAAATATACCCCAAAAGGAACTATAAAAATTGACATCGCACCGGTAGCCGCTTATGCGAATTTTACGGATGTGTTGCTCAGGGTTTCGGATACCGGTATTGGAATACCGCAGCATAAAATATCCGAAATTACCAAACCCTTTACACAGGCAGGTAGCGATATTACCCGTAAGTATGGTGGTACCGGTTTAGGACTGGCTATTGTGGTAAAAATACTTTCGCTACTGGGCAGTAAGCTGGAAATAACAAGCAGCGAAGGAGAAGGCTCGGTATTTAGCTGCGTAATAAATTACAAGAACGGACGAAAAGACATAGGCGAAGAGCTTCATGTTTTGCAGGACGAAAAAGTGCAAGTTGAAAAACCTGCGCAGCCCCTGTGCATACTGCTGGTAGAAGATAACGAATTTAACCGCCTGGTGGCCATAGACACCCTTAAAGACTGGAACCCTGCGCTGGCAATAAGCATAGCGGAAAACGGAAAGCAAGCCGTGGAATTAATAAAAACCTGCACGTTTGATGTGGTACTGATGGATATTCAAATGCCGGAAATGGACGGGCATACCGCAACGAAAATAATAAGGGGAGAATTAAACCTGAGTGCCGGTGAGTTGCCCATTATAGCCATGACTGCACATGCCTCAGCCCTTGAGGCGGATAATTGCCGGCGTTCAGGAATGAATGATTTTATATCCAAACCTTTTGATGCGGAGGTCTTATTCCGGAAGATAAATAAGTATGTAAGAAAAGCAACCGCAAAAAAAGAGACTGATAATAAAATAGCAGAACATGCTTTACCAAAAACAACCATAGTAGATTATAATTACCTGATGGAATTTTGCAGCGGCAATAAAGCCAGAGTTATTCGCATGATCGATCTGTTTATTAAAGATACACCAACCGATATGCTCCGGCTCAGGGCGGCTTTCGATAAGGGCGAATTGCTTGAGGTGAAAGGACTGGCACATACCCTAAAACCGCGTATGACCTACGCCGGAGCCGATGGACTCAGAAGCAAGTTCAAGGCCATGGAAGAGTTTGCGCTGGCCTCGCAAACCAAAGACCTTAAAGAATTAATACATGAAATGGAACGAACACTACAGCTAGTATTTACCGATCTGCAACAGATCAGGCAATACCTGAATAGCTGAGTATTCAGTAGTTCGAGAAATGTCAATTTCAGGCAGTGGCTTAAAACAAAAGGCGAAAGCCAGTATAGCTTTATGCGGTTGGCGCTTATTCCATTTGGAAATATGCCTAAGGCCAGTTTATGTATTAGAAGTAGGCAAAGCAGCCGAACTATAAGGATTACTTGGGTTAATCCCGGATGACCCGGAAAAATAGTTTGGGCTATTTCTCACTAAAATTGGTATTACTTCCATTTTATTGGTGTTGTTGTTTTAACAGAAAAAATAATCCATTCATGGAATACCTTATGCAGACTTAGTTATTTTAAGTAAATTAGCATTATACCGGTTGGAAATATGTATCAGGTCAATTTTACTTTCAGCCGATTGGCCTGCACCTGTTTATCCATCGGTATTTACCAATGTAATACCTGAGATGGATTTTGGATCATTTCCTGTTACATTGCTATTACATCAAAAAAAGAACGTTAACCTAATTACTTATGCAGGCCTCAAAAATCAAGCTCTTTATTGTGGATGATGATGAATTTTTTTCTGAGATTCTAAAAGACCGGCTTCAGGAAAACACGTCCCTTACCATTACAACATATGCTACTGCAGAAAAATGTCTGACCGACATTAGCCAGCAACCCCAGGTTATTTTACTCGACTATTTCCTGAATAAAAATAATCCGGAGGCCATGAACGGCCTGGAGGCATTACGGAAAATCAAACAATTATCGCCCGAAACAAAGGTTATAGCCCTCAGTGGCCAGGATAGTTTAAAAACTGCCGATGAACTCCTCAATAGCGGAGCTTATGATTACCTGATTAAAGATAAAGACGCCTTTAAATTACTGGAGAAAAAAATAGCCAGAATCATGGCAGAAGCCTGATTGTTTTATGATAGTACCCCAGCCCGCTACCTATAAAACAGCATTGGAATTTATAACCGCTCAGATCCGGAGAATTAATCTTGGAGAAGCCCCCGAGCTTCTTCCGCCGGGTTCAGATACGGCTACAAAAGCCTGTTACCGCGAATTATTAAAGCTGACTCAACAGGCCCCTGAGCAATTGCAGGAGAGTTTGTCGCTTTCGGTGTTTGATGCACTGGAAACAGCTATTGTAGCATACAATAAAAAAGGAAACCTGATATACAGAAATAAAGCCTATCAGCGCCTTTATCCAACAGCACTTGCCCGTAAAATTCAGCCGGGTCTGCACATCGGCGAGGTACTGGAAATGCTTTACCAACAGGGCATGGCTGCAGCCTCCGGAATGGATAAAGAGGAGTTCTTCCGGCTGCGCCTCGATTCTTTTGGAAAGGAAGAGACAGACGTGCAGGTACTCATTGCCAATAAATGGTATAACCGTACCACCCGTGTTTTACCCGATGGGGGTAGCGTAACCACTATAACAGATATAAGTTCAGTAAAAAGAACAGAAGAACAATTGCGGCAAAGCAAGGCTAACCTGCGTGCGGCCATCGATGCCTCCAATCAGGCTATACTCTTAATAGACAGGAGCGGTAATGTGGTAGTAGCCAATAAAACCGTAAATTTTTATATCCTGTTATTGGGCATTCAGCAAAAACTAAATCAGGGCGAAAACATCTTCGAATTTCTTCCACAGCCCTATAATGCCCTATTAAAAGAGTCGTTTTTGCGGGTATTGGAAGGCGAAAGTATTGAGTTTGAACGGGAGATAGATTCGCGATTGGGCAAACTGATATTTTCTGTATCCTACTCGCCAGTCAGGGTACATAATGGCGAAATAAGTGCTGTTGTAATTAGTTTTTTTGATGTAACAGAAAAAAGAAAAATACAGGATCGTAGCCTGGAACTCATCCGGAAACGTTCGAAAATGAAAGAAGAGCGGGTTCGGCTGGCTGCACTTATACAGGGGCAGGAAACAGAAAGAAAACGCCTGGCACTGGATATTCATGATGGCCTGGGCCAAATGCTAACGGCAATTCGTTTGCAGATTGAAATGGGAGATAATGCCAGAACCGGTATAAAAGGCGAAGCCCTTAAAAGCATACAGCACAATATCCGGAATACCATTATAGAAGCGCGACGTATAGCACACGACCTGATGCCAAGTGTACTGGAAGATTTCGGACTTAGTGCAGCACTAAAACTGCTCATCAATGAGTTAAATAAAAAGAATAAAGTAGTAATTTCTTACAGCGAGAAAAACAGGTCGGGCAGAAAAATAAACGAGAGCCATCAGCTTAAAATAACCCTATACCGTATTGTGCAGGAGGCTTTGTCGAACATACTGAAGCATTCCGATGCTACACAATGTACCATTAGTTTGGTTTATCATGTGCAAAACGTGGCCTTACAGATCAGCGATAACGGAACCAAATTTAAATGGCCCCTTAAAACCGGCAAAGGACTGGGGGTTATAAGTATGAAAGAGCGGACACAATTGCTGAAAGGTAAGTTTTTTATTGAAGCCGGATCGCAGCAAAATTGTATTATTCAGGTTGTAATTCCACTTAAACCCTAATATGGAAAAGATAAAAGTATTGCTTGCCGACGACCACACAATTGTGAGGGAGGGATTTAAGGCTGTGTTAAACGGATCCGGATTTATTGAAGTGATGCGCGAGGCTTCCGACGGGCAAATGGCGCTGGATCTGGCAGCCAGCCAAAATTACGACCTGCTGGTATCGGATATAACTATGCCGGCCATAAACGGCGTAGAACTATGTTCGCTGATAAAACGAAGGGGAATAAACGTGCCCGTACTTTTGCTAACCATGCACAGCGACAGGGAATACATTAATAAGGCCATTGAAGCCGGAGCTGCCGGATACCTGATGAAAGATTGCGAAAAAGAAGAACTCTACCTGGCCATAAAGAAAATAGCCTCCGGAGGCAGTTATTTCAGCAGCCATGTGACCAATTCCTTTATGGAGGGGCTTAATGAACAAACCCGCAAAACCATAACGCTGCCTAACAGCACAGAACTTACCAGGCGCGAAACGGAAATTTTGCAACTTGTAATGGATGGCTTACCCACCAAACAAATAGCCGACCGCTTATTTATATCTGTCAGAACGGTAGATAAACACCGCTCGAATATTATGGAAAAATTTAATGTGCACAGTACCGTTGAACTGATCAATTATGCCATCAGGAATAAACTGTTATAAGCTTCGGATCCACTGCTCCATAATGACATAATACTGCATTATTTTCGTTTGTCTTATAAAATTGTCAATTTGTATGGCAAATATGCGTATTTATACGTAGTCAAATACGTAATTTACATTACACCGAAGCCCGCTGCCATTTTTTAATTTTAATATACATCTTCCGGTTACGTTAATGAATAAATGTTGTGCTTGCTTAGCTTATGAACTAAGCCGGGTTGGGATACGGGTTTTGTGTTTTTGACTCAAATTATTTCTTTGAATTCTTCAAATCAATAAGAACTCTGAAAATCAGGCCACTGGAAAGCATCACGCTTTAGTCAAATGGCGATTTTCTATGTCGGTCTTTTAGCAAATTGAAGCATTTCAAAGCATCATTCGGATTTGCCAATAAAAAAATAAAAAAATCTAATCTGATAAGCAATGGCAAAAATTAATCATGTAAACTACCTGGATGTGGTAGACAGTGTTTGGTCGGCGGCCAAAGAACAAGGCATAATGCACATTAATTCTGAAGAAAGCAGTTTTAACGGAAAATTCTTCAAAATAAAAAACCGGGAATTGATAAACTTTGGAACCTGCGGTTACCTCGGGTTAGAGACGCATCCGGCACTGGCTGAAAATTCTATTGCATTAGTAAAGCGGTATGGCACACAACTATCCATGTCACGTGCTTATATGCGTCCACCTTACATTCAAGAATTGGAGGAGCTGTTGTCGGCCATATTCGATGGCAATAAGGTTATCTGCTATACCTCCACATCCAATGCGCATATTTCGGTTATAGCCACCATCATAAAACCCGATGACCTTATTATCTTAGATCAACAGGTGCATTTTAGTGTACAGTTTCCATGCAAAAACACCCGTTTGCAGGGCACCACAGTAAAAATGATGCGGCATTCGAACTGGGCTGAACTGGAACAAATAATCAAAGAAGAGTATAATCGCTGCAACCGCATCTGGTATATGGCCGATGGGGTTTACTCCATGCATGGCGACCTGCCGGATACCGATGAATTAAAAAAATTAATGGATAAATACCCAAAACTACATTTGTATTTTGATGATGCACATGGCATGGCCTGGGCGGGCAAAAACGGATCGGGATACATTTACGACAGGCTGGGTGTAAGTAATCGGGTGGTCATTATTTCTACACTTGCGAAGGGTTTTGGATGCGTGGGCGGAACAGCCATTTTTGCTGACGCCGAAATGTACCGGCGTACCGATGTGTTCGGTGGTCCTCTCAGTTATTCCCACCCGCTCTCTCCGGCCAATGCAGGCGCTGCAATTGCTTCGGCACGTATACACCTCAGCCAGGAAATTTATGACTATCAGCAGGAATTAAAAGAACTGATGGATCACATGAATATGCGTCTGAAAGAAAAAAATTTAACCAACCTTTCAGCTCCATATTCGCCCATATACTTTATTGGTTCCGGACTGAATAAAGTAACGCGGAACTTTGTACATCGTATATTAAATGAAGGAATATACGTAAATACGGCCACTTTCCCTGTGGTTGCCAACGACCGATCCGGTTTGCGCTTTACCTTAACTAGGCACAATAGTAAAGAGGATATAGATCGTTTGGCTGATGCGATGGCCTGGCACCTGCCAAAAGCTATAGAAGAAGAAGGAGATAGCTCGGAAAGGGTTTACAAAGAATTTGGATTTAAATGGCAGGGCAGTTCCGAATCTGCTAAAAAGGAACAAAAGATCACGCACCCGGATATTATAGTTGAAGAATATACTACCATTACGGATATAGACCCTACGTTGTGGAACAAGGCATTAGAGAATCGTGGAAATATTACCTACTCTGGCATGCAGGCTATGGAGGAAGTGTTTTCCGGAAATATAAAACCGGAAGATAACTGTAGCTTTCATTACCTTATAATTAAGGATCAAACAGGAAAACTCTTAATGGCCACCTTTTTTACCGGAACCATATATCAGGATGATATGCTGGCTTTAGAAAATGTTTCGAAGAAAATAGCCGAAATAAGGAAAACTGATCCTTATTATTTATGTACTAAGACGCTTGCAATGGGTTCTCTATTTTCCGAGGGCAACTATTTATATATAGATGAAAAGGACAACAGGCTTAGTTCTGTTCTTGACCTTCTGTTTGATTTTGTTGATAGAACCAAAGAGAAAATTCAGGCCACGGCAGTCATATTTCGGGATTTTGAAGAAGATCATTTTTTGGTTTCCCGCCTTATGGATGAAGGCTATGCCAAACTACGTATGCCCAACACGAATATAGTTTGTAACCCGAAATGGGAAACCACCAACGATTTATTAGCGATGATAAGCTCCCGAAAAAAAAGAGACAATATAAAACAATATGCCATCAGGCATATCGATAAATTTGATATTACAATAAAACAGACGATTACTGATGAAGAAGCAGAACATTATTATAAGCTCTTCTGTAATATAAAGGATGCGAATTTTTCATTTACCTTCTTTCACTTCCCTGCAAAAATAGCGAAAGTTGTATCCAAATATCCGGAGTGGGAATTCATAGACATAAAAATAAAAGGAATGGAGAAAGCCGTTGCCTGCGTTTGGTCTTTCGTAGGCCCCGATCATTATGCTCCGTTAATTGCCGGACTTGATTATGATTATTTAGATTCACACCACATATACAAACAATCCGTATTCCAGATGGTGAAACGTGGAAATGATCTGAATAAGAAGTATACTTATCTGGGTCTGACCGCAGATTTTGAAAAACAAAAGTATTTGGCGAAAACAATACCCATTTATGCGTTTAAAAAGGTAGACAATACTTATAATCTTGAAGTCATCGAATCCTTGTCTAATATTTATTCGGAATCGTAATATACCCTAAACAATTAGTAACATGAAAAAGACAGAAAATGATATTATTGAATTTTGGATAGAAGATGGAATAATGTATTCGAAGTTCAAAAAACAGGTTGCAGGAGGTCTGGAGGATATAAAGAAAATTATTGAGGCCAGGCATGAAATTTCGGAAATGCAAAAACAATATTGGTGTTACGATTTCACGGGTATTAAGGCGTATTCGAAAGAGGCTCGTGACTATGCTGAAATACACGGGCAGGAATATTTACATGCAACAGCGGCAATCATAAATTCATTTGTAACCAGTTTTATTCTGAATATTTTCATGAAACTGAAGTCGCCAAAGGTTCCGCTTAAAGCATTTACCAATAAAGAAGATGCTGTAGCCTGGCTGCGGGAGCTGCGTGCCCAAAATCTGTACGGAACTTAAACTATTATGAAAGACAAAGAGCATTTAACTGAAATACTGGTTTTACTACGGGAGTTGAATTCGGATGAATTTAAGCAAGAGAATATTACCCGGGGATGGGAACTGGAAGATGTAGTTAAAGAGTTGCAGCATTTGCACAATAACTTGTCGGTGAACCGCCAGCGCATGCATGTGCTTATCGAGTATATAACCCGACTCAGCAACGGAGAGCAGACCGAATCCCTTTCTATTTCAGAAAAAGAAGACGAACTCGATGTAATAGCCATGGCCCTGAATACCTTTGCAGAAGAACTGAGTCACAACTCCGTAAACATAAAGGCATTTGATGAGGTAATGAACTCCCTCATTTCACCTTTTTTTATTGTGGATTGCGAAACCTGGACTTTATCCAGATACAATGAAGCCACACTGGGCTTTTTTGCCTACGAAGCAAAAAACAGGTATCAGATAGCCGCAGCAGAAATTTTGCCGGAAGAACTGGTAGGAAACCTTGAACTTTTTGCCGGCCATAAAAACAAAACCAGTACCATACAATACCCGCTTTTAATCGGCGGGAAAGAAAGGCACACCATTGTAAACCTGAGCAAGTTAGACTCCGATTACCAG
>JACCDG010200080.1_pt1 | contig 15330 bp, 12 predicted proteins | sample 7442471 | NCBI WGS metagenome assembly JACCDG01 (sample SAMN15323444, study PRJNA562643) | freshwater metagenome | isolation source: river surface water | place: USA:Blue River Watershed | collected 2017-08-17
AGCCATGTTTATTCTCCTAGGGTAGAGATCAATCTTGTAGGTTCTACTGGATATTTATTAAAACCCAAATTTGTCAGATTCTCCATCTCTATCCACAACTGTCCATAAATCGCCGCCCATTCGAATTCTCTGAGTTTCTGCAACATCGTCGAGAATAATGGGTAAAGGTAGCGATTCTTCTTCAATTGCATTCATTTGTTCTGCATATAACTTGCTTCGCAGGTTAACATTTGATAAATCTTTAAAGAATTCCTGGTTTGAGAGCCATGCAAAGAGGACTAAACACATAACGAGGTCGTCGTGGCTTCCTTCTTCGGCTTCGTAACTGGCTCCTTTTGCCACAAAAGTGGATAATTCAGAAATTATATCAAAATCTGTGATATGCATCTTAGATGCTTCGATTAAATTCTTTAAAATTGAGCAGCCGAGTCGTTTTACCGACTTTGTGGTACGAATCCCACGTTGAATATTCCTGCCATACCCGCCAGTCACAACAACTTTATTTTTAACTTGAATTGTCGATAAAATGTTCTCATATTCATAATCGTCGAATAAACTGTCGACGACTTGCTGACCATTATCATTTATTTCAATAAGCGCATAGGATTGATTGTAGTATTCGCCAATTTTCTTGATAATTGATGGATAAACGAGTGGGCTAATTTCGTTATCGCGATAAACGCATACTACTTCGTATGGCATTTCGGTAATATCGATCGTAACCGCAGTCGAATAATCTAGCCCCTTGCCTCGAGACGTATCCACGACGGTTACATAATTTCGACCCACAACAGGTTGTTTGTATATCTTAATGCCTGTTTCGGAAAGGTGTAGCGGTTTGACGAAAGCCAGCGATTTGAGGGCTGGAGCGGAAATCAGAGTTCCAGAAGAACCCATGAACTCGCATTCCATTTCTTGGAGATATTTCTGCTCACCCAAAACACGTCGCTGTTCCTCTGCCCATTCTTGAGTACGACCTGGAATTTGACGCCAGTTAGCCTCAATCCATTCAAAGCCATTTTGACCTTCGACTGCTTCCGTCCACATTCTATAATAGTGATTCATACCGTTCGGTGTAGAAGAAATCAAGACCTTGGAACTCGTACCAGAAGAAATCGTTGGATAAACAGAGGTGAAGAATTCGTCGGCAATATTACTTGGGACGAATGCAAACTCGTCGAGATACAGTAGCGAGATAGAGAAACCACGAATCGCGCTTGAGGCGGTCGATTCTGCCATTACACGGCAATTGTTTTCAAGTTCAATGTCGCCCTTGTTCCAAGTACGCACACCTTGTTGTAACCACATTGGAAGTGATTCATAAGCGAGTTTGACGCGATTTAGAATTTCACGAGAGGTCTTTGCTTTGTTAGCAAGAATGGCTACAAACTTATCTTCATTGAATAAAATATACCACAAAATGTAACCGACAATCATGGTGGTCTTACCGATCTGACGACCAGCCTTTACAATCACCATGCGATTGTTGTTTATTTTTTCGACAGCTTCTTTCTGAAATGGGTATAATGAAACGCTCACAAAACCTTTATCAAGTGTGACGATCTTAACGTAATTCTCGATAAAGTATACTGGCGATTCGGAGCATTTAATATATTCACTCACTTCATGCTCGGTCATTTGCTGAATTATACCAACTCGCTTCAGCTTCGGATTTCCGAGATAATGCTTCATTTTATTTGGTATCATCATGCAGTATTTTCGCTCTTGATTTTCTTCAACAAGTCAGCAGTCGAACCAACAAATACTGCTTTGTCAACGTTAACATTCGTTACTGTCTTTTCTTCTGGTCCTTCTAATTCTTTACGCTGCTTTTGTAGCGTCATAAGTTTTTCAGTCACATCTGACATATTTTTAATCATATTTGCTGCTACTTCATATGCTCTTGGGTGTTGCGATGCTCTCGCCACTTCAAGAATGCCTTCCAAAGCCTCATTACCCTTTTCGATAAGATTGTAATAATTAGCCCGAGAATAGTCAGCGTCAGGATTAACAGTTGATCCGTCTGGCTCATGAATAGTAACATTTTTCTTGTCCTCTACTACAACAGGAGCATAATCTATACCAAGAACATCAGATAATTTTTGATTAACATCACTCATAATCCATATATTCCTTTGTTCGCATTAAAGTTTCGCGACACTTCTCCTGCTGAGAGCGCTCTATTATATAATCTAACGATACCTATCTTGCCATTAAAATATTGCGAATATTCTCCACCATTGTATGAACCAATATACAAGTTTGTTGACGTATTGAGTACGCTTGCAAAACTATGTGAAGTTGATCCTATGCTACTTCCGTTGATATAAGTTTCTAAACTATTAGTCGCTACATTTTGCCAAACATATATTACTTGAGCCCAAGTATTCAACACAGTTTGATAGTTTGTGCTATTTACAACTGTTGTGCCATTACCAATTTGAGCATACACAATACCAGTGTTATTTGTTCTAATGCTGTATGATACATCGGCTGACAAACCACCTGCATCAAACTTACCGAGTATGACGCCAGCGCTACCTGTTTTAAATGCAGTAGTGTTGAACCATGCTTCCATAGTCCAATCACCACTACCTGGTTCTAACGTTGCTGTGTCGGCAATACTAATTTGAGAATTAGATCCATTATAATCCAAATATGGTACAGTTAAAGTCGCATTACTCAAAGTGCCAGTTAAGTTCGGTGAAACTAAACTGTTGATGGTCGTTCCCGAACCAGGATAACTGTCGGTATTGTTTGGATCGTAATAAAGTATTAATCCACTTTTAGTGAAATTAACGCCATTTTTTCCAAATTGAAATGAACTTGCAAAACTATTTAACATAAATCAACCAAATGATGTTAATTGACCCAATGTAATCCAAGTACCGTTGTTGTTAACGACACTGAAAGAAATTACATCCTTCTTGTTTGCGTTTCCTGCTGGTGCAGTTGTGCTTCCTTGCCAATTAACAGTTTGCGCTACACCGCCAATTTGTACAGCATTTGCCACATATGCGGTTGAGCCTTGATTAATCACAAGAGTGAATGCAGCTGCATTGTTTGCAGGAATAGTCACATTTGTAAAGTTTGGCGTAAAGTTTGCGCTTACGCTTGAGTGCACAAAGATATGACCGAGTGCGCAATCATGCGTTAACGTTCCAGTTGCACTTGATAGTGCATTTGTCGTTTCAATTACTTGTTTAATATTAAGTATATTTGATGTGACACTAGTAAAGACAACAGCGCTGTCGGTATTCAATGTTTGATTGTATGCAGAAACGCCAATTGATCCTTGCACACCTTGAACGCCAACTTCGCCCTTCTCGCCTTTAGTGCCAACATCACCTTGCACGCCTTGTGCGCCAATTTCACCCTTGTCACCCTTTGCTCCAACATCACCTTGAACACCTTGTGTGCCAATTTCGCCCTTTTCGCCTTTAGTGCCAATATCGCCCTGTACCCCTTGTGCGCCGACTTCGCCCTTGTCACCCTTTGTGCCAACGTCACCCTGTACACCTTGAGCTCCTGTTGCGCCTTTATCGCCACGATCACCAGTACGAGCAAAAGTAATTATGATGTCATCACTATTACTGAATAGTACGTTACTGCCTGAAACATAAGCGCAATTGACTGTATAGTATCCACTATTTTCATGTAGTGAGGAAATTGTGTAAAGACCAAATACAGCAGAATTATTCTTTAAACTTATTCTAAAGTGACCCTTAATTGTTGATGAAGAGTCATCAATCGTACGAATAAACGATTGGATGTCTGTTGTATTTTTATCCTGATCATCGATGTAAAGTTCTGTTGCATCAATAGGATCAGGTGTGTTGAATTTTAAAAATCCAGCACTTGGATCTGTGTTTGCTGTATTGGTGGTAAAAGTGTAATTAAAAGTTGCACCGCCAAAGTTACCATTTTGACCTTGTGCACCATCAACACCTTTATCTCCCTTTGCTCCAGTTTCGCCTTTATCGCCTTTATCGCCAGCAAGACCTTGAGCGCCTTGTGGACCAGCTGTGCCAGTGTATGCAGTATTTTGAACTGTGTTGTCTTGGAATATCAACGCACCATCATCGCGAATTTTAAAGATTTGACTATCTCTACTATAAAATTTGAAACCGCCTGTTCCGTTGTTCACATCCATAGTGAACCACATGTGATTTCCTTCAGCACCTATCGCATAATTATAACCTGATCCACCGCCTTCAAAATCCCACAAACGTATTCTATCGTTTGCACCATTTGCGGCAGGAATTCCTAATGTTTCTGACCCTTGACCAAAATTGACAACAGAATTTACTGGCAACTTTAAATCGCCGTCGGGTGTATATGTCCAAGCATTTGCAGCTGCTGTGTTTGAGTCATATGCTCGAATTACAACATTACCAGCTCTGTCTAGTTTAACATACTTACTATCATTACCCCAATATTGATCGTATGCACTCATATCTCCAGAGTCTAAATGAATATGTGCATCATCATCGCCTGTTCTTAATTGCAAATATTTTCCATTTGCATCTGTATCATCATTAAATCCGAAACGTATGTTAGTCCACACATCACCAGATCTTAGCGAATTGACGACAACGTTACCATTAAATTTAACATTTTGCGTTTCACGATCAATTGAAATAATATCAGTATTGAGTTCACTTCCAGCAATATTTGTTTGAAGTTTGAGTGTTGCATTGTCAGGGTTTACGAAACCGAAATATGGCACATCCCCAAATCCTTCGTCGCGAATAAAAGTTATATTTGCTTTTGTATCGACACCATCGCTCAACAAATAAGCAGCAACGTTAGTGTTTCCATAATTACCACCACCGCCACCACCTGGCTCTCCTTTGTCGCCTTTTGTGCCAGCACCACCTTGTGCCCCAGCTGAACCTGCAGAACCTTGAACGCCAATATCGCCTTTGTCGCCTTTTGTGCCAGCATCACCTTGTGCGCCAGTCGAACCAGCTGAACCTACAGCGCCTTGAACGCCAACATCACCCTTATCGCCTTTGGTTCCGACTTCTCCTTGCACGCCTTGCGCACCTGTTGCACCCTTGTCGCCAGCAACACCTTGTGCTCCTTGTGCACCTGATCCACCAACAGCAGGCTCACCTTTGTCGCCTTTCGCGCCTTTGTCGCCTTGATCGTACAATTCAACAAAGTTATCGTTGATCTTATCGAAAGCCACGCGAAGTTTATCGCCTGTGCCGTCATTCGCTGCTGTACCGATATTAATAGTTTGTCTTGCCATTTTATTGCTCTTCGTCTGAAGTTAATAATTGAGTGTCTGCTGTAATGACAAAAGAATCAACACTGTATGTGTCTGTGTTTGCAGTCACAGGATTAATATATGGGTATTCTTGCAACACATTTGTAAATCCAAAATCGCTATTTGATGCTGCGCTTAAAGGATCTGGTGTTACGGATTGATATACAACTTGTAATGGAACATTGACGTCTTGATTGATTGTACAAGTTACTCCCGATTCATCACCCTTTAAAATAACGTTTTCTACAAAGGTTCCCGTTTGAACTTGAATCGTAACAGTGTTTCCATTTTGGCTGCTAATGCGACCAATTGCTGTTGCTGTTGGAAGATTATCTCCTTGATAAACAACTTCACCAAGTTTAAATACACAATTGTTTTCTAAAACAAATTGACGTAACGCTGTATTTTCCAATTCAAAGGAAGTGTTTGCAATAGTTTTTCTAATGAGGCTTGCTTCAGAGGTGCCTGTATAGAAGTAAGTTTTCATGCTGAAGTTTAAAGTCCAAACCAAATATCTTACTGTTCCTTTTTCTCCCTCATATTCTTGCGAGTACGACACATCATTTAAAATGATCGGCACATCTCTTTTCGTTTCAATGTTATCAATAAAATTAATTGACACTGTGTAGTCTGGTTCAAAGTATGGAAGTATTTGTTCTATAATTTGAGTACCATCTTCAACATTACGCGCATAAACGTTTAATTCAAATCCAATAGTGTATGGTACACCGCTACGCAAATAATCTAATTTAGAATTAGATTTTACATAAAAAGTTTCGTTAAATGAAGATAGTTTTCTTGCTGAATCGTATGCAATAGAAGTAATTTCAAACGACATTCTTGGTAAAGTTGTTTGAACATTTTTTTGTAGATCTGGGTCAGCAAGAAGTTTTGTAATAAACGTTTCTTTTGGTGCATACGACAAAGGCACTTTAAAACGTTCAAGTTCTGTAAATGTGTTATAACTATAACGTTTTAGTGTGATGTCATTAAAGACGGATCCAAAAGCAATCACATTTTTTCTTATGATTCTATGATAAAATGATGAACCTGATAACATTATGGTTCACCAAACGGATTTGATTCAGTAAAGTCTAAAATGCCACTGTCAGCTTCGAATTCAATTAATTGATTATTGTCAAGCCCATCATTAACATTGTCTGCTAAATTGACAGCGCTCAATGTGAATGAAGCGTTTGATGCAACACCTCTAATTGCTGCACCTGTGGCAAAACTACCCTTGACATTTTTCAATTTAAGTTTTAATGAAGGTTTATCCCAATCAACAACATAACCTGTTGCTGTTGCAGTGTTTAACGTATTGCCTTGATATACTTGTTCATTTAAACCATATGTCAATGTTCCGCCAGATGACATGGTATATTCATAAACAAAACTGTTTGAATTTTCAACACCGACAACTTCTGGATCGCCGACTTCAAGACTTTCATTGCTGTAGCGAAATAGTTCGCATGTGACAAGAAATCCATAATAACTAGATTTACCGAAGGTGTAGAAAAAATTATCGCGCTCGACAAAAGTAATCTCAAACAAATTTTTAAAATTAGTCAACCACAACAAATCACCTTCCCTTGGGCGAAGCAAATTTTGCGGAATGCCTCGCTTAAATGCGCGATGTGGAATAATAAACTGAACTTGTTTGCGAATTTCTAAACCGAATTTGCTGAATAAGTCGCCACCCTGAAACCCATCAACATTTTGAACATAAACTGCAATTGGGTATGATGAGTCGTATTTCTTAGTTGGGTCGTCACCGAATAACAGATCGAAAGTAGAATCCGTTTCTCTTGGAATATACTTTGCGTCTATTCCATATGTGTTAACAACTTCACCGATTAAATCTTCATATAATCGTTGTTCTGGTGTAGAATTGTAGTTGTTAAAATAAACTGATGTTGGCATTAACCAATCTCAAACTGTGGTGGTTCTTCGTATGTGTCGCGAAGTTTTTCTTCGAGGCGTTCAATCTCTTGTTCAGCCTCATTCCATATTTGTTGACCGTTTAATGTGATTCCACCAGGAAGTTGGACGCCAGAGAACTTTTTAAGATTCTCGCCCCATTGCTTTTTAAATAGAGCAGTCACATACTTCTTGAGCCAACCGTCATTCCATATTTCAGTTGCGACGTTTGGATCGAGTATTTTATAGCATTCAATAATTAAATAACTTCCAACAACGACTCTGTTATTCCATTTCATGTCGATATAAAGTTTATCATTATGTCGATTGAAACGAACTGGTTGTTCGCCTAGGAACAAAAGATCAAGTGTGCGAATATGTTGTTTTGCTAATGCGTAGTATACATAATCCGCAGAGGTAAAGTCGTAAAGTTCATTTAGACGCAACTGATACGTCAAATCGAACATATTGAAATTGCCTGCAGCGTTCGAGTTTACGCTGTCTGAACTGATTGGAAACATACGAGTTACCCCAATAACAGTACTAGGCATTGCAATATAGGTATTCGAAACGTCCCCCTGAGTGACTTCATGCTTTAAATAAGTCTTTTCTACAGCATCATAGTGAAACTGCTGATACATCGTAAGAGCTTCGTCGATACGATCATCTAACTGATCGTCGTCGACGTTAATTTCTATGACTGGAAAGCCCAATTTGCGTAGCGCATAGTCTTTTAATTCAGTGCGAGAGGTAGGTTTAGCCATTAAATTTCATCTCTTGGGTGGCGTTGTGTCCATAGAACTAGACTATATTTAGTTCCACTTGTAATTGGTAGACTCTCATGACCGTGCGTCACCTGCCCTGGCCAAAGAAGAATATCACCCACTTCCATACCAACATTGCTAATTTTCTGCCTTCTAAAGTATAATTCTGCTCCAGTATATTCGTTATTCAACTTAATGGTTCCGCTCACCATAGAAGCATCATTATGGCAAGAAAGTGACTTTTGTGTATCTGCGCTGTATCGAATCACAAAAAGGTCACGAACGCCATACATTTGAGTCGGAGCCCAATATGATTCGATGACGGGAAAAACGTACTCCTTTAGATTTTTTTCAATCTGATTCCACAAACTCATATCGATGGCTTTAACTCGAAGTTCTTGCCCTGGAAATTTATCGTATTCTAGAGGTTTGAATCCGCCATTTTTACGAGCAGTTTCCTCTGCCATTCCAATCAGGTCAGCACACATTTGTGGCGTCATAAACGCCATACGAAGAATTTCAGGACCGATAACCTCAAACTCTTTTGTATTTGCGAATTTCGGCGTTAGTATGTTAACGGCTTTTTGTTGCGGATAAAGAATTTCGCAAATTGTATCAAATTTTTTCTTGGCTGCAGGACCACCGTTACCGTGTAAAATTAAACCTGTGCATTTTGTTTCTGTGTTAACAATCTGACTGTGTTTGTTCACAGTTATTTTATCTTCAACCATGGAAACACACTGAAATACATAACCCTCATGATCTAATTTTACATTATAGCGTTTGCTTAAAAACTTTTTATGAAAGTATAATTGATCGTCATCAATGTCCTTTAGTGGCTCTTCCATCATCTTTTTCAATTCAGAAACGACGCCGATAAAACAACCACTATTCAAATAGCGATAACCAGTTGCTGGTTCTGGAAATTCTTTTTCTAGATTTCTATCTGGCCAACAAACTTTTTCGGCAGCAAAAAGAACCTTACAATGAAACTGTAGGTAACGATCAAGAATACTCGCTTCCGAATCATTAATAATTACATCGTAGCCGTCAACAAACAACACAACGTCATTGTCTCTATAATTTTCCAATTCCTGGCGTAACAAATTGACCTTCATTCCACCACCAGGACCTTTTTTCACATCACCGCCAGTCCAGTTGTTATGAGCACCAAGTGCTTTAACTTTAAGATTATTCTTTTCAGCAGATCTTAATAGTTGTGATGCTTTTTCTAAATCTGTAGCAACAGTTAGTATTTTTAAATCAAAATCTTTAAAGTATTTTGTACCTGTTCCAATTTCTGTGTCTGATGTGTTGAATGCACCAGCAATTGGTTTACAAACGTTAGGTTCAAACGCCAAAGGTTCAATTTTCGGTAAGTATGCAAATTCTTCTTGCAATTCTTTAGATGGGTGAATTCCTAACATAACAGGAAGATATTCATCTGCAGGTAAAATATTATTGTATGCAAAATTATTACACAATTTTTTAGCTGCTACTGGCGTTAATGCATATGCGCAAGTCCAATACGAATACGTTGGTATAGAAAGTGTATCGCTAATTTTGCGTGGTTGTTTGCCAATATCTTTTCTGGACAAATACACAAATTCGTTTTTACTTAATACATCTAAAACTTCGTCTAAATTGAAGTTTGGTAAAAATTCAATATCGTCTTCAAACACAAGAACGGGTTCATTGAGTTCGATACATTTTTTCCAAACGCCAAAATGACTCAACATACAGCCAATTTCGCCGTGAGTAAATTTGCGATTATGATATGGATCGCGCCACGATCGATAGGTATCATAACCCATCTTAATTAAATCTGTGTGAGTAATTTCTAATCCATCTACAGCATCAAAACGTTGCAAATGTATTTTTGTTTTGTCTGTAAAATGATTATTAAAACGGCGAACAAACGAATCAAGTTTTGCTCTATTTTTTGCAAGATTGATCACAAAAGCATTAATCATAAAATAATCCTCAAGTTGGTGGCGTTGGCCAAATCACTTCATCTGGTGTTGCATATGTTTGTGGAATGTCTCTGAGCGTCTGTCTATATGTAGTCCATACAGTTTTAGTGCCTAATGTAAAATCAGGTAACTGAGTATAATCTGATTCCTTTAAAAGGAAATTTCTTGTATCGCGAATTACGTCCCAAGTAATTGGCGTTGGTGTTTTTTCTTGCAAAGAAATCGCGCCATCAGAGACGACGATCATTTTATTATTTGAATTAATCTCAAACAATAAAGAAAGATGTTCTTCTTTTGTAATTTCGATTTTATCTTCAGGTAAAGACGAATATGTTAATCTATCGTCATAAAAACCTCGATTACTTGGACTATAATAAATCGCCATGTTAGTAACCTAATGCAGTAAAGTATAATGTATCTGTTTGTGTTGCGCCTGAGGATGAACGTTGATTTAAGAAATCAAAGAAAGAAGTTCCAATAGTGCGTACTTGAGCCCAAACGTCATAATTATTGTTGAGACCGCGCACAGTTAATTGCACGCTAAGACATGCATTTGGGAAAGTTACTGGTAAACCTACACTTATGACATTCGGTTCATTCCAATTTGCAGCCCCTCTGGCAACTGTTCCGTATTGCAATATTGTTGAGATGCCTGTTACAGAATCTGGTGGGAATACAATATATCCTATTGTTCCAGATATTGCTTGAGTATTTAAGTTTGATGCTGCTCCACCAGAACCAGCTGCACCCTGTGCGCCTTGAACGCCTGGAGAACCTTTATCGCCAGTTGCACCCTTCGGACCTGGATCGCCTTGAATACCCTTCGATCCTATTGCACCTTGCGTTCCTGCAAGACCTTGCGTACCAAATAAACCTTGATTGCCTTGGAAACCTTGGAAGCCTTGCGTACCCTGACGACCTTGATTGCCTTGGAATCCTTGTGCTCCTTGAATACCACGATCGCCCTGTGCACCTTGAATGCCCTGACGACCTTGGAATCCAATTTCACCTTGGAAACCTTGTGTTCCCTGAATACCACGAGCACCTTGTGCGCCTTGCAATCCAAGTGGACCAAATGCACCTTGAATGCCTGCTATGCCTTGTTCACCTTGGAAACCGCGAAGACCTTGTGCACCTTGTGCGCCCTGAACGCCAGTTAAACCTTGTGCGCCTTGAATTCCACGATCGCCTTGTGCGCCTTGAACGCCTTGACGACCTTGTTGTCCTTGTGCACCTTGTGCGCCAGCTTGTGCTGGTAAACCTTGCTCGCCTTGTAATCCTCTTGCACCTTGCGTACCTTGTACACCCTGTATACCTTGTGCGCCTTGATTGCCAACAACACCCTTATCGCCTTGAGCGCCTTGACGTCCTACAGATCCTTGTGTACCTTGCGAGCCTGTTGCACCCTGTGTTCCTTGGAATCCTTGGTTTCCTTGAATACCTTGAATGCCTTGTATACCTTGAGCACCTTGCGCACCCTGCGTACCCTGAACCCCTTGCGTTCCAATAATACCCTGGAATCCTTGGAATCCTTGTGGACCACCTGGCTCGCCCTTCTGTCCTTTGTCGCCTGTTCTAAAGAAACGAATTGAGAACAATAATCCATAAGTTGATGCAGGCATGACGCCTGAAATATATTCTACACCAAGTTTGAAATATTCTTCAATTGGTCCTGGTTCAGACGAATAGGTTACACTTGTAACTCGCCACAATGAGAATTGTTCTTGATTGTTGTTATCTTCAATTTCAAGATAACCTTTGAAATCGCTAGTGCTATCGTCAAACAAATAGAAGAAATCATCGTGACGAATTTGGAATTCATCACCTGGATCAATAAAGATTTGCGTAACATCGGGAATGCTAGCATCGTTAAATCTAAAGAATCCTGTGCCTGGATCGCTATCGTTGATAGATCCGTTTTCACCGCCTGCAGGTTGAAAACGATATTTGATACCACCTGTTGTGCCACTTCCTGCTTCACCAGTGATACCTTGTGCACCCTGAATGCCTTGATGACCTTGAACACCCTGGAATCCTTGTGCGCCTTGGAAACCTTGGAATCCTTGGAATCCTTGTTCGCCTTGATATCCTTGTTGTCCTTGAACGCCTTGAATACCCTGAGCGCCAGTCGCACCAGTTGCACCAATTTCACCTTTCTGACCTTTCTCGCCCTTTTCGCCGACTGGTCCTTGAACAGTTGAAGGTGTGCCAGGAACACCTGGTGTTCCAGGTGCACCAGTTCCAGGTGGTCCAGTTTCTCCTGGAGGTCCTTGTGGTCCCACAGGACCAGGTGGTCCAGGTAATCCAACGCCTGGAATACCAGGTGATCCTGATGGTCCTTGTGGTCCTACTGGTCCAGTTGGTCCTGGAGGACCAGCAGGTCCCATTAATCCTTGCGGTCCTGTTTCACCGCGTGGTCCAGGAATAAATGAATCCGCTCCTGTTGGTCCTTGTGGTCCTGTATCGCCTGTTGAACCCTTTGCACCAATTGGACCAATATCACCTTTATCACCTTTATCGCCTTTGATGCCCTTTTCGCCTGTTCCTGGTGGTCCTGGTGGTCCTTCGTTGCCTGGTCCTCCAGGTGGTCCTGGTACTCCAGGCGTTCCAGATGGACCATCTGGTCCTGCTGGTCCTTCGGGTCCTTCTGGTCCTTCTGGACCAGTTTCTCCTGGTGGTCCTTGAGGTCCTGGTGGTCCTGGTGGTCCACCTGCTGGTCCTGGTGGTCCTTCTGGTCCTGCTGGTCCTGCGGGACCAGGAGATCCAGGAGTTCCTACACCAATAGCACCTTGAGCGCCAGCAGCACCTTGTGCGCCCTGCGCACCTTGAGCGCCTTGTGCGCCTTGACGACCTTGAAATCCTTGATGACCCTGTATACCTTGAATGCCTTGCACACCTTGTGCGCCTTGCGCTCCCTGAATACCTTGCGCGCCTTGTGGACCACGAACGCCAATGTCACCTTTAATTCCTTTTTGACCTTTTGCGCCACCAGGTGCACCTTGGAAGCCTTGTGCTCCCTGGAAACCTTCTGGTCCACCTGGAGTACCAGGTTCGCCTTTTGCGCCAACAATATTACTTGCTACAAGATCAATGTATACGTTTGTTCTAAAGTTGTTCGCATCTTCATCGCCAGTGATAACTAAATTTGAAGTATTGCCACTCTTAAAATTAATTACAGGTTGTTCGCCAATTAAAATCTCTTCAACTTCAACGCCTGTAATGCCACCGCTGACGTTTGCTGCACCGTATTTGTCAAAATCAATTTTTAGTTCTTCATTTTCAGTAAAAGAAGTTGTTCCACCTGCGCGATAAGCAACATTGAATATGTTGTAACCGTCGCCATCAATATCAGTGATGCCAGTGTATGTGTAGATTACAAACTTATCTGGATCGCTTGCGCTTCCAATTTTAATGTAACCATCTGTACCATCATCAAGAGTCGTATAAAATCCATCTAGATTATTTGTAAACACATCAAAGTAATCAAGATAAACTTCTGTAACTAAAGTCAGATCTGTATCGTCAAACTTAACGAAACCTGTTCCTGGAACTGTATTACTTGTGTTCGAAGAATATTTGTAATTGAATATTGATCCAGTACCACCACCGCCAGTGGTCGAGAAACGTAAATTGATTTGATTTCCATTTGACGAAGTCGATATTGTAACGTTATTTCCATTTTGGAAATTTAAAACTTTTGCATTACCGACTAACGTATTTGCAACTTTAATCAGAACATTATCAGCATTTGCAATTGCAGCAAGAACGTCTGTTGTTCCGACAATTAATGTATTCGAGTTAATTCGAACGCCATTATCATCAATGGTGATTGTTGTGTTGCCAGCAGTAAAAGAAACGTTATCGCCGTATATGATGTTATTGCCATCGCGAATAACACCACCAAGCATTTCATAACCGCCAACTTTGGTGCCGTCATGAATTCGAATTGTATTCTTATCTGTATCGTAAACAATTTCAGTTAGATAACCAGTATATTGGTCTAACTGAGCGGTGTTACCAGATTTGAATGCGGATATGACTGCCATGGTTTAATTACAAATTAAAGTTTTTTGGCTTTGGTTGCGAAGATTCAATCTTCAACAAACGCGCAAGTTGCTCGCGCGTCTTTGCAGCATATGTTAGTTGATCGGCAACCTCATTTACCTTTTGAGCATTCCATTGATTGAATGGTACAAAAGGATCTTCGTCAGTAAATGTTTTATCTACATCAAGCTCGTAGTTTTTCTGATGTGTGACTGTATATGTCCCATCAGTTGCAGACATTTTAATATAGATTGAATAAATGAAATCTGTGTAGCCTCTGTAATCTTTTACATTGGCTACAACAGAATCATAAGCGTATGTTATTTCTGACATCTTATATTTATTGACGCTTTTACCACTCTAGAGTTTGTTGATTTTGATTCACTTTTACATTATTTCCTGTTTGCAAATGAATCATATTCTCACATTTTTGTGTTTCTGTTGGCGCACCAAGCATTGGTCGTTTATCAAAAGCCCAATCAGCATGAGGTCCATTTTTATCGACGTAATGTAAAAACAACTGCATGTATTTGTTACCGTTTAACTTTTCTCTCCAATGATGGACTTGCGTTCCCAAATAGATACACAAATCGCCATCATTTAATGTTACGCCATTTACTTTACCGTCTAATCCTTGAAAATAAATTTCCCAAGGTTGTCCGTTTGTTTCAAGTGCAATTGTTGCCGAATATTCGCAACTTGGGCGATCTTTATGTATTTCTAATACAGCATCTTGAAAGTATATTCTACCATAAGAGTATGTCGGAAACAACTTTTTATTTGTTTGAGATTCCATAAATGGCAACATAGTCATCAGTAAAGATTCTGTGCAAAACGTTCTATGAAAACTATATGCATGCGGCACCTGTGAATCGCCTTGCGAGAAGGCTTGTTGTGGATCCCATGCGACATAAGAATTTAATGGCAAGCCTCGCGAAAAGTTTTCATAATCTTTTTGCATATTGACTTGCATTGCCACGAATGATGTCAATTTTTTAGAGACAGCATTACGAACTACCTTATAACCTTTGGTATACAACTCACTCATAATTTACTCCACTTAATATTAATATGTAATCACAATTAATCCAGATCCACCTTTTCTTGGATCGCCACGAGTAGGACCAGGATAATATAAACCACCTTTTGCATAATTTAATGTGCCGTCTCCAATGTCTGGGTCTGGAACGTTATACAGTGTATATATTGGGTGGGAAGACCATTCTGGGCTTGTATTTGCCATAGTGACGTTTGATGATAAAGGAGAATAATATGAAGAACCGCCGCCACCACCTGGTTCACCAGATCTTCCTGGCTGTCCACCAAATATAGTGAACTTTTCAGATATTCCTTG
>JACCDG010945891.1_pt1 | contig 15328 bp, 18 predicted proteins | sample 7442471 | NCBI WGS metagenome assembly JACCDG01 (sample SAMN15323444, study PRJNA562643) | freshwater metagenome | isolation source: river surface water | place: USA:Blue River Watershed | collected 2017-08-17
CTCCGTGGCCCAAAAGACCAGGTGGGCGCCATATGCGTGGACCAGGGTCCATACAGGGACAGCTCCCGAGAGTTCAATTATCGGCCGGTGGGTTGTAGGAAACCTGACGAATTCCACAGCCTGCCAAGGGCTATTCTATGCCGCTTTGGCTTTTTCCGCAAGGGTTTCGATACGTTTTGTCAAGGCGGCAAGCTTTTCCGCCGTATAGTTGGCTGCGGTTTCGGGCAGGGTGCGTTCGATTTTTTGTTCCAATTTTTCGATTTGCACAAAGGCTTCTGCCAGCTCGTCGGCGATTTTCAGCGCGGTCATCAGCAATAGGCGCGAATCGCCGACTTGCCCTACGGCTTGTTTAATCGTCTCCAGGCGGTTTTCCACGAATGCCGAAAGCTGCCGCAGCTGCGCTTCTTCACCATCGTCGCAGGCGAGGGTATAAGGATAGTTGTTGACCGTGATCGAAATATCCGCCATTGCCGTTAACCTGCGATTTTCTTTAAGCGTCCCGTGACTTCTTCAAGCCGCGCCGCCACTTTTTCGCTGGCTTGCTGCAAATTCTGGTACTGGTCGCGTAAAGACTTTAACTCGTCTTGCAGAGCGACATTGGAATTGGCCGCCTTTTCCTGGTTCTGGGCAAGGGCAGAGGACAGCTTTTCAATGGCTTGTTCCATCTGCGTCATGCCGGACAAAAGCCGTTCGGACAAAGCGGTTGCGGAATTGGGTTTGGATTCAGAGGTGTTTGTCATGGGACAAGTCTATGCCCGAGGCGTTTGTCCGTCAATATTTAAGTTAAGGGCTTGCGCCTCGGGATAAATCAAATCTTGAGTCAATGGCCTTCTATACGCTATACCCTATACGTTATACGCTTTTCTCAGGAGCAATAATGACGGCGGCAGCAAAAATGGCAATTTCAGAGAATTCCAACCCTTCCCACGATCTAATGGCCAATGCCATCCGCTTTCTTGCCATGGATGCTGTGGAAAAAGCCAAATCCGGCCATCCTGGCATGCCGATGGGCATGGCCGATGTAGCGACCGTGTTATTCAGACAATTTTTGAAATTCGACGCATCCAATCCGCGCTGGCCCGACCGCGACCGTTTTATTCTATCGGCGGGCCATGGGTCCATGTTGCTTTATTCCCTGTTGTTTTTGACGGGATATGAAGACATGACCATGGAACAATTGAAAAACTTTCGCCAATTGAACGGCATCACCGCCGGCCACCCGGAATATGGCCATGCGCTTGGGGTTGAAACCACGACCGGCCCGTTGGGGCAGGGGATTGCCAATTCGGTCGGCTTTGCCTTGGCGGAACGGATTTTGAACGCCGAATTCGGCGATGATTTGGTCAATCATCATACTTATGTCATCGCATCCGACGGCGATTTGATGGAAGGCATCAGCCATGAGGCGATTTCGATCGCGGGCCATATGAAGTTGAACAAGCTGATCGTGCTTTTCGACGACAACAATATCAGCATCGACGGCGAACTGCATTTGGCGGAATCCGGCGACCAGGTCGCGCGTTTCAAGGCCGCCGGATGGAATGCCGAAAGAATCGACGGACATAAGCCTGCTGAAATCGCAGCCGCCATCGAACGGGCGCGGAAATCGGACAAGCCCAGCATGATCGCCTGCAAGACCGTGATCGGTTTCGGCGCGCCGAAAAAAGCCGGCAGCCATGACAGCCATGGATCGCCGCTGGGGGCCGAAGAAATTGCGGGCGCGCGGCAAAAATTGGGCTGGCCGCATGCACCTTTTGAAATGCCGTTCGATATTATGCAGGCCTGGCTTGCGGTCGGCGCGAAAGGCTCCCTGGATTCGGCGGCCTGGAAAAAACGCCTCGACGCGCATCCAAAGCGAGAAGAATTTTTGCGTCGCCAATCAGGCGAATTGCCGCCGCAATTGGCGGAAAGTTTTGCAAAAATCAAAGCCGACTTTATCGCAAAGAAAGAAAAACTCGCAACTCGCCAGTCCTCTGGCAAGGTTCTAGAGGCGATTCAGCCCTTATTGCCGGAAATGCTGGGCGGTTCCGCCGATTTGACGCCAAGCAACAACACCAAGGTGAAAACGCATAAAGTGGTCGAGGCCGGACATTACGGCGGAACTTATATGCATTGGGGCGTGCGCGAACATGGTATGGCGGCGGCGATGAATGGATTGGCGCTGCATGGCGGCATTATCCCCTATGCGGGCACGTTTTTAATTTTCACCGATTATTGCCGCCCTTCGATCCGCCTGTCGGCGCTGATGCGGCAGCGGGTTATTTATGTGATGACCCATGATTCGATCGGTCTTGGCGAAGACGGCCCGACCCATCAGCCGGTCGAACATTACGCTGCCCTGCGCGCGATTCCGAATTTGAATTTTTTTCGGCCCTGCGACGCGGTCGAGGTTGCGGAATGCTGGGAATTGGCGCTGAACAATCAAACCGGCCCCAGCGTGATCGCGCTGACGCGCCAGGCGGTGCCGCCTTTGCGCGATAAAGCGGATGAAAACATGTCGCAAAAAGGCGCCTATGTGTTGGCGGGCAAGGATGACGCGCAAGTGACGATTTTTGCAAGCGGCTCCGAAGTCGGCGAAGCGATGCAAGCGCGCATCGAGCTTGAAAAAGAAAATATCGCCTGCCGCGTGGTTTCAATTCCATGCTGGGAATTGTTCGAAAAACAAAGTCCGGATTATCAGGCGCAAATCATTGGTAACGCTAAAATCAAAGTTGCTATCGAGGCCGGTATCCGCCAAGGCTGGGATCGTTTCATCGGGCCGGATGGAATCTTTGTAGGCATGGATTCCTTTGGCGCCTCGGCCCCGGCGGCAGATTTGTTCAAGCATTTTGGAATTACGGCGGAAAATGTAGTCAAATCAACAAAAGAGAGATTTAGAATTATGTCATCCTGAGCGTAGCGAAGGATCTTTGTTGCCGATCGGGGGGTAAGATTCTTCGCTGCGCTCAGAATGACAAGAAATGATTGGGGGATAAAAATGACAAAAGTAGCAATCAACGGATTCGGACGCATCGGCAGGCTGGTTCTACGGGCTTTATTTGAATCTGGCCGCAAGGATATTCAAGTGGTCGCCATCAACGATTTGGGCGATGTGAAATCGAACGCGCATTTGCTGCGCTATGATTCGGTGCATGGGCGGTTTCCGTTTGATGTGAAAATCACCGACAATTCGATGGAGATTCAGGGTCATAAAATCGCGGTGGTGGCACAACCAGACCCCGCGAAATTGCCATGGAAAGATTTGGGGATTGATATCGCGTTCGAATGTTCGGGAAGATTCACCAAGCGCGAGGAAGCCGCGCATCATTTAACCGCGGGCGCAAAGCGCGTGATCGTATCGGCCCCCGCCGATGGCGTAGATGCCACCATCGTATTCGGCGTCAATCACGACAAGCTTTCAAAAGATCATATCGTAATTTCGAACGGTTCTTGCACCACCAATTGTTTGGCGCCCGTTGCCGATGTTATTTTAAAAGATATCGGGATCGAACGCGGATTTATGACCACGGTGCATGCCTATACCGGCGATCAAAAGCTGGTCGATTCGATTCACAAGGATCCGCGCCGCGCCCGCGCCGCCGCCTTGTCGATGATTCCATCATCCACCGGCGCTGCTAAGGCGCTGGGCCTGGTGATCCCGGAATTGAAAGGCAAGCTGGACGGCACCGCGATCCGCGTTCCGACCGCCAATGTGTCGATGATAGATTTCAAATTCGTTTGCCCGCGCGACGTGACGGCCGAAGAAATCAATGCGGCGATGAAAAAGGCCGCCGAAGGCAGATTGAAGGGTGTTTTAGGTTATGTCACCGATGAATTGGTGTCGAGCGATTTCAATCACGATCCGCATTCATCCAATTTCGATGCGACGCAAACGCAGGTCGTCGATAAACGCCTCGCGCGCGTGCTGTCCTGGTATGACAATGAATGGGGTTTTTCCAACCGCATGCTGGATGTGGCTGGTGTGATGGCAAAGTTTATGGCGTAAAGCGGAAAGCGTTAAGCGTAAAGAAATGAAGACGAAGGACTATGAGGATTTAATTTTTTGGCAAAAAAGCCGCAAACTGGTGCAGCTTATTTATCAAACGACAGCGCAATTTCCATCCACGGAGAGGTACGGCTTATCTTCTCAAATGCAGCGGGCTTCTATATCCATCCCCACCAATATTGCAGAAGGATATATGAGAGCTTCGAGAAAAGAATATATGCATTTTCTTGCAATTGCGGCAGGATCGGCAGGAGAACTTTCAACTTTATCGCTTTTAGGCTGTGATTTGGAATTTATTAATCCCGTGCAGTATAAGGAATTAAAAAATCAATTAATGGAAATCCGAAGTATGTTATATGTCATGCGTAAGAAACTTAAAGTTGCCTAACCTTTACGCTTAACGCTTTCCGCTTTACGCAGAGGAGAAAAATGAAGCCAATTTTAAAAACCGCCACCGTATCTATGACCGATAAAGTCAAAAATATTCTATCGCAATATGAGGGAGAAAATCCGAAGGTCAAAGAAAATTTAGGCCGTATTTTAATGCAAGGCCGTTTGGGCGGCACTGGACAAATGATTATCTTGCCAGTCGATCAAGGGTTCGAGCATGGCCCGGCGCGCAGCTTCGCGGGCAATCCGGTTTGTTACGATCCGCATTATTTCTTCCAACTGGCGCTGGATGCCGGGCTGAACGCCTATGCCGCGCCGCTCGGCGCGTTACAGGCTGGCATTGAAACCTACGGCGATAAGATTCCGTTGATTTTGAAAATGAATCACGGCAATTCGCTGCTGTCGAACAAAACCAACCCCGACCAGGCCGTCACTTGCAGCGTCAAGGACGCGGTGGAGTTGGGTTGTACGGCGGTCGGGTTCACGCTGTACAATGGCTCGGAATCCTATAACGCGCAATTGGAAGAATTGCGCGACATTATCGCCGAGGCGAAATCGCACGGCCTGCCCACCGTGGTGTGGTGCTATCCGCGCGGCGGCGTTCTGCCGAAAGAGGCGGAAACCGCGATCGACGTCGTCGCCTACGCCGCGCACATGGCCTGCCAGGCTGGCGCGCATATGATCAAGGTGAAATTGCCGTCGGACGTGGTGTGGCTTGAGGCCGCGAAAAAATCTTATGAAAATATCCCTGTCAAAACCCTGGCCGAACGGGTGCGTCATGTGACGCAAGCCTGCTTTAACGGCAGACGCCTTGTGGTGTTTTCGGGTGGCGAGGCAAAGGATACCCCCGCGATCCTCGAGGAAATCAAAGCCATAAAGCAGGGTGGTGGAAACGGTTCGATCATGGGCCGCAACGCGTTTCAACGGAAGAAGGAAGAGGCGTTAAAGCTGTTTGACGATATGATTGCGATATTGAAGTAAGTAATTTTCATCTCTGGCCATTCTCTTTTGTCATCCCCGCTCTCTCTTTTGTCATCCCCGCGAAAGCGGGGATCCATATTCCAGCTTATGAATAATTATTACGTCTATATCGTTGCCAGTAAAAAAGACGGAACGATTTATGTTGGTGTAACCAATGATTTGATCCGGCGCATCGGCGAGCATAAGCAGAGTTTGATTGAAGGGTTCAGTAAGAAATATGCGACCAAATATTTGGTTTATTTTGAGCGGCATAACGATATAGAGCAGGCTATAATTAGAGAAAAACAAATAAAGAAATGGAATCGCAGCTGGAAAGTGGAATTGATCCAGAAAGAAAACCCACACTGGAAAGATTTATATGAAGAAATTGCTGCATAGTTATGGGATATGGATCCCCGCTTTCGCGGGGATGACAGCGGGGGTGATGTGACCCAGCTTTACCTCATTTCCCCGCCGCAAATCTCCCTGTCCCAATTCCTCTCGGAACTCGAAGGCGTGCTGTCAACCCGGCTGGTTTCCGTTTTCCAGCTGCGGCTGAAAGACATCGAGGCATCGGCGCTGCGCCAGGTGATTGCGCCCATCCGGGATCTTTGCCATGCGCATGGCGTTCCGATCATTTTGAACGATCACGCGCATTTGGCCGCCGAGTTGAATTGCGATGGCGTGCATTTGGGACAGCAAGATATGAAACTTATTGATGCGCGCAAAATTCTGGGCGCGCATAAATCCATCGGCATCACTTGCCATAATTCCAAACATCTCGCCATGGTGGCGGCGGAGCAGGGCGCCGATTACGTCGCCTTCGGCGCGTTTTACCCGACCAAAACCAAGGATTCGGGATACAGGGCCGAAATCGATCTGCTGCGCGATTGGTCGGAATTGACCACCGTGCCTTGCGTCGCCATCGGCGGCATTACGCCCGGCAACTGCAAACCGCTGGTGGATGCAGGGGCGGATTTTATCGCGGTCGTCTCGGCGGTTTGGGAGCATCCAAACGGGGCCAAGGCAGGAGTAGAGGCGTTTAAAGAATACATTGATTAAAGGCCCGGTTTCTGCTATTTTCCCGCTGCAATTTAATAAAGCTCATCCTGAGCTTGTCGAAGGATGGGCTTTTTCATTTATAATATGTCTATGGTTCGACAGGCTCACCATAGGCAAGTTTTAAGAGCTTAGAAAATGAAAGCCCAAGCCAACGCCCTGAAACCGGGCAATATTATCGAGATCGACAACAAGCTTTTGACCGTGGTCAAGGTCGAACACAGAACGCCCGGGAATCTGCGCGCCTTTGTCCAGGTTGAAGCCAAGGACGTCAGTTCCGGCAACAAGAAAGATTTCCGTTTTTCTTCGACCGAAGCGGTCGAGCGCGTGCGCATCGACGAAGTCCCGCATCAATATCTTTTCGCCGAAGGCGACCAGGTCACTTTCATGAACAATGAAAATTATGAACAGATCGTGGTCGAACGCGATTTAATCGGCGAGCCGGCGCAATTTTTGCAAGACGGCATGCAGGTGCAAATCGCGATGCACGAAGGCAAGCCGCTGGGCGTGACCTTGCCGGAATCGGTAGTCATGGAAATCGTCGAGGCCGAGCCATTTATCAAGGGCCAGACCGCATCGGGTGGATTCAAGCCCGCCAAATTGTCCAACGGCGTTCGCACCATGGTGCCGCAATATATCGTCAGCGGTGAGAAAATTGTCGTTAAAACCGAAGATGGAAGTTTTGTTGAAAGAGCTAAAGACTAATGTCTAGACTCTCTCCGCTTCTTACCATCATTGACGCCGCCGTGCGCAAGGCGTCGCGTTCCTTATTGCGCGATTTCAAAGAGGTAGAGCAGTTGCAGGTGTCTAGAAAAGGCCCTGCCGATTTCGTGTCTGCCGCCGACCGCAAGGCCGACAAAATCCTGCGCGAAGAATTGTCCAAAGCAAGACCCGCATTCGGCTTTTTAACCGAAGAAGGGGAGGACGTAAAAGGCGACGGCGTGCATCGCTGGATCATCGATCCTTTGGACGGAACCACCAATTTTCTGCATGCGATTCCGCATTTTGCGATTTCCGTCGCCTTGGAAAAAGAAGGCGTCGTGGTTGCGGGTTATATCTATGATTTGATCAAGGACGAATTTTTCTGGGGCGAAAAAGGCGACGGCGCCTTTTCGTCGCGGTCGGGCCGCTTGCGGGTTTCAGGACGCAAAGACTTATCCGAATGCTTGCTGGCGACAGGCATACCGTTCAAAGGCTGCGGCAATATCGACGAATTCAACGCCGAATTGGCGGCGGTGGCGATGGAAGTCAGCGGCGTGCGCCGCATGGGCGCGGCCGCTTTGGATTTGGCCTATGTCGCCGCCGGGCGGTTCGACGCATACTGGGAGCGGGATCTAGCGGTATGGGATGTTGCCGCCGCGCTGCTGTTGGTAAAAGAGGCGGGCGGGCATATCCGCCAAATCGACGGCAAGGAAGCAACCCATTTCAGCCCCGATCTGATCGCCGCCAATACCGCGATAGGCGAAACGCTGCGGCAGCTTTTGCATAATTCTGGGCAAAAACCGGAAAAATCGAAGGCTTTGGCGTAAAAAGCGTATTGATCTCAGCAATATAGCGTTTATGATGCGAATGAATCTTTCCCGGGGTGTTCCTTGCAAAAACGGCTTTTCCTTTTCGTTGTCTTAGGCGCAAGCCTTGCCGCCGCTGCGGCCTATGCCGCGCCGCAGCCTGCTGTGCAGGTCAATCCCTTTGTTATGGATCAATTGGGCGCGCCGCCGAACAGCGCGTCTTTGTATCTGCAATCCCGCGACGCCGCAAGGCCGGGCGTGGCGCCGCGTTCTGCTATGTTCCAAAAAACCCCGCTGCCGCCGTTGAAAAAACCAAAAAGCGTGACCGCGCTAGCGTCCAACTCGATGGATCTGAACGCCCATCAATCGGGCGGAAAATTAAAAGGTGGCAGCGCGAAGTTTAAATCTATTCCGGCATCTTCTTTGGCGGGCGGGTTTTCCGTATCACCTATACCCGCTTCGGGCGGGGTTAAATTCCGCCCGCAAACCGCGACCAACTGGGCGGCATTGCCTGCTGCGGCAAAGCCCGCAGCGCCTGTTCGCCCAGAGCATAATTTTGCCCATCAAGTATTAAAGCATCAAGGCTATAGCTGGTCGGATATAGACCCGGCCTTGGCATCGGCTGCCGCGAATTTGACGGTCACGCAACCCAGCGCGATCAACCAAGAAATCGTCAGCGTCGGCTATGACAAAGGCGAAACCGAATTGTCTAAAAAAGCCTTGGAAACGGTCAAGCAAGCCGGGCAAAAATTAAAAGAACAGCCGAAAATTTCCGCCGAGTTAAAGGCCTATGCGGGCAGCGAAGAAGATGCGGGCCGCGCGCGCCGCGTTTCGCTTAGCCGTGCCTTGAGCGTGCGCAACGCTCTGATCGGCATGGGCGTCGAAGGCAAGCGCCTGGGCGTCAAGCCCGTCGGCATCCCGACCGATGGCGGACCGAACGACCGCGTGGACGTCGTTATCGGACGCTAAGCTTCTATCAGGTTTTTATATCGCACGCAGCGGCGGCTGCACCAACTCATTATCCAAAACATTATTTTTGTTGAATTCTTCGGCACTGTAAATACTGCCGATTTTGCCGTTGTTTAGCGTCATGATCCGATCCGCTTTACGCAAAGTGGAAAGCCTGTGGGCGATGGTCAGCGTGGTGCGGCCGTGGGACAGCCTGTCCAATGCCTCTTGCACCAGCCTTTCATTGTCGCTGTCGAGCTGGCTTGTGGCTTCGTCCAAAAGTAATATTTCAGGGTTGCGAATCAGCGCGCGGGCGATGGCGATGCGCTGTTTCTGCCCGCCGGAAAGCTTGACACCCTTTTCGCCCAAATGGCTATTCAGCCCGTCGGGCAAAAGATACAAAAATTCATCGACCAGCGCGTCCTTGCAGGCTTGCCGCACTTCTTGCTCCGTGGCGCCGGGCTTGCCATAGCGGATGTTTTCCAAAAGCGTCGTCGAAAAAATAACCGGCTCTTGCGATACAAAGCTTATTTTCTGCCGCAAGTCTTTCAGGTCCATGGACGCGATGTCTTTTCCATGCAGCAATATGCGTCCCGATTGCGGGCGGTAAAATCCGAGCAGCAATTGAAAAACGGTGCTTTTTCCTGATCCGCTGGCGCCGATAATGCCCAGATTTTCTTTGTGGCTTACGCTAAACGACAGATGATCAAGCGCGTTTTGATTCGGTCTTGAAGGATAGGAAAAACAGACATTTTCAAAAGCGATCGCACTTTCGCCTTGCGGCGGGGCGGTGGAAACGGAAGGCGCTCTTGAAAAGCCGTTTTCCGGAGCGACAGATAGGAATTCTACGATGCGGTCCAATGCCCCGCCAGCTCTATGCATTTCGCCCGCGACTTCGGAAAGCGCCGCGACCGACCCCGCCGCAAGAATCGAATAAAATACAAAGGCCGAAAGTTCGCCGCCGCTAATGTTTTGCCGCATAACATCATAAGCGCCGACCCATAGAACCGCTAATATGGCCCCGAAAGCCAGCGCGATGATAAGACCGGACAGCAAGGCGCGCGCCAGGCTGCGTGACAGCGCGGCATTCAGCGCGGCGCGGGTAAGTCCGTTGAATCTTTCAAGGTCAAGGGATTCATGGGTATAGGCTTGCACGGTTTTGATGAATCCCAGGCTTTCGGAGGCAAAGGCGCCGGCCTCGCCGATGCGGTCTTGTGCTTGCCGCGACAACTGCCTTAATTTCCTCCCCACAAAAATCAGCGGGCCTACCACGATCGGCACTGCAAGGAACACAATTGCGGCCAGCTTGATGTTGGTGATGAACAGCATCGCGCCCGCGCCGAACAGCAAAATTGAATTGCGCAAAGCGATCGGCAGAGCAACCGTCACCACATTTTGTAACAGGCCGGTATCTGTAGTCAGACGGGATACCATATCGCCGCTTTGCCGGGATTCAAAGAATCCCGCGCCCAATTTTAAAAGATGCGCGAATAAATCTTGGCGCAGATCGGCGGTTATTTTTTCGCCCAGCGAAGATGCGAGATAATGCCTGGCTGCGCTGGCGCAGGCAAGAAGCGCGACAATAGGCGCAAGAAACAAGAACGCCCTATCCAGATGCGCGGGATCGTTCGCGCTGAAACCGTGATCCACCATGGAGCGCAATCCCTGGCCGAAGGCTAGAACGGCCGCCGATGCCGCCAAGATCGCCAGGATCGCGCCCAAGGCGGTTGCGCGGTGCTTTTTCAAATAGGGCCGCAAATAGCGCAGCAATTCCAGGTTCTTTTGCGGCAAGGCGGCGGATGTCATGGGTTAAGACGTCTGTTTGGTGAATGGGTAAGGAGGGGAAAGTTCCTGGTTCAAAAGCGCGTAGAGCGAAATTTTATCCCCCCGGGTCGAGCGCCAATCAATTTCCTTGCTGTCGGCAAAAGTTTCAAGCGCAAAGTGCCATGCTCCGCTTTTGGGCGAAGACAGCCAAATTTGCGACAGAGGCGCATGGCGGTTGATGAGGTATGTGCCTTTATCTTCGAATTCGACGCGCAACACCCCTTCTTCGAGGTCTATTTCGGCCTCGTCGCCAAAGCAACGTTCAAAATGGGCGTGCAATCCTTCTAGCGTCTTAAGGGCAAGGGTTTCAAAGGGCATCATCAGATAATTTTCTTTTTTTTCAGATGTTTAGCTTGGCACAGTCGCGCAACGGCCTTGTTATAGCAGCTATCATCGGCATCGACAATTCAAAGCTATAAAAACCCCAGCCTAAAAGCTTGATTTTCACGCCGGATTTGGTTATAAGCCCTTTTCCCCATAACGGGCAGAATTAAGATACAACAGAGGCAGAAATGAAACCAGGCATTCACCCAGATTACCATGAAATCACCGTCGTGCAGACAGATGGAACGTCTTATGCAACTCGTTCGACTTGGGGCAAGCCTGGCGATACGCTGCGTTTGGATATTGATCCTTTGTCGCACCCGGCCTGGACCGGTGGCCAGCAAAAAATCCTCGAGGGCGGCCAAATGGCAAAATTTGCTAAGCGCTTTCAAGGGTTTGGCACAAGCGCTGCCGCGCCGAAAGCGGCAAGCGGCGATAAAAAATAGCAAAGTTGCGTTTTTGAATTTCATAACATAATCGCCCTGTATGTGTCATAGCAACAGGGCGATTTTTGTTACGCGTTCGAAATATGTTGACTTAAGAACGGTATAGACGATACTGGTTCTAGGCTAATTACCGGCAAAGATCGGCTTTAGGCAATCGGGCAGGGAAAGGTATAATGAGGATGTCATGAGCGCTCATCCCCTTTCCCGCTGGCTAAGATCCCGCCAGCTTCTTATGGATTCAGGCTTTGGCGTGTCCAAGCCGGATAGTTATCCTTCATTCGGCATCGAAAGAATATCCAGCGACATTTTCTCCTTATCCGTTATCATGCCGCCCTGTAGCGACGAGCAGCTTACCATCAATCTTGACCGTTTCGATCTCACCATAACCGCCTTTGCCAAGGACGATCAGCAACAATTGATCTGCGAGCATCGCTTCAAGCTTAGTGCCGCTTGCACCATCGCTGGGGCGAATTGGGACCGCGACGCACTTTTGATCGAGCTGATCTGCCAGTCGAAAAATATAGATAAGACGCCAAACCAGCTGGTTTCGTTTTACCGAGGCAGCGGCTCCTGGCTATTACAGAAGCAGGGACAAAAACAGGACGAAGCGGCTTAACAGTTCCAATTTATTTCTTGAACAAAGCATCGGCATTGCCGCGGACCGACTGTCTGGTTTTAATTTCTGCTTGAGCGCGCGCTATTTCTTGGTGCAGTATAAGGATATAATTCTCTAATTCAGCCACCGACATTTTTTCCATATTCGCGGGCGGCTTTTCCGGGCGTTTGCCAAGTTCTTCTTCATCTAGGGCGGCAATCATGCTAGTGCTTTCCTATGGTTTTTTAAAAGGCCAGAGTGACGGAACAGTCTTATCATGAGTTCGAATATTCCTGCAACCTTCCACGCCGTCATCGCCGCCAAGCCCGGTTCCGCCGATGTGCTGCGCATCGTCGAGCGACCTTTGCCGCCCTTGGCCCCGGACGAGCTTTTGGTGGAAGTGCATGCCGCCGGCCTTAGCCGTCCGGACGTTTTACAGCGCCTGGGAAAATACCCGCTTCCTAAAGGTGCAAACGATATACTGGGACTTGAGGTGGCAGGCAGGGTCAAGGCGCGCGGCGCTTCGGCGAAAAGTGCCATCGGCATAGATGTGTGTGCTTTGGTAAATGGCGGCGGCTATGCGACTTATGCAGTCGTGAAAGAAGATCTTTGTTTGCCGATACCCAAAGGCATGACCATGATCCAGGCTGCGGCGATTCCAGAAGCTTGCTTTACTGCCTGGTACAACCTGATAGATGTCGGCGGATTGCAGCGCGGCGAGCGCGTGCTTTTGCACGGCGGCACCAGCGGAGTCGGAAGTTTCGCCATTCAAATAGCCCGTGCCCAGGGCGCTGTGGTGTTCGCAACGGCTGGTGATGCCCGTAAGGTTGTCGCTTGTCGCGACCTTGGCGCGCATTATGCCATTAATTATAATAAAGATGACTTTGCAGAGATTATAAGTAAGGAGACCTCGGGCCAAGGCGTCGAAATCATCATGGATATGGTGGGTGGGGATTATTTTTCAAAGAATATTGATTGCCTTAGTGTTGACGGCAGATTAATCGAAATCGCCTATTTGCGCGGGGCCAAGGTCGAGCTGAATATCGACACTATCATGAATAAACGGATTATGATTACAGGCTCAAAGTTGCGGCCTCTGCCGATTGAACGCAAGGCCAGGCTGGCGCAACATATCCACCGCGAACTTTGGCCCTGGCTGGAAAGTGGCAAGGTAAAGCCGGTGATCGACAAGGTTTTTGACCTGCACGACATTGTTGCCGCCCATAAATATTTGGAATCCGGCCAACATATTGGAAAAATAATCGTTAAAATTCAATAATTTATACATCATGAAAAGGCTTTTCATTTTTGATGGAAGCCATTATATTAAAATCATAGCAGGACAATTAGAAGGTTTACCGGCTTTTTTACAAGAAAGGCCCTAAGCGGCTTATTTATATTAATTTTTTATAATTTGGAGGAAATATGCCCATGCCACAAGCGCCGTTAATGCCCAAAGCGACGGCCGTATGGTTGATCGAAAACACCAAACTGACTTTCGATCAAATCGCTGGATTTTGCCAACTGCACGCACTTGAGGTGCAAGCCATAGCCGATGGGGAAGTCGCCCATGGCATGCAGGGTCTTAGCCCCGTATTAAGCGGCCATTTGGACGCAGAAGAAATCCGCCGTTGCGAAGGCGATCCTACAGCCCGCTTGAAGATGATTAAGCTGGATCTGCCCGAGCCGCGCAAACGTTCCAAGGGTCCGAAATATACACCCGTGGCCAAGCGTCAGGACAAGCCCGATGGCATTTACTGGCTGGTTAAAAACCACCCGGAACTTTTGGACGCGCAAGTCGCAAAGCTGCTTGGCACGACCAAGCCGACGATTTCCGCGATTCGCGACCGTACCCATTGGAATTCGGTCAATATAAAACCCAAGCATCCTGTGGCTTTGGGGTTATGCTCGCAACCGGATCTTGAGGCCGCGATAGCAAAGGCGCAAAGACGCATTAAGAACGCCGAAAAGCGCGCTGCCAAAGCGGCCAAACTTGCGGCGGCGTCTGCGCCTGTTGCCGACTCGGATTTCGCCGAACCGAAAACCAACGATATGGCCGAGGCCAGCTAATGCCCACAAACGCGATGCCACAGCCTTTGGAACCTTCGGTCAATTTATTGACCCCGGATTTATGCCAGGCATTGGGGCTGGATCGCGGCAAGCTGCAAAAAGGCGGGCTGCGCGTGGTATCGCCGATAGACGGGATGGAAATCGCCCGTCTTGAAGAAGACAGCGAACAGGCCATCGGTCAGAAAATTGCATCGGCGCAAACCGCCTTTGCCGCCTGGCGCAATGTTCCGGCGCCTTTGCGCGGCGAGTTGATCCGCCTGTTTGGCGAAGAGTTGCGCGCACATAAAACGCCGCTGGGACAGATCGTTACCACCGAGGCCGGAAAAATCCTTTCCGAAGGCCAAGGCGAAGTTCAGGAAATGATCGACATTTGCGATTTCGCGGTTGGCCTGTCACGCCAGCTTTATGGACTTACCATTGCGTCCGAGCGCCCCAATCATCGCATGATGGAACAATGGCATCCGTTGGGCGTCATCGGCGTCATCAGCGCGTTCAATTTTCCGGTTGCCGTATGGGCTTGGAATTTCGCCCTTGCTGTGGTTTGCGGCAATAGCGTGGTTTGGAAGCCTTCGGAAAAAACATTGGTCAGCGCGCTAGCCTGCCAGAATATCTGGCAAAAGGCGGTTGCAAAATTCAACAAGCAATCTTCGCAAAAGGCGCCCGCGTCCTTATCCGAAATCATTATGGGGGGCCGCAAGGCAGGGGAAGCGCTGTCGCAAGACGCAAGAATCAAGCTGCTTAGCGCCACGGGAAGCACCCGCATGGGCAAGGCGGTTGCCCCTGTCGTGGCGGCGCGCTTGTCGCGCTCGCTTTTGGAATTAGGCGGCAACAACGCTATGATCGTTTGCCCCAGCGCCGATTTGAATCTGGCTTTGCGCGCTATCGTGTTTTCTGCCGTCGGCACGGCCGGGCAGCGATGTACCACTTTGCGCCGCTTGATCGTGCATGAAGATGTCAAAGACAAGCTTTTGCCCATGCTGCAAAAAGCATACGCCAGCTTGCGCATCGGCAATCCCTTGGAAACCGGAACCTTGCTAGGCCCGCTGATCGACAGGGCGGCTTTCGATTCGATGCAGCAGGCGCTAAAAAGCGCGGCGCAACAGGGCGGTAAAGTGCTTTACGGCGGTGATCGGGTTTTCGCCGATATTTACCCGCAGGCTTTTTATGTAACCCCGGCGATCGTCGAAATGCCCGGCCAGACGGATCAAGTGCGCGAAGA
>JACCDG010234012.1_pt1 | contig 15322 bp, 13 predicted proteins | sample 7442471 | NCBI WGS metagenome assembly JACCDG01 (sample SAMN15323444, study PRJNA562643) | freshwater metagenome | isolation source: river surface water | place: USA:Blue River Watershed | collected 2017-08-17
CCCCTGGGGTGGTGCTGGGCGTGCAAGGCGGCCAAGCGCTCCCGCGCCACATGGGTGTAGATGGTGGTGGTGGAAATGTCGGCATGGCCCAACAGCATTTGCACGGATCGCAGATCCGCCCCATGGTTGAGCAAATGGGTGGCAAATGCATGGCGCAAGGTATGCGGTGAAATAGGCGCACGAATACCTGCCTGCAAGGCATACCGCTTCACCAGCCCCCAAAACATCACCCGCGTCATGGCAGAGCCAGCCTTGCTGCCACGCACGGTGACAAACAGGTCTTGGGTTTGTTTGGCCCCCAGCAGCTCCCCCCGAGCCTGGCCCAGATACCGCTGCAACCACGCACCCGCTACTTCGCCAAAAGGAACCAGGCGCTCCTTGGAGCCCTTGCCCATCACACGCAGCACGCCCTCGTTCAGCCCTACATTAAGCACCCGCAACTCTACCAATTCACTCACACGCAAGCCGCTCGCGTACATCAGCTCCAGCATGGTGCGATCGCGGATACCCAGCGCCTCGCTGGTGTCCGGCGCCGCCAGCAAGGCTTCCACCTGCGCCTCGGTCAGGGTTTTGGGGATGCGTGGGGCTTGCTTGGCCGCATCAAGCTTGAGAGTCGGATCCTGCTGGACCAAGCCTTCGCGCAAGGCCCAGCGAAAGTAGCGGCGAAAAACCGTCAACCGCCGGTTGGCTGTGGTGGCTTTGGTCTGCGCATGCTGGGCAGCAAAGTAGCCTTGGATGTGCAGCTCTTGCGCAGCCACCAAGGGTGTGGTTTGCAACCACTGTGCAAACAACGTGAGATCGCGGCGGTAGGCCTGAAGGGTGTTGTTGGACAGCCCTTCTTCCAGCCACAGGGCATCGATAAAGGTATCGATCGTTGCTGTGTCTACGCCGCCCGCAGTCATTCCAGACGCAGTTTGGCGGACTCCACCACCTTCTTGTACACCTCGAATTCGGCCTTGATCTGGGCCGTGAACTGCTCGGGGCTGTTGCCTTCGATCAATGAACCGGTTTCTTCAATACGCTTGCGCACAGCCGGGTCCTCCAACACTTTGCGCACGGCAGCATTGACCTTGTCCACCACCTCTTTGGGCAGTCCCTTGGGGCCGTAAATGCCATAGAAGGCCATGCGATTCACCGGCTCCAGCCCCACTTCCTTGAAGGTAGGTACATTGGGCAACTGTGCCAGACGCTGGGGCGCGGCCACCACAATGGGCACCAAGCGGTTGCTCTGGATGAAGGGCAAAGCGGACGGCAAGTTGTCAAAAATCAGCGGTACCTGGCCGCCCACGGTGTCGTTCAGGGCCGGGCCCGCGCCACGGTAAGGAATGTGGGTGATGAACACGCCGGCCAGATTCTTGAACAACTCGGTCTGCATGTGGCCGATGCCACCAGTGCCAGAGGATGCATAAGAAAATTTGCCTGGGCTCTTCTTCAGTTCGGCCATGAAACTCTTGTAGTCTTTGGCCGGAAAACTGGGGTGCACCGCTATCACGTTCGGCGTAGCCGCAATATTGACAATGGGCGTGAAGTCAGTGAGCGGGTTGTACGGATTTTTGGGATTGATGGCCGGGTTGGCGGCCACCGTAGACACCGTGGCCATGCCCAAGGAATATCCATCGGGCGCAGCCTTGGCAGTTTCGTTGGCGCCGACCACGCCGCCACCGCCTGCCTTGTTCTCCACCACCACCGACTGCCCCAGCACTTTGCCCAATGGATCGGCGATGACGCGGGCAATGATGTCGGTGGTACCGCCCGGCGCAAAAGGCACCTGCAGCTTGATGACTTTGTTGGGATAACCTTGGGCTAACGCCGCACTCGATGCGGCCAGCAAACCCATGGCGAACAAAACTCTACGGTGCATGGCAATCTCCTGTTGAATTGCCGGGGATGGTACCCGCTTGGCGGCCGACACAGGCTTACATGCCTACTCCGTAGAAACCCGAACGCGCCGCCCATGGCTGCTATCCTTCCGGGGTGAATTACGCCCAACTGCTCTTCCCCGATTTTTCCCTCATCCTGCTGGGATACCTGGTCTGCCGCTACACCGCCCTGAACCGCCCGGTCTGGGAGCAAGTCGAGTCGCTGGTGTACTACTTTTTGTTCCCGGTGCTGCTGTTCCACTCGATTGTGAAAAGCCCGCTGGACCTGGGTGCCGCCTCCAGCCTCATGGGCGCTGGCTGGGCCACGGGACTGATCGGTATTGCCATGGCCTATGCCCTGCCGCGCCTGCCCTGGTTAGGCCGACACATGGACCTGCGCGACCACGCCTCCAGTGCCCAAATTGCATTCCGCTTCAACTCCTTCATCGGCCTGGCCATTGCCGATCGGCTGGCTGGCCCGCAAGGTCTGCAGCTGATTGCGGTATTGATCGGTGTGTGTGTGCCCTTGTTCAATGTGGCCGCCGTATGGCCCATGGCCAAACATGCACAACGCGGTTTTGGACGCGAGTTGCTGCGCAACCCGCTCATCATCGCCACGGCTTCCGGGCTGGTGGCCAATCTCATGGGTTTCAGCATCCCGGTCTGGCTGGAACCCACGGTCACCCGTTTGGGTGCGGCATCGCTGGCCTTAGGGTTGATGGCGGCCGGTGCCGGCATGCAGCTGGGCGCGCTGGCGCGTGGCAAGACGCTGGCCGTGGCCGTGCTGGCGATTCGCCATGCGCTTACGCCCATCGCTGCGCTGGGTGTAGCCATCCTCATTGGACTCAACCCCAACCAGACCACCATCCTGCTGGCATTCTCGGCCCTGCCCACCGCGTCCAGCTGCTACGTGCTGGCTGCACGCATGGGCTATGACGGTGCCTATGTCGCCGGTTTGGTCACCCTGTCCACCCTGCTCGGCATGGCCAGCTTGCCCTTTGCACTGGGTGTGCTGCGCGCACTGTAAGCCGGACCGATCAATACCAATGCTGCAGCGCCTCGGCGTGCAAGGCATGGCGCTGATTGTCTTGCGGCACCCACGACTCGGCACTGCACGCCGCGCGGGTTAAAAAGTCCAGCATCCACAGGTGGCGGCGTAACACCCGCTCCTGCCGGTGGCCTATCAGCGGGTTGAAGATGCCGTGGCGGCTGAACAGCTGGCGCGGGTTCTTCTTGATCCACAGCCAAGAGCCCATCTCCAGCGTGAGCGGCAAAAACACCGCATCAGATAGGGCACGCGACTGCAGGTACAGGTGGTCCCACAGGTCGCCATGCGCCAGGTACTGCAGGCTTTGCGGCTCAAAAACATAGGGGTGGGTGTTGTAGGTCTGGCGAAAAATGGCCTGGAGGGCATACATCTCGGCCAGATGGTGCAAGGCCTGGCGTGTGTGGGCAAACGGAAACCAGAGCCGGTCCTGCACGCCAAAACCCGAATGGCAGTCCACCGACATGCTGAAAGGCCTTGGCAGCAACTCCTGCGCCACCACGTCACAAACGGCCTGGTTCTCGTCCTCCATGGGCACACCGGCCAGGCCACGGTACCAAGGCAGGCGCGCACTTAGGCGCTGCCCACCCACAAGGGCGGGCACCGGCTCCAGCGCATCCACGGGGGCATTGCGCATCAGGTCCACACCCCGGGGGTTGGCGCGCGTGCCCAAGGCCATGCCACCAGGATTGACCAGCGGCATGAACACCAGACGCAAGGATTCGAGCTGGCGGTGCAGCGTGTGGTCCCAGGTCAGGCGTGTGACGATGCTTTGCAGGTAGGCCATCACCACCTCGGCACCGATGCGCTCCAGGCCGTGCACGCCACCGAAGAAACCAATCGCGGGAACGGCCGGGTCAGGGTTGCCCAAGGCGATGGCATACACCGGCAAGGCCGCGCCGCGGCAATCCACCTCACGCACCACGCGCACCTCCACGCGGCTTCCAGCCAGCTGCAGGATCCGCTCCAGTTCGGTCAGGGCATCGAGGGTGCGCAGGGACACGGCAAAGCTCCAAAGAAGGCGCCAGCATAGGCGCGCGTGGCCTCCTGAGCAGCGTCTTTCTGGGGGCTGAGGCTAAGCCGCCACAGTGCCATCAAAGCGTCATATTCGCCACCTAGAGTGGCTGCATCTGCAACCTGCCGGGAGCCTTCCATGATCCTCAAACTGCTTGGACTGCAACGTTTGCTCGATGAACTGTTCGAAGACAACTGGCTGGAGCCAGTGGCGCTGATCGAAGTTTGATGCGCCATCGCCCTGCCCCCCGCCGCAGCCCCCTGCTGCCCTGGCTGGCCGTCACGCTGGCCCTGGTGCAAGGCATGGGAGAGCTGCTGGCCCTGCAACGCACGCGACGAAGCCGCCCCCGCCGCTGACCCTACACTGCGCGCATGAAATTCTTCAAGCGCCTGGCTGTAGTCGTTCTCTTGCTGTTGGTAGCCGGTACCGCCGTATTGGCGTGGTTGCTGAGCCATCCGCCCGGCCTGGAGGGCTTGACCGCTCTGCGCTGGCAAGCCCCCACACCCGCACAGACACCACTGCGCGTGAGTTTTCTGGGTGTGGCCACCGTGCTGCTGGACGATGGTGAAACCGCGCTGCTGACCGACGGCTTCTTCTCCCGCCCCGACAAACTCACCACCTTTGTGCGCCAGGTCGCGCCCGATGTGCCCGGCATTGCTGCAGGCCTGCAGCGCGCGGGTATTCCGGCACGCACCGGCAAGCTGGCCGCCGTAATTCCGCTGCACTCCCACTACGACCACGCCATGGACGCACCTGAAGTAGCGCGCCGTACCGGTGCCCTGCTATTGGGCTCCAGCTCCACCGCCATGGTGGGCCGCGGCTGGGGCCTGCCAGAGGCACAAATCCGTACGGCCGAGCTGCGCAAGCCCTACACCTTCGGCCGCTTCACGGTCACGCTGTACCCGGCGATGCACACGCCCACCGGCTTTACCGGTGGCGAGATCACGGCGCCATTGAAGCCGCCCGTGCGTGCCACCGAGTACAAGGAAGGCCAGAGCTATGTGGCCCACATCACCCACGACGGACGCAGCGTGCTGATTACCGGTACCGCCGGCTTTGTGCCGGGCGCGCTGCAGGGCGTGAAGGCCGATGTCATATTGCTGGGCATTGGCGCCATGGGCCCGCGCAGCGCCGAACACAAAGCCGCCTACTGGCAGGAGACCGTGGCCACCGTGGGTGCGCGGCGTGTGATACCCATCCACTGGGACGACTTCTGGATTCCGTCCACCTTGCCCATGCAGCCCATGCCCCAACCGCTGGACGACTTTGAGGCCTCCATGCAGTTCCTGCAGCAGCGGGCCGCGCAGGACGGCGTGGATCTCCGGCTACCACTGGAGTGGCAACCTATGGACGTATTTGCCGGACTGCCACCAGCCGTCAAGTAAGCGAATTCAGCGTGGTGGTGCGCAGGCCCGCCGCACGGGCCTGTGCCAGAAAGTCCTGACCCATGGCCTCAAAGCCCGTAACGGGACTCATGCAGTCGGTCAGCAGCACCGTCTCCTGCAAGCGGGCCTGTGGCAGCTCTGCCATCAAGTCTCCCACCGAAGCCGCCACACAGTGACTCAAGGCCTCGCCCGCTATTAAAAGCGTAGCGCCTTGCGCAGAAAGGGAGCGCATCAGCGGCTTGTTGAGCAAGGTTTTTTCATCATCTGACCGCGGCACCTCGGCCTTGAAGGCGCTGTACTGCTCGGTCATCGGGTTCTGGCCCTTGAGCACCTTGTGACAGGTCCGGCCCGTACTCTGCTCCCAGTGTGCAATGGCGTCGCTGAGCCCGCGGTGGATGTTGTGGCCCCAAGTGCCCAGCACGCAATGCACCGGCCAAACGATGAGCAGGCGCTGGCCCGTGGCCTCCAGCGCCTGCAGGTAGGCCAGCACCTCAGCCGTTTTTTCCGCATGGCGCGGGCGGAAGCTGCCGGCCTGCACATCGGCCGCGCGAATCAGCGTAAACGGAGCCACCGCACTGCCATCGGCCTGCAGCCAAAAGCTGGTGCGCTCCACGCCCACGCTGGCATGGGAATCCAGCGTGACGGTGAGGCTCTGCACCTGCGCCGCGTGTGTGCTCAGCCAAGCGGCCAGCCGGTCCATATCGGCATTCGCACCGGGCACTGGCAGGGCTGCGCCAGGGATGTCCAGGAAATCGTTTTGCGGGTCAATCACCAGCAGGTCGTAAGCGGTCATGGTCGGTTCACTCGGAAGAATCAAATTGCAGGGCCCACTGCACATGCTCTTGCACCAGCGGGTCCGGGTGGATTGCGCGGCGTTGCAAGGACTGGACCATGGTGGCGCGCTGCGCCGCGCTCAGGCCGGTACCGTGCAAGGCATTACCCAGGGCCACGGCTACATTGCGCAGCCAGCGTGCATGGCCAATGCGGCGGATAGGGCTGCCTTCGGTGTGCTTTAAAAAGGTGTCTTCGGTCCAATCCAACAGCGTGGCCAATTGCTCACCGGCCAAACCCTCGCGGGCGTCGAAGTCCGGCAGGCTGCTGCGCTGCGCGAACTTGTTCCAGGGGCAGACCAGCTGGCAGTCGTCGCAGCCGTAGATGCGGTTGCCAATCAGTGGCCGCATCTCTAAGGGGATAGGCCCCGCGTGCTCGATGGTCAGGTAAGAGATGCAACGCCGCGCATCCAACCGGTGTGGCGCAAGGATGGCCTGTGTGGGGCAGGCGCTGATGCAGGCGCTGCAGCTACCGCAGTGCGGCTCCACCGGCGCACTGGCGGGCAAGGCCACGTCCACATAAATCTCGCCCAGGAAGAACATGGAACCAGCATCGCGGTTGAGCAGCAGCGTGTGTTTGCCGCGCCACCCCTGGCCGCTGCGCGAGGCCAGTTCGGCCTCCAGCACTGGCGCAGAATCGGTGAACACGCGGTAGCCCAGCGGCCCCATGTGTTCGGACAGCCGATCGGCCAGCTTCTGCAGGCGGTTGCGCAAGACCTTGTGGTAGTCCCGTCCCCGGGCATAGACCGACACAATGCCTTCGCCGGGGCGCTGCAGGCGCGCCAACTCCATCGCTTGCCAGCCGTCTTCAGTCGCCCGCGGCAAGTAGTCCATGCGCGCAGTGATGACGCTCACCGTGCCGGGCACCAGCTCGGACGGGCGCGCGCGTTTGAGGCCGTGCTGGGCCATGTAGCCCATCTCACCGTGGAAACCGTGCGACAACCAGGCCAATAAACCGGCCTCGGCGGAGGACAAATCCACACCGGCCACGCCAATTTGGGAGAATCCCAGTTCCCGGGCCCAGGCCCGCACCTGTTCCACCAGCTGGTCGCCACCGAATTGAGCCCTGTCTTGCACGCTGTTGATCGTCACCACCCCATTGTAGAAAGCGCCACGCTGGCCTGGCCGGACGAGGCCGCCACCCAAGCCTTTGCACAGCACTGGGCCACGCAGCCTGCATTGGCCAACGCCTTTGTGGCCCTGCATGGTGACCTGGGCGCCGGCAAGACCACGCTGGTGCGCCACCTGCTGCAGGCGCTGGGCGTGACGGGCCGCATCAAAAGCCCGACCTACGCCGTGGTGGAGCCCTACGAACTGAACGCGCTCAACATCTGGCACTTTGACTTCTACCGCTTCAACGACCCGCGCGAATGGGAGGAAGCCGGTTTTCGCGACATCTTTGCCAGCCCTGGCCTGAAGCTGGCCGAGTGGCCCGAGAAGGCTGCGGGCGTGCTGCCGGTGGCTGACGTAGACCTGCACATCCGCACGCGGGACGACAGCAGTCGCAGTGTCACGCTGCAGGCCCACACCGCAGCGGGCCAGGCTTTGTTGCAAGGCCTGCCGGGGGCTACCGCATGAAGCGCCGCGCCCTGTTACAGGCAGGCAGCGTGGTGCTCACGCTCGGTGCTGCGCACCTGGCACGTGGCGCCACCATCATGACCGTGCGCGTGTGGCCCGCACCCGAATACTCGCGCGTCACCATCGAATCCGACGCGGCCCTGAGCGCCAAACAAACCTTTGTGCCCAGCCCGCCACGCCTGGCGGTGGACATTGAGGGCATCACGCTCAACCCTGCGCTCAAAGAGTTGGTTGCCAAGGTCAAGGCCGACGACCCCAATATCGCCGGCATCCGCGTGGGCCAGTTCACGCCCACGGTGGTGCGCCTGGTGGTGGACCTGAAGCACCCCATACGCCCGCAGGTGTTTTCGCTGGCCCCGGTGGCCGCCTACCAGCACCGGCTGGTGTTTGACCTGTACCCGGTGGACGAGGTGGACCCGCTGGAGGGCCTGATTGCCGACCGCCTGAAGGATGCTCCCCCCAAGCCCGCAGCCGACCCGCTGGACGCGCTGATTGCCCAGCACACACAACGCCCAGCCTCTGGCCCATCCATGGCGGCCGGCCAGAATGCTCCTAAAACAGGAGCTGCTCGCGCAGAATCCACGGGGGTTGGTGGCCAAAATGGCACTAAAAATGCGAACACACCTGCGTCTGGCACTGCAACGGAGCGCCTGATCATCATCGCACTGGACCCAGGCCATGGCGGCGAGGATCCTGGCGCCATCGGCCCGGGTGGCACCAAGGAAAAAGATGTGGTGCTCAAGCTCGCCCACCTGCTGCGCGAGCGCATCAACAACGCCACGGTGAACGGCAGCGCCATGCGCGCCTACCTGACGCGAGATGCAGACTTCTTTGTGCCACTGGGCACGCGGGTGCAGAAGGCCCGCCGTGTCCAAGCGGATCTGTTTGTGAGCCTGCATGCCGATGCTTTCTTCACGCCGGACCCGCAGGGCGCCAGCGTGTTTGCACTCAGCCAGGGCGGCGCTTCCAGCAGCGCGGCACGCTGGATGGCGGCGAAGGAAAACAAGGCCGACCTGATTGGCGGCCTGAACGTGAAGGCCAAGGACGCGACCGTGCAGCGCGCGCTCTTGGACATGAGCACCACCGCCCAAATCAACGACAGCCTCAAACTCGGCAGCAACTTGCTCGGCGAGATCAAGCGCGTGGGCAAGCTGCACAAGCCCAAGGTCGAGCAGGCCTCGTTTGCCGTACTCAAAGCGCCGGATATTCCCAGTGTGCTGGTGGAAGCCGCTTTCATCAGCAACCCCAGCGAGGAGGTCAAGCTCAATAGCGAGGCCTACCAAAACCAGCTGGCCGATGCCCTCATGCGCGGCATCCTGGCCTACTTTGCCAAAAACCCGCCACTGGCGAGAAACAGAACGACCAGCTAGGCAGAAGTGCTGGCGCTGCGAGCCTTCCAAGCGCCAAACAGCACAAACAGGCCCGGAATCAGGATCATCGCCCAGATGATTTTGTCCAGGTTGGCCTTGACCCAGGGGAAACTGCCCAGGAAATAGCCAGCGGTGCAAATGCCCAGCACCCACAGCAGCGCACCCACCACATTGAACAGCGTGAACTTGGCACGGTTCATTTGCGCCACGCCGCCCACAAAGGGAACAAAGGTGCGCAAAAAAGGCATGAAACGCGCAGCGATGATGGTGAAGCCACCGTACGTTTCGTAGAAGGTATGAGCCTTGTCAAAGGCGGCCTTGTTGAAAAAGCGCGACTGCTCCCACTGGAATACCTTGGGCCCAAAGTAACGGCCTATGGAATAGTTGCACTGGTCACCCAGGATGGCCGCCGCCAACAGCACGCCCACTGCGATGGGAAAACTCATCAGCCCTACCCCACACATGGCACCTACCACGAATAGCAGAGAGTCGCCGGGCAGAAAAGGCATGACCACCACGCCAGTCTCCACAAACACAATGAGAAACAGCAGGGCATAGACCCAGGTGCCGTAGTTCTGCACAAAGACCTCCAGGTAGCGGTCTACGTGCAAGATGAAGTCGATAAGCTGGCTAATGAGTTCCATGGGGGCAGATTATCGCCATGGCCCATTTGCCCCCAATCCGGTGCGGGATGCACTAGCGGAGTGCATGGTGGCAGGTACGTGAAAAGGCAGGCAAATCACCCCTTAATTCCACTATTCGCGCCTAGGAGTAACCCTAGACTGGATTCTTCACCAACGCAATAGAAGGGAGTTGTCATGGTTACAGCAGCAAGGGTTTCGAGTTCGGAGGGGCCTACCGAACACCTGCCATTTCGCGTCGAGATTGCCTCACCCGCCCAAATGGAGGGAGTGATCCAACTGCGTGCTGCGTCCTATGGCAAACACCTTCCCGATCTCGGATGCAAGTTGCGGGAAGCTGAAACCGCCGACACCGAAACTGGCTGCGAAGTGTTCATTGCCACCTCCAAATTCGATGGAACCGTGTTGGGCACCCTGCGTACCCATGCCAACGTGGTCCACGCCATCCCCCTGCAGCACTCGCTCAAGCTGCCAGCACGCTTCCGTGGCAGCCGCATGGTCGAGACGACCCGCTTGTGCATCAAGGGCAACCCCAATTCATCCCTGGTGCGCAGCGCCTTGTTCAAGGCCTTGCACACCTACTGCCTGGAGCACAGCGTGGACTGGATGATGGCCACGGGGCGCCGACCGGTTGATCGTATTTACGACAGCCTGTACTTCTCGGATGTGGGGGACCCCGGTGTTTTCTACCCGATGACCTTCACCGGTGGCGTGCCACACCGGGTCATGTACCTGGCCCCCCAGGCTGTGCAACCACTGTGGCATGCCGCACGGCACAACCTGCATGATTTCTTCTTTGCCACGCAACACCCGGATATTGACCTGAGCCGCGCCAAGCCACTGCCCCAGACTTGGTACTGCCCAGAACCAGAGGCCGACCAGCACACCCAAGAGGATGTACTGCCGATGCACGCACCCGCCACACTGCAGCAGTCGCCCCGTGTCGCCATGGCCTGCTAAGCCACAGACACGCCCCTAGTGCAGCAGGCCGTGCTGGCTGTCGGGAAACAGGGACAAGGTGGCGTCTGCCTGCGTCTGCAGCAACCGTACAAACGCCAGAATGTCGGGATCTTCAATGAAGTCCGCACCACTGCGGGCTGACAAGATGCGCTCAGGGTCCACGGGCTTGCTGATGCCATAGCCCTGGGCATAGTCAATGCCCGCATCCACCAGTGCACGGATGGTGAGCAGGTCTTCGGCGAACTCGCCCACCGACTTCATGCCCAGGCTGTTCACCAAGCCGCCAATCGCCATGATGATGGCCATGCCCGACTGGCTTCGCGCGGCATCACGCACCAGAGAGCCATCCAGCTTGAGGGCATCCACCGAGAGGCCTTTGAGGTAACCAAACGAAGAGTACCCGGCGCCGAAATCATCCAGCCCCACCTTGGCCCCCATGGAGCGCACACGGTCGATAAAGCGCTGCATATTGCGCATGTCGGTGATGGCCACGGTTTCGGTGATCTCGATGCAAATTTTGGACAAGGCCTGCGGATGCTGCTCAAACAGGGCAAACAACTCAGCAGTAAAAAACTCGTCATTGAGCGAGCCCCCGGAGAGATTCACGCCCACAAAATGGGTGCGCTCCAAGCTCTGGGCATTGCGCTCCAGCCAGTCAATGGCCGTGGTCACGACCCAGCGGTCGATGATCGCTGTCTTGCCGTGCGCCTCGGCGGCTTCAATGATGGTACCGGCCGGCACCACCGTGCCATCTGGCTTGCGCAAGCGCACCAGAATTTCGAAATTCAGCGAATCAAAGGGCCGGCTCAGCGACAACTCTGGCTGCATCACCAGAAACAGGCCTTGGGGCGTCTCGCCACGCTCCAGGCAATTGATCAGGTCCAGCTCATCCTGGTGTTGCTGGAAGAAGTGGTCCCCCGACTCCATCACCACCAGGCGCTGGGTGCTGCGCTTCTTGGCCATGCGGCACAAAGTGTCGGCGGCCGACACCACATCCTTGAGCGGCGATTGCCCAAAGTGGGCCATGCCCACCAGCCCACCGGAAACGTCCAGCGAAAAGCTCTGGTTGTCAATCTGGAATGGCGTAGAACCGATCAGCATGGCGATACTGTTGCAGCTGGCCTCACTGTCCTCCATGCTGGCACGGGAGAACACGATCACGAACTCATCGCCGCCAATCCGCGCCAACTTGTCCTGCCGCTGCAAGACACTGCCCATGCGCTCAGCCACCTGCTTGAGCACGTTATCACCGGCCGTGTGGCCGTACAGATCGTTGATCAGCTTGAATCGATCCAAATCAAAGTAAGCCAAGGCGCTGGGCTGGTAGTCGGGCCTTTCGGCCTCCAACGCAAGGCCGCGCAGGTTCAGGCAGCCGGTCAGCGGGTCATGGCTGGCCAAGTACTCCAGGCGCTGGGTGGCCAGCACACGATCCGTGATGTCTTGCAAGGAGCACTCGATGGTGCTGCCGTCCACCGTTGACGCCTTGATGGCGAACCAGCTCTGCACCCCTGCGCGCGGCAGCAAGGTCTGCGTCTGCAGGTCTACCGAGGTACTGTGCCGTGCGCCGTGCAGCGCCAGCACCTGCGCCACCACTGCGGCATCAAAAAAATCGGACAGACCCATCGGCTCCGCCTGGGCCGTGCGACGCAGCATGGCATGGAAGGCGGGGTTGGCCTTGATGATGCTCTGGCCCGAACCGATGGTGAACAGGCCCACTGGTGAGTCCTGGTAGGCGTCTTCCAGCAACTTCTGGGCGCGCTGGTTTTGCAGGCGGTGGTAGCGCATGTGCTCGGCCACCGCCGCCGAGGCCAGCAAGGCAGAGGCGATTGCGGCCGTCACGCTGTTGAGCCCCGCCATCAGGGAACGCTGTCCCGTGGCCGCCGCCACCACCTCATTCATGCTGGCCACCAGCGTGACAGCAATGGACGCTGCATACCAGCCCGCCACACGCGAATGGGTGTGGCGCAAGATCTTGGTCAGATAGAGCAGCATGAGCGCCACCACCGAGAACGTGGCACCCCACAAGATCGGCAAGGTCTGCTCATACGTCAAGAAGGGGCAGGCAACAATGATCGCCACTGCGCTCACCTGGTGCACGGTCAGCGGCCAGCCCGCCTTGACCTCTTCGAGCTCACTCTTGAACAGCGCGCTGAACAGCCCAATCGTCATGGCGTAATACATGCACAAGGTCCACTGCCGGCTCAGAATCATCCAGGCGGGTGCCACCGGGTAGCCCAGCAATTCGAGATCGGTCCCGGCCGACAAAGCAGCCATGCGCATATTCAGCAACAACCAACCGGTGAACGTCCAGTACAGGGCGCTGCGGTTCACCATGGCGGTCAGCAGCATGAAGATGGCCAGCACGCCGATCCCGGCTTCCAACATCACCCCGGCCTTTTGATGCGCCAGCTGGGCTTGCGCCAGGGCGCGGGGCTGCCACAGTTCCGCAGCAATTTTTGCGGGCCCGCGGTACGCAGCACGGCACAGCAGGTCAGTGCCTTCCGCTGCGGGCAACAGGGGCAATGAGAAGCCTGCCCGGCTGCGCCGCAAGGCACCGGAGCTGCCCTGGCGATTGGCCTCGCCCAACAACTGTCCGGTCTGGGCGCTCCAGCACGCCAGGCTGGCCGCATGGCGCGACGGGAAGTCAATCTCCTGGGACTGCTGGGCTGCCGCCTCAGGCACCCGCAACAGAAACCAGAAGGGCCGCACCGACAGCCGGGTCTCGGCCGAGTCCTGTGCGGGCAAGGCTGCCAGGCGCTGTGCCAAGGGCGACAGGGCCGCCAGGTCCACAGGCTCCGACTCCTCCCAGACATGCAAGGGCAAGGTCACCCCCCGTGCCGGATCGGCGTGGCCCAGTTGCCAGATCAAGGTGAAGCCGGCCAGCACCACCAGCACGGCCGGAAACACCCAGGTGGTCAATCGGTCCAACAACCATCCAACGACTTTTACAGCCATACCTTTTGTTTCTTGGAAGCTATCTGCTTTCGGGCACAGGCCCGCAAGGGTTGATCAATGTGCGGCACTCTGTGCGCCTCGTCTACTATGCCATGAGATGCAGCGCAAACTGGCGACGTTACAAATGGGAACGGCCGACAGCCACCCCGCCCGCGCACCACCATCCCGCCCTCTAAAATGCCCCGGTGAACGCACCACTTTCGCCCTCCCCCCGCCGCCCCATCCGCGAACTGCCCGACGAACTCATCAGCCAGATTGCGGCCGGTGAAGTGGTGGAACGCCCCGCCAGCGTGGTGCGCGAGCTGGTGGACAACGCACTCGACGCGGGCGCCACCCAAGTCACGCTGCGGCTGCTGGCCGGCGGTGTGCGCCTCATCAGCGTGGAAGACGACGGCCAGGGCATCCTGCGCGACGAACTGCCGATCGCCTTCAAGCGCCACGCCACCAGCAAAATTGGCAATCTGCAGGACCTGGAGAGCGTGGCCACCATGGGCTTTCGCGGCGAGACGCTGGCCGCTATCAATTCCATAGCTGATTGCGCAATATTGTCGAGGGCTAGCGGCCTGAACGATGCCTATTTGCTAGACGGCCGCACCGGCGAGCTGCGCCCCGTGGCGCGCGGCCAGGGCACCACCGTCGAAGTGAAAGAGCTGTTCTACAGCACCCCGGCGCGCCGCAAGTTCCTCAAAACCGACGCTACCGAGCTGGCCCACTGCATCGAGTCCGTACGCCGCCACGCGCTGGCCCGCCCCGACGTGGGTTTTGCCATCTGGCACGAAGGCAAGCTCATCGAGCAATGGCGCCGATGCCTCGATATGCCGCTGAATGAAGCGCCGATGGAAGCCGCACTCGCCGCCCTGGACCAACGCCTCTCCGACGTGCTTGGCCCCGAGTTTCTGGCCCAAAGTGTGCGCGTGGATTGGCACAGCAAGCAAACCAACGAACACGAGCAGCCCGCGCTGCGCGTCTGGGGCCGCGCCGGCGTGCCCGACGCCGCCCGCTCCCGCGCCGACCAGCAGTTCTGCTACGTGAACGGCCGCTTTGTGCGCGACAAGGTCCTCACCCACGCCGCTCGCAGCGCCTATGAAGACGTGCTGCATGGCAATCGCCAGCCGGTCTACGCGCTTTATGTGGCCATGGACCCGACGCGCGTGGACGTGAACGTGCACCCCACCAAAATCGAAGTGCGCTTCCGCGACAGCCGCGAAGTGCACCAAGCCGTACGCCACGCGGTGGAGGACACTTTGGCCGCACCACGCGCTGTCACGGCTGCCGGCGCAGTAGCCGGCCAGGCGCAAGCGCCCAGCCTGTTCGGCGGCGTCAGCGAGCCCGGCACCCTGCCTGCACCCGGCGATTACGTACCAAATAGACCCGTAGCGCCCATGTACAGTGCGCAACCAGCTATCAAATTTGAAGCAGAAGAAGGCCTAATTGGCCACCGCGTCAACGACATCAGCCTGCTCTGGCAGCGCAATGCCAGAACGCCAGAAGGCGGGATGCCTGAGCGTTTTGCGCAGGTCAAGGAGGAGCCCGCAGCGCGGGCGGGGGACACGGAGCAAAACGCTCAGCCATCCCGCCTTCCCGCAAGCGAAGAAGCCTGGCCATTAGGCCGCGCGATAGCCCAACTCCAAGGCGTCTACATCCTCGCCGAAAACGCCCAAGGCCTCGTCATTGTGGACATGCA
>JACCDG010567661.1_pt1 | contig 15319 bp, 11 predicted proteins | sample 7442471 | NCBI WGS metagenome assembly JACCDG01 (sample SAMN15323444, study PRJNA562643) | freshwater metagenome | isolation source: river surface water | place: USA:Blue River Watershed | collected 2017-08-17
ATTAAGGATTCAATTAACCAACAAAACAAATCTGCAGGTGATTATCATTGGTGTACTGACTTATCTATCTTCGATGGAGTGGAACTTACTTCATGGGGTAGGATTCCTATATTTTGCTATGAAACTAAAGAGAAGTTTAAATCAATTAAAGATGCTGCCACTAAATTTAATTGTTGTAAAAACAAGATACTGGGTTCAATAGATAGGGAAAGCATGACTGCTGGAGGATATCATTGGTGTACAGATCTATCTATATTCGATGGGGTTGAGTTGACTTCTGGTGCTGAGGTTTTAAATAAAGCAATCTATTGCTACGAAACAAGGAGAAAGTTCAAGTCTATTACAGAAGCTGCGAATTTTGTAGGATTAAAGGCACATACTTCGCTCTTGAAGGTGATAGACAAGCTAAATAGGACTTCTGCAGGGTATCACTGGTGTACAGACTTATCAATATTTGATGGAGTAGAGCTTACTATAGGTCAAGGAAAAGTGGTCTATTGTTATGAGACTAAACAAAAATTTAACTCTATAAAAGAGGCTTGTGAATTTCTAGGTATAAGTGTATCTTACCTCAATATTGCCCTAGACAACCCAAGCCTAACTTCAGGTGGATTCCACTGGTGCACTGATCTAAGTATATTTGACGGGGTTGAATTGATCTACCCTGATCAAGGGATATCCGGTAAAGAAAAAGAAGTGACAGATTTCGTTAAGTCCATCTATACTGGAGAAATTTTAGAAAACTCCAAAAAGATAATTTACCCGAAAGAGCTGGATACTTATTTACCTGAACATAGGTTGGCTATTGAATTTAATGGTGACTATTGGCATAGTGAGGAATATAAAAATAAGAATTACCATATAGATAAAACTAACTTATGTAGAGAAAAAGGTATTCAGTTAATTCATATCTTCGAACATCAATGGGAATCAAAGTCTGAAATATTTAAATCTGTAATATCTAATAAGTTAGGACTGTCTAATAAGATTTATGCTAGAAAATGCAGAGTAGTTGAACTCGATTCTACGACTGATTTTCTTAATACAAACCATTTACAAGGAAATTGTCCTAGCTCAATAAAACTTGGTCTAATCTATAACGATGAATTAGTGTCTGTTATGACATTTGGTAAGCCAAGGTTTAATAAAGACTATGAATTTGAACTATTAAGATTCTGTAGCAAACTGAATACTACTGTTGTGGGTGGTGCTAGTAAACTACTCAAATACTTTGAGAGAAAATACAATCCTAAATCAATCATCTCTTATGCTAATCTTCAATGGAGTAAGGGTAGTGTCTATAATAACTTAGGTTTTGAACATCTTAACACTAGTAACCCTAATTATTGGTGGACAAAGGATGGCTTGGTACTAACACGTTATCAGTGTCAGAAACATAAGCTAGGAGTTTTACTTAAAGACAAGTTTGATCCATCTTTATCTGAGAAAGAGAACATGGAAAGAGCAAGGTACAGTCGGTTGTTTGACTGTGGTAATATGGTTTTTGTTAAAAACTATTTAAATAAAGCTTGACAAATCACGGGAATTTATAGTATAATACGGTATTGAACATATAAATGTTCATTAAATAAGACCCTAATGTAGGGATATTAAAATTTTATAGGAAAAATATATGACTAATTGGAATCAACTTTTTGACGATATCTCTACGGAGAAAAAGAAATCAAATAATTACGCTAAGAAAATTTATCTAGACTCAGATGTTGGAACTAATACTTTTATTAAGCTAACAACTGACGTTAATGGGGAATTATTTCGTCAAATGTGGTATCACCGTGTCCCTGTCACAACTTCAACTTCCGACGGAGAAGAAAAGACTTATAACCGAATCTTACTATGTAAAGGACGAGAATGTCCCTTATGCAAAGCTGCTAAGGATTTGGAAGCTGCGGGCATTAAGGATTCATACAAATACAAATCTGCTTTAGATATACTAGCTGTAGGTGTTAAGGCAAGCAAAGTTCAGGGTGTAGGATTTGTTCCCACTACAAATGATAAAGGCGAAGCTGAAGTAGGTGTTATCTTCTTATCAGCAATCGGTCGTGTAGCCCGTGCATTCCAAGATTTTATCAAACCAGCCTCTTTATTGGGATTGGGAGATGTGATCAGTGAACTAGATGGACAATCTGGACCAGATGTTCTTAAAGCAATTTTTGATCAAAATGGATATGTATTAAAAGTTACACCTAAGAAAGATGACAATAACCGCTGGACCACTACCATGACTGCAGTTAATGGTCGTTTAAATATTCCTGGTGAAATCAAAATTGACTTAGATAAAGACATCTATCCAGAAGAAGACATGAAAGATGAACTGTATCAATCTGCAGTAGAGAATCTAGCTAAAGTATATAAACAAACTCTAGAGTATCGTAAATCTAAAGTAACTGAAGAATCAACAGAAAAGTCTGTAAAGAAAGAAAAATCAACTGATAATTATGAAGAGGATGGAGATATTCAAGATATAGTGGATAACACACCTGAGCCTGTTGAGGATGATGGTTTGTCAGATCTCGATAGAAAAGCCATGGCATTGTTCGGTTGATAATAGGGCGATTACGCCCTTTTTAGTGAGGTAGTATGAAAAAAGAAATTTATTGCTATGAGACTAAGCAGAAGTTTAAATCAATAGCTGAAGCTGCAAAGTTTGCCAAAGTTAGCCCTCCCGCTATTGGATCTAAGATTGATAACCCATATAAAGCTGCAGGTGGTTATCATTGGTGCAGTGACCTATCTATCTTTGACGGCTTAGTTCTTACTAGTGGACATCCTACTACCTCAGTATACTGCTATGAAACTAAGAAGAAGTTTGACTCCATAACAGAAGCTTCAAAATTTATAGGATTAGTTTCCCACAACCCTATATCGAATATTTTAAATGATCCAACTAAGACCTCTGGTGGTTTTCACTGGTGTACAGAATTATCAATATTTGATGATAAAAAATTAGTTTACCATGACAGGGGAAATAAAACAGTTTATTGCTATGAGACTAAGCAGAAGTTTAAATCAATAGCTGAAGCTGCAAGGTTTGTAAATGTTGAAAAATCAGCTATTAGTTTAAGATTAAACAAACCAAATTTAACTTCTGCAGGGTATCACTGGTGTACCGACTTATCTATATTTGATGGTGTAAAACTTACTAATGGTCAAGGTAGAGAAATTTATTGTTACGAGACAAAACAGGGGTTTGGGTCAATTAAAGATGCAGCGGAATTCTTTAATGTGACACCGCCATCGGTAGGGTCTGTGGTAAATAACCCCACAAGTACATCTGGAGGTTACCACTTTTGTACAGATCTGTCTGTATTTGATGGAGTTGAGCTTTCAGGTGGATGTGAAAAGGTGATATATTGCTATGAGACTAAGCAGAAGTTCCCGTCAATTGGTTATGCAGCCAAAGTTCTTGGACTAAAAAGTCAGTCTTCTATAGGTATTGTTTTAAATAACCCAAGGGCAACAGCTGGAAACTATCACTGGTGTACAGACTTATCAATATTTGATGGCATTGATTTAATTTATTACGACTCAGGTGTGTCTGGTAAGGAGAAAGAAGTAACAGACTTTATTGAATCAATCTACTTAGGTGAAATTGTTGAAAATTCTAGAAAAGTTATTACTCCTAAAGAGTTAGATATCTTTATCCCTGAGAAGAACTTGGCTGTTGAATTCAACGGTATTTACTGGCACAGTGAAAAATATTTAGATAAAAATTATCATATTGATAAGACCAATTTATGTAAGGATAAAGGTATTCAGTTAATTCATATCTTTGAGCATCAATGGTTAGATAAATCTGAAATATTTAAATCTGTTATAGCAAACAAGTTAGGTCTATCTCAGAAGATTTATGCTAGAAAGTGTAAAGTAGTTGAGCTAAGTAATGTTTCGGTCTTTCTAGATGAGAATCACTTGCAAGGTAATTGTCCTAGTTCTATAAAGCTAGGTTTAGTTTATGATAATGAACTAGTTTCAGTTATGACATTTGTTAAGCCTAGGTTTAATAAAGACTGTCAGTATGAGTTACTTAGATTCTGTAATAAATTAAATACTACAGTTATTGGTGGTGCTAGTAAATTGCTTAAATATTTTGAGAAAAATTATAATCCTAAATCAATCATCTCTTATGCTAATCTTCAATGGAGTAATGGTAATGTGTATAGAAACTTAGGTTTTGAACATCTTAACACTAGTGATCCTAATTACTGGTGGGTGAGGGATGAGGTTATGTTAACCCGTTATCAGTGTCAGAAACATAAGCTTAGGGTTCTATTAAAAGATAAGTTCGATCCATCTTTATCTGAAAAAGAAAATATGGAAAAAGCTGGATATAGCAGATTATTTGACTGTGGTAATATGGTGTTTGTTAAAAACTATGGATAATAAAAAAGCAGGTCACATGACCTGCTTAAAATAAAGGAAAAATTTTATGGAACAGAAAATTAGAGATATCGTAGGTAAATATTTATTTAAACCAAATGTTAAAGAGACAATAGACGATATGACAAAAGAAATTCAGAAATACGTTAATTCATTAAATCTTATGGTAAGTGATGTTAAAGTTAATAAAGATACTGGAGCTATTAATGTTAGCCTGAAAAAATGGTTTGATACATTATATAATGGTGAAGATAAAGTAGTTGAAAGTGCTGAATTAGATTTAGAGAATGGAAGCGTAAAAATTAAACCAATTAAAGCAATAGATTCACTTAAATTAGATATCGATTTTGATTCTATTTTCAAAGATTTTGATGAAATGTTAAAAGGTTTTGTCTTGAGTAAAAGTAATGTTGAAGATTTTATTCAATTAAACCCAACTAATGAAATCTTAGTTAGTACTATTGGCGAGTATATTGACCTTGACTATCTTGAAACAGAAGAGTATGAAAATTATAAATCCTTAAAATGTGGAGTTGAAGGATTGTTCGAATTCGAGATTATTGAGCGTAAAGATCGGTCAGTTTATTTTATTAGTGAAGGTGATAAAAAAGCATCGATGCACCATAGCCATGAAGATGCCTTAAAGAGTCTAGAGAAATTTTTCGAATATACTAATCAACATAAAGCTGAAAAAAATCCAGATTCTGAGTCAATTGAAGATTGTTGTGATGAGTTTTATAGTTTTGAAGAATCTAAAAATGAAATTAGAGAAATCTTAGAATTAGAATATGTTATCAGTAAAGCTACTAAAAATGGATGGAAATATGAACAAAACGTGATTCCAATGACTGGTCCAAGGAATTATACATGGGAGCATGTATTTACTAAAGGTAGTAAGTGTTGGTACTCTAACTCTGAAACTATGTGGTTTCCAAGTAAAGAATGTCCAGATAGTAAAGTATTATATTCATTAGATGACCTATTATTTAATCTAGTTGGGGAAGCTAAAGATCCCTCACCTGATGACATTTACAAAATGGGTGATGAACTAATCAAAGCAGGATTCATTAAAAACGGCAAATTCTTATCCAAGAACGGTATTTCAGTACAACCTGTTACTGATGCAAGTGGCACTTACTATCTTTATGATGGAGTAAAAATCCAACAGAATAGTGATTGTGCACGTTTAATAATTCAAGCAGCACAAAATGCAGGATACTTTAAGAAAATTTACAGTATGTAAATAGAAAAAGGCGGGGAATATTCCCTGCCTTTTATTTTATCTATCTAAATAAGCTCGACAGACCACGGTAAATTGTGATATAATATGGTATTAAATGTATTATAAGAAAGTTATATGGCTAAAAAATTATATTGCTATGAAACTAGGCAGGAGTTTAGCTCATTAGTTAAAGCATCAGAAAATGTCAAAATTACTCCATCTACCTTGAGTGAGGTTGTTAATAAGTCTGATAGGACTGCAGGAGGATATCATTGGTGCACTGATCTTTCTATTTTTGATGGAGTTGAGCTTTCAGGTGGTTATAAGACTGAGGTCTTCTGCTATGAAACTAGAGAAAAATTTGAATCTATGGCAGATGCGGCTAAATGGTGTGGATCACTAAGTATTTCCTACATCTCTAAAGTTCTAAATAACCCAAACAAAACTTCAGGAGGTTATCACTGGTGTTCTAATCTATCTATCTTTGATGGAGTTGAGTTGTCTGGTGGAAGTAAGGAAGTATACTGTTATGAGACCGAGCAAAGGTTTGAATCAGTGAAGAGTGCAGCAAATTTCTTAAATTTAGATAGTTCGTATCTTTCAAAAGTTATAGATATCCCAAATAAGACTTGCGGTGGCTATCATTGGTGTACTGATTTATCCATATTTGATGGTGTAGAACTAAAAACGGGACCAGAGTCTGTTAGGCAATCCGTATTTTGTTATGAAACTGAAGAAAGGTTTAAATCTGTATCGGAGGCAGCCACTTTCTATAATTTAAGTTCCCCTAGTAGTATATTTGAAGTTATAGATAAACCCAATAGAACTTCTGCTAACTACCATTGGTGTACCGACCCTAGTATTTTTGAGGGGGTAGAGATAACTTTCCCTGAGAATGGAAAATCAAAAGTTATTTTTTGCTATGAGACTAAGCAACAATTTAAGTCAATTGTAGAGGCATCAAATCACCTCGGTGTTAGTTTCTCACTAGTTAGGACTACATTGAATGACCCAAATAAAACAGCTGGAGGTTATCACTGGTGTACTGATTTATCCATATTTGATGGGTGTGATTTAATCTACCCTAGCAACAGTAACTCAGCAAAGGAAAAACAATTAGCTAATCATACTAAATTAATCTACTCAGGTGAAGTTATTGAAAACTCTAAGAAGATTATCAATCCATTAGAATTAGATATCTTTATACCGGAGAAAAATCTTGCTATAGAGTTTAATGGTAATTACTGGCACAGTGAGAAGTATAAACATAAAAATTATCACATAGGCAAGACTAACTTATGTAGAGATAGAGGTATTCAATTAATCCATATCTTCGAACATCAATGGTTAAATAAGTCTGAAATATTTAAGTCAGTAATAGCTAATAAGCTAGGGCTATCTAATAAGATTTATGCTAGAAAGTGTAAAGTAATAGAACTAGACAATTGTAAAGAGTTTCTCGATACTAATCATCTTCAAGGAAATTGTTCTAGCTCAGTTAAATTAGGTTTAGTTTATAATGATGAACTAGTTTCAGTTATGACATTAGGCAAGCCAAGGTTTAACAAATACTATGAGTATGAATTGATTAGATTTTGTAACAAACTAGGTACTACTGTTATTGGTGGAGCCAGTAAATTATTGAATTACTTTGAGAAAAAGTATTTACCTAAATCAATCATCTCTTACGCCAATCTTCAGTGGTCTGATGGTGATGTCTATAAGAATCTAGGATTTACAGAATTATCTATCAGTGAACCTAATTATTGGTGGACCAAAGGTCACTTAACTTTAACACGTTATCAATGTCAGAAGCATAAACTAGGTTCACTGTTAGGGGAAAGCTTCAACCAAGACCTTTCTGAGAAAGAGAATATGGAAAGAGCAGGGTATAGTCGATTATTTGATTGTGGAAACATGGTGTTTGTTAAATAGAAAAAGGCAGGGAATATTCCCTGCCTTTTATTTTATCTATATAATCGAAAGTAAGCCACTTTTTAGAGCCATAGAGACGTTTTCTCTGGTCTGGTATACATTTACCTAAGAAGGGTGTCTGAAACGCTCTATAACGATTTTTTCTTCTTAGCTTTAGAGATAATCTCAATACCTGTAGGTTGCTTACGTTTTCTCTTATAAACTTTATTTTTTACTAACTTTCTAGAGGCTGAGAAAGATTTTAGTTTAAGAACAAGAGGATCTTCAGGTTTAAGATTCTTATAAACCATATTAGATAGGACTCTGGCTTTTTGAGACTGTCCAGCTCTAAGTAATCTCTGGTATTTATCCAAGACTTTTGAGTATATTGACTTTTTAAGATCTTTATCTCTAGAAGTTGAATAATTCTTTAGAAGCTGATTGTAGTTTGTATTCTTTTTAACATGAGTATAACCAAGTCTTTTCTTTCTGCGAATTTCTTCAGCTAGTTTTTCTAAGAAAGTCTTCTCATCATTATAATTTGTCTCTAGAGCATAAACTCTTCTAGATTTAGCTTCTCTCTCAGGAAGAAGATACCCTTCAACAAAGCTCATAATGTGCTTACAAACACCAGGTAAATTTCCTTCATTTCTAACTACACCTGAAATTCCAGATCCTCTGATACCAGAAAATTTCGGTGGGTTTGAGAATGATGGTGTACACTTATTGGAGTAATTTTGTTCGCTAAAATAATAATAGTAGCTATTGCAAGAGCAGCTAGTCCCGCAGAAGTCACTATCCAAATCAGGAACATATGCAACTTTAGATATATTTTCCTGAACTATTCTACTAAATTCATCAAAAGACAATTCTCTAGGGTTAAAAGATCCCCCAAGATATGAAGATAGTTCTTCTATAGATGAATCAAAAGATTTATCAGAAGCCCTTAACTGTACTATACCATAGTAGAATGGTCCAGACTTATCTCTAAGAATACTTTTTCTAGATTTTTTAGATCTAAAACCGTATGTTTTAATAAAGTCATCACGAATAGAAAAGCCAATTCTTTTTCTTAATCCCAATATACCATTAGATATTTTCTCAGTAGTAGCGTTATCAGGGATAGATTTCCTAGACATAGCCCTATCTAATAAAAGATTGTAGCCAAAGTTCTTTTGTTTAAAAAGTTCTATTGAATTACTTCTTAATTCTAGGTATGTTTTTCCCTTGGCTGATCGATCCCTTTTCTTTTTTAAGTCCTTAAGATACTCTTTAACTTGCTCAGAAAGAGTCTCAATAGCTTTTTTATCTGCCTCTTGTTTAGAGTAAAGATCATCCAACTCCGAGTGATTAATTTATTATTGAAATAAACTATTCCTACTTCATCCAGTCTCACCTCGTTCTATAAATAAAACTACTGTGATTTGATATAACTGTCCATAGGCTTAAATTCCTGATCACTCATCAGTACATATTATAGTTATAATCTATTTATTCACTATAATTAGATAAATTTATAGCAGCATTAATATCTCTATCAATGACTAAACCACAATTAGAACAATGATAAGTTCTATCTTTTAACTTCAAGTCTTTCTTCTTAGTCCCACAAGAACTACAGTTCTTAGAACTAGCAAAAAATCTATCAGCTAGGATAAACTCAATATCATATTTAGAACATTTCCATCTCATAGTATCAATAAAGTTATACCAATTAACCTCTGCTATAGCTTTAGCTAAATGTCTATTCTTCATTAATCCTGAAATGTTTAAGTCTTCCATAACTATTCTAATTGGCTTGGTTTTCACCAACTGAGTTGTTATTTGTTCTATGTGATTTTTTCTAATATTAGTAAGTCTACGATGAAGTAGCCTCAGCTCTACGAGCTGCTTACTAATATTTTTAGTTTCTATAAATTTATTTCCATCCTTATTCATTAAGTATTTTCTACTTAATGATCTCTGAACTCTTTTAAGTTTTTTCTTTATCTTCTTAACTCTATGAGTTTTATTAATATTTTTAAACTTAATCCCTGTATTAGTTATAGCTAAGTCTTTAAGACCTAAATCTATACCAAGTGGTGATTCAGTTAATTCTACTAACTCATACTCTTTCTCATAAGCTCCGCTTAAATACCAATACTTATTATCATAAGAGATATTTAATCTAGTAGCAAACTTCTTATTATTAAGATCTAAAGTTAATCTATCTTTAAAGTTAAGCTCTACTTTACCTACTAAAGGTACTGTAATAATACCGTTTTTAGGTTTATTGTCTTGTGAAGTAAAACTAAAAGAGACTTTACTACTCTTCTTAGATTTAAACTTAGGGTATTTAGATACTTTACTGAAGAACCTTTTAAATGAATCTTCAGCATCTTCTATAGCTAAACACTTAACTTTTCTAGGAATAGTGTTTAACCATTCAAGGTCCTCTACTTCTCTCTGAATTATAGTTAATTGATTAGCTAGTTTAATATCTTTAAATTTAATACCTAAGTCATGAGCTTCTTTAATCTTATTAAGAGACCAGTTATAAATGAACCTTGCAGTTCCTGCATACTGGTAAAACTTTTTAATTTGTTCTTGAGTTGGATGGATTCTGATTTTGAATCCAGTTAACACTTAACATCTCCTTAATTTATGTTTAATACCGTAGTATAACATAATTTACCGTGATCTGTCAAGAGTTGTTTTTCTTTTATTTTAATAATAAATTAATCGTGTTCAGCTAGGGTCGTTAATCCTAACCAGTAAGAATAAGTATATCAATTACTTAACTTACATCTGAATGTTTCCATTCAGTCCAGACTATATCTTCATCCAAAATCATCATTTGCAATTTTGGAGTTATGCATTTCGAGCTCACTTGAGCCCTACTCCTCTTAACGAGGATAGTCGTTGAACTTTTCTTACCTTAGTAAGACTTAGCTGCTGATTGTCCATTTTGTAATCAGTACTTAGGATTTAACCATATACCATCTTAACTTTTGTTTCTACTTTCGTAACTAAATTAGTAAGTTAAGCTTTAGGAGTTTCCAGCAATTAGCATAATCATTTTTTCGAACAGATTACTCTGAACGCAGACTATTCAATTTTGATTAATCTGAGAGATCATCTAATTCTTCTTCAGGGTCAACTACATTGGAGTCAATTATCTCTAAGTCATCATTCAGATTTTCATCATCATAATTGTCTTCTGGTGTCTCATGGATATCTTGTTCGGGAAATTCTAGTAGCTGATCTAAATCTTCATTTTCATCCATAAACCACCTAATTCAATTTAATCCAAGTGTTTAGAGTGTGATCAGCCATAACCATAATAGTTTGACCTTGTGACAAGTTAACTGAGTTATGAGTTCCTTGGTTCATATTATTATCTAAAGAATCCCCAGTGAAAGTATCCAATGTGCAACTCACAAAAATTCCGCTCTTAACTATGAATATTTGGTTATATTTGGTAGTGGATAATTCAGGTAAAGTAAATGCAGAGCTATTAGAGCCTGCTAGTGTAACGGTCTGATTCAATGTAATTGAGCCACCGTTAGACACTTGTGTACCCTTAACTAGACTAGATATAGCTATGGCATTATTTGTAGTTTCTACCCAGTAGTCACCACTAGAACCTTCAACCATTTCAAAAGACAAATAACAGTCTACAGGACAAGTTACTGTGAAGTTACCAGATCCAAAGTATTCTAATTCATTAGCAAAAGTTAAGGTTAACTCTTGAAGGGAATTGTTTTTTACAAAAAATCTATAGTTATTGTAAAACAAAGGAGCAGTAGATATTAATGGGACTAATAGGTTGCTTGCTGAAGAAGTTGGGGGGAGGACTACTCCGTTATGGATAGAAAGATTAAGATTACCATCAACTAATAACTCTAGAGGCTTGAGATTAAAATAATTAAAACTGTTAGCAGAAGTAAAATTTCTGATTAGGTTATATGAAGAACCGTTATCAATTAATATATCCCCCTCAAGCAATACTGCACCAACTGAAGTTGTACCTAAAGAGTCAGTTATAGGAACTGTTGTATTTGTTCCCTTTACTATTACATAATAGGTTGAATTGGCAGTCATTGGAGAAGGAGAGGGTAACGGGTTTAATGTTACATTAACTTGATCCAGAGTCGCATTATAACCATTATTTACCAGCAATGGACTATACAGATTATATGGGTTAGGCAGAAATGCTTTATAAGTAGTTCCTGTTGCTACATCTTCAATTAAGATATAGTCTGCACCAGGGACAGCCAGTCCCCCTGTATTAGGACTTAATGGTAAATTAGAAATAGTTGTATCAGTCATATTTTTGCCCCAAATTTAGAAAGGAGTTTATTAACTCTTTCAGTATTTAATTCACCTATAACTCTATCAGTAGAGGAAGGCTCTATATAATTGTAAGTAGGAAAATCTTCAAACTCATTGTAAGCTGTAGTAATTGCCCCTACGAAAGCTTCAGCTAAATCATACACAGATTGTTTTTTCGGTTTAGTTTAAACTAAATATGTGTTCAATAGAGTTCGTTAAGCTCTACCAGTTCTCTTATGAACTTCTAACTATTTCTAGTTAGTCCAGACTATATCTTCACCTTCACCATTATGTGGTCAGGGACAGGCGTTTCGCACCACTGGGTGCTACGAGTCTTAGCGACTCTAGTCGTTGAACTTTTCTCTTTCGAGACTTAGCTGCTGATTGTCTTCAACTTTACTCGTTAAGAGTTTCCAGCAATTAACCTGTTCATGTTTTTACTAGAATTTCTTCTAGACAAGGCAAAAAATTATACCTTTTATTCTTTTGTTCTTGAATGGATCAATCTGTACAGCTTTTAACTGACCCTCTAATTCTTTAGCGTCCCCAACTTTAACGCAATTTTGAGATACGAAAGAAGAAACCATTCTAAACGGATTGGCATTAACGTCAAGTGATAATTTTTGAACTTTTTGAGCAAATCCTGACTCTTCTATCCTCTGTAATAAGTGAACAGACTGGAATTGATCGGCAGAGACTGTTTTAAATAAAATACCTAATTTGTATTTTAAATCCCTGAAAAACTCATATATTCTTTCAAAGTTAATTACATCAATAGTTTTTATTGACACTATGAAATCTGTTACATAGATAACTGAATTACCTGGCCCTCTTTCTTTATGACATATAGATATAGCTGCTGTTGATCCTGCTACAACTGCCAAATCTATGTGGCTATATCGGAAAGCTCTAGGACTTCTTTTTAAAACTCTATTATTTTGATGATCCCTGAAAAATAGAGATTCTGGAAGTCTGTCAATGAAAGGTATAGGATCTTCTTTATGAGTGTCTATATTTATTGTAGGACAGAGAGAGGAGTCATAGATATTCGTAAGGTCAGGGAAGGGAACATCACTTTCGTTAGTAACTCTTCCTGCAATATCTCTAAGATTCTTAACTACGTCAGTTTTGAATTGAGTGTAATATTCAAGAGGAATTCTAATTAATTCACAATTCTGAGGAATTAATTTTTCGCCATTTAGATAAGGATTTGGATTTTCTATGATTGCTGAAGGAGTAGTATTGTTACCATTGAGTACGTAAAAACTGCCCTGTGCAAATGGGTCAACATCCGGGAATAGTTCCCAAAGGGTATATTCATAAAGTGAAGTATCTACATCAATACGATCTTTAACTCTCTCAATATATTGCTGAACAACACCATTCGATGTACCCGCGGACGATACTATAGAGGAGAATGTGAATCCGCTTCGCTTGAAACGTGAGTAGATACGAGTGGTCAACTCCGTGTATGTTTCAATAGTCTCTTCGGCATTACTAGAGGATAATTCCGCCTCATCGAAAAACCCTGCAAAAGTATTAAAACCTACAAGATGTGATAACTGCGATGCAGTAACAATAGATATATTATTCCTAAATGTAGCGGTAGCATCAGAATCAACTACATAAAATGGAATTTTGCTGCCCTTATATCTATTTAATGCAGTTAAAGATTTAACCTTATCAAAGGCAGGACACTGCATCAATAGTTCAATAAGAGGTCTAAATGAAACTTTGAGGGCTTTGTCTTTAGTAATAGAGATCAATGCCACACACAGTAATGATTCCGCACTCAAGTTAAATGTAGCTTGAGGGTTTCTTAAGCATAATACCCTGTAAAGAACATAAAGTATCATTATACGACTTATTGTGGTTTTGCCCGTACCAATTGCCCCTGAGAATATGGCTGATTTAAATGGAGAACCTTTATCGAAGAATCTATATAACTCTATCCTCCATCTAGGACGTAGTGTCTTATTCACTACATTACCGAAATATTCAGGAGATTCAATGAACTCCTGAATAGAAACTGGAACTTTTGTAAATATAATCTCACCTAAAGCCTTATATAGGTCGTCTATCTTATTATTTATCATAAGATAGTATGCAATTAGTTTAGATTCTTCAGATAAGTTATTAAACCTGTCATTTTGCTGATCCATGTGAGCAACATAATCCATATAATCAGAAGAGTTTTTCAGTTGAAATAATAAATCTTTTAAACTTTCCATTAGATATGTTCCTTTAAAATTTAATGTTGAATACCATATTATATCATACTTTACCGTGATTTGTCAAAATTATTTAGGCAATAAAAAAGACGAAGTATATACTTCGTCTTTTAATTTAATCATGTGAAACTGAAGATTGTGCAATAGATATACCACCTTCTGGAGATATGCTTTCCATCAAAGTAGCAATTTGAGACTGTAAAGATGAAATATCTGAAAGCTGAGTTGCATACTTAGAAAGGAACTGAGCCTTAGTTAGCCCTCCAATAGTTGACTCTAGAAAAAAACTAGAAGATAATTCAGAGGATAGACTTGACACTTGTGATGTCAAATTATCAATTTCTTTCTGAACAATCTCCACACTATTATTTTGCAAAAATGCTGGTGTATAAGTATAATATACATTCTGAACAGCGACGTTTTCAAATATAGGATTTCCCTCTTCGTCATATCCTGTGAGTTCTTGACGGATAATTTCTTTAGTGTGAGTATTGACAGTTATATTATTTAACTGAACTACTTCAGTGAAACCTGTAATTCCAGTAAAAGGACTTTCATTGTGTGATTTCACTTGTCCATTTTCGATAACAATTTCAAAATACATATTTTATTCCTTATAGATTAGACAAGTTAGATCCAGTAGCAGCTGAACTCATTACACCTGCTGTGTAGTTAAAAGCGGTTTTAACTGGAGCAGAGAGTCCTGCCCAGTTGGCGTGGTATACAGTATTTAATTTACCTGCAGTGCTGGTAACACCTGCCCCTAAGGTAATTGTCGCAGCACCTAAATATAAATTAACTTGCTGCTCAAAATCTACAGATCCACCAGCTGGAACTGTTATATTCCCAGTTTTAATTTTTGATAAAGAAGAAAAATATAAACTCCCAGTTATCGCACCAGAGAAATAAGAGGTAGACGTATTACCAGTAGTTACATTACCTGTAATAGCTGCGGCATTACTAAAATATGAAGTACTATTATTACCAGTAGTTACATTACCTGTAATAGCTCCAGCAAAATATGAAGTACTATTAATACCAGTAGTTAAACTACCTGTAATAGCCCCAGAAAATACTGAAGTAGACGTATAACCAGTAGTTACATTACCTGTAATAACTACGGCAGAGTTGAATATTGAAGTACTATTAGTACCAGTAGTTACATTACCTGTAATAGCTGCGGCATTACTAAAATATGAAGTACTATTATTACCAGTAGTTACATTACCTGTAATAG
>JACCDG011939150.1_pt1 | contig 15314 bp, 16 predicted proteins | sample 7442471 | NCBI WGS metagenome assembly JACCDG01 (sample SAMN15323444, study PRJNA562643) | freshwater metagenome | isolation source: river surface water | place: USA:Blue River Watershed | collected 2017-08-17
GAATGATTGCAATGGATGGATTAGAAGCTGCTTCGAAAGCAAATCCACCCCTTAGAAAGGGAATAAATGTCTATAAAGGGGATTTAGTTTACCAACAAGTTGCTCTCGATCACGGACTACCCCATACTCCTTTAAATTTCTGATAGAATTTGATCAAGGATTCCTAAAAAGTTGTCTACAAAAACAACTTCTTCTGCTTTGAGGGTGCCCTTCTGTTCACAATTTTCCCCATTATCATCACAATGGTTGGCCCTACGACAAGTTCCATCCATCATATAGTCTGGGTTCCCTCGCACCAATATGCCCTCTACTTCTCCATTGCCCTTATTAAATACCGGCGAACCAGAATTTCCCTCAAAGCTATCAAGATTTGCCTGGAAAAAGTTATCTTTAACGGACAAAACTTCCCCTCCATCGGCGATTTTAAGCGGAAGGCCCATTGGATGCCCCATGATGACCAAGGGAATGCCCTCTACTGGAATTTGGCGGGATAAATTTAGTGGTTTCCTTTGGGTAACCTCTCTATCAAGTTCCACAATGGTAAAATCAATACCCGTGTCGTTTTCTAACTTGCGGCCAAGAATCTTTTTACAATGATAAATATTTTCATTTGGAAATTCTTTTAATTCCAAATATTTATAATCAAAAATCCAAAGGTTATCCTGGCACGCCTGTTTTTCTTCTGTATAACAATGTCCAGCGGTTACCATGATATTGGGGGCCACTAAAAACCCAGTACAGACTGCAGCCGTGGGTTGTTCGTTAAACCTTTCACCATCACAAAAACGGTAAGCCTCTTTTAGATTCTTTACCTTTTTATCGATCTTAAAGCCATTGCGTGTTTTTTTTAAGTTTTTTAGAGGAATCAGGGCCGCTACAGACTTTGAAAGGGATTTTAAATAAATATCCGAGTAGGTGTCTGGCTCTTTTCTATTGTCTTCACCATAAATTAGTTTATCCATCGCTAATAAATTAAAGGAAAAGGCCATAAAAATTAATATTTTCATTTTGCAATCCAGTGTTTTTTGAAAAAGCCAATTTAAATAATTTAAGGCGACGGGACAAATTATAATTTCAGTCAATTCCTTACAGTTATAGTCAATTGAAGGATGCACAACGACATGCTAGACTTTAAGAATGTTGAATTGGATAAATAAGATTCTTTTATTTCTTTCCTTGATCGTTTCTATTGCGACCTTGTCCATATTTATTTATTGGTTCAACTATGAAAAACCTCTTCCAACTGATTCAGTGGAAAAGGAAAAACTTTTAAACGCAAAAAACGAAATTAAACCAGAAAACTCATTTCAAATAAAAAAACTAGTGGTTAATCTTCCTTCTAGACCAGGGAGATTAAAATTTTTAGAAACGGGGATTTATTTCGTCCCTTTTAAAGGTAGTGATATAAAAATTTTAGAGGACCACGAATTTATACTTCGTGATACGGTTATCGATGTTGCCGGAAAGATGCAGGAAGACGAGCTCAACACTGTAACAGGAAAGATTCTTCTTGAGGAAAAGCTCGTAAGTCAGATAAATTTAATTTTTAAACGAAATATCATTAAAGAACTTTATTTTTCAGCCTTTATCGTTCAATAAATCTTCATTGGTATTGCTTCTGCCAGATTCAGTAAAACTTAGATTTGATTTATCATCAGGAAGCTTATCAAGATAATCTTTTACCTGATTATTAGTGACTTTTCCTTCCGTTACCAATTTATCACGAAGTCTAACGTCCATTAACTTCTCTGAAAGTGCATTACTAAGTCTCACCTGAAAACTCCCTTTTTTACTTTAAGCTGGGAAACTAGCATCGATTTGGCTTCAAATCAACACCTAGTGCCAATATTTGGGTGGAAAATCATCGTCATTATTCCTATTTTCCTCACCATTTTTCAAGCCTTTAATTAATACGAGACGGCCTTTAGGCTTTCTTTTTTTTAATTTTGGGAGTTGAAATATAAAAAGATAGCCTAATGCGACCCCACCAAGATGGGCGAAAGTACTGACACCGGAGGCTGAAAAAAAGCCCATATAGAGTTCAATGCCTATAATTAGCATGGCAAAATATTTGGCCTTTATCGGAATTAAAAACATAAAGGAAAAAAGGGCATGGGGGTACAAAACCGCAAAACATACCATCAGAAGGGTAACTAGCCCGGATAATCCATAAAGCGGGCCCACGGATGGAAAAAATGCCGAGGTGGCGACATAGGTTAATCCACCACCAATTGTTCCAATCAACAGGGCCAATACATATTTTTTTCTTCCCCACAAGTTCTCCAATTCCGAACCAATTAGCCAAAATAGGAGGCAGTTAAACGCCACTTCAAAAATTCCTCCTCCCACGAGAGGGTAGGTAAAAATTTGATAAACATGACCGGAAAAAACGGAAGATGATAGCACCAAAAATTGGCCGATTGTGGGGAAGATGCTTTGTAATATAAATGAGGCCACTAAAAAAATGATCAGGATTTTATTAACAAAACTTAATTGGGGGACATTATAGGACATATCTAAATTTCCTTAACACATTATGGAGCAAAAGTCGTAATAGTTCCATTTTGATTTACAAGTGGAGGATCAATCGCCGATGAACAGTCTGGGTTAGTAGGATTAAATGCAGGAACCGGCGGATTTGATGGAGCGATACAGTAACCATTTCTACAGTCCCCAAAAGTTGGAGTATTGTAACAGCGAAGTGCACATTCCTGCTTTCCCGTTACCGAAGTACCAGTTTTAACTACATAACAACTTGTAATATTTTCTTTTCTACAAAATTCTTTTGTTACGCAAGTCTGCCCAGGAGCTTTACTGCAAAGATAGGTTTCTTGCTCAGAGATTATTTGGACTCCACAAACCCCGGTAGATTTATCGCAACAAAAACTGGCGCAATCATAATCATATTTACAAACCTCGCCAGTGGCCCTCAATCCTTGAACTTCATCGGATTCCATACAACTAGAAACCAACTTTCGATCCCAACAACGGTTCCCGAAGCAGCACTCATTATTGGCACAACCATTATTATTATTACAGGTTTGGAGGGACTGATAAAGTACCTCTGGACCACCTTTTATGGGCACAATAGTCGGCCTAATCAATTGGAATTTTAATTCTTTATTAGGAGTCTTTAAAAGAGAAATTTCTTTACCTGTAACGGGATCGGTGGTGATAAGTTCAATAGTTGCAGTGACATTGCAAGATGAAATTCCCTCGTTCGTAAAAGAATTAAAGTTTTTCATTCTTATATTAGATCCATCCATAAAAAGTGAACTTCCGCCGGTTACGGTTTTCTGCAAAGTTCGAACTCCAAGTGGTTCTTCCGATCCCCAATATTCAGTGTTGGCCTTAAGTCCTATTTTTCCTGATCTAGGAAACATCATAGAGATGTAACCCGCATTTGGATCCGAATCTATATAGGTTTTTTGAAATAACCCAAGTGCTTGGTTAGTTTTATCGGAGGGGTAAATAAGGGCATTTCCAATTATATTCCAGCTATTTTTTTTGACATTAGAATCATAACCAATTGTTCTAAATGGGCCCTGATAAAAAAATGAGGCGCCATTTTCAAATGTAACAGTGTCATTGTAAAATAAAGTATCCGATCCCTGACCGACCGTTTTAGCATTTAAAACACCCTTGAGGTTATCCGTATTATCATTATCGGGAAAACATTTTTTCAAATCCTGAGCGAAGGTTTGGTTGACATATCCCAGAGCCGTATCATCAAGTTGGGGATCAATTGGATTTAAAGCAAGTGTTGTCTCAGGGTTAATCAGGGCCTTATCTACCAACTTTGCATAGGCATATAAACACTTCTCACCTTTTTCATCGCATAATTTATTATTGGCCGTGGCCTTAAAAGTTGGATCATCTTGTAGATTAAGTCCGCGACAATAAAGATTATAGTTTAGGGCATCATTGGTGTTGTATAGGGTGCCAGCCGGAAATTCTTCTGTCCCATTTTCGTTTCTATAATCGGAATAGTCATAAAGATCATATAAAAGACGGACGTTAGCGAAAGGTTGAGTAGTCATATCAAGCTGTAAAACCTCTTTATCGGTGGAGGGGATTATACCTTGGGCCCTTCCTATAGAAGTCTCCACATCAATTGGTTGAAGCTCTTTTCCAAATCTAAAACGAACTTTTACCTGATAATTATTTAGTGAAGTTATATTTAGGCCAGAAAGATAAAGATAACCGGTAAAGTTTTTGGGCAAAGTTAACTTTGTGACATAATTTCCGGTGATGGGATCAACAAAATTGGTAAGTTCGACTTGGGGTAGCTCGGGAAGAACATCTGGTTTTCCTGAAAAAGTCCCATCATAGGGCCCAGCAGCTCTTCCATCTCCGCTGCCTCCTCTTGTACCAAAACTTACAGAGGAAGGTTTTCCTGAATTTTCCATGCAGCTAACAAGTGTAAAAAGAAGAACAATAAATATTTTCATTGGGTAAATAATCGGAATTTCTCAAAAAAAAGCTAAAAGATAGGTCTCTAATCCGGAAAAAAATACCTAGATTTCCTCAAATGTTCCCTTGGACTTATTTTTTACAACATTAGGAACAGTGAAGATTTTATTGTGAAAGGAAAGATATATTCCTGGAGAAAGAATCTTTACCGCCAAAAGGCCCTCCACCACATTTTGAGTAGCATCTGAATCTAGAAACCCGATTGGCTTCATGGCGCCGGTAAATACCACAGGAAGTGGGACATTTTTCAAATTATCAAAACAATACTTTGCACTTATTGCCATGGTATCCGTTCCATGAAGGACCAGAACTCTCCTATTTTTGCCTAATTCCTCTTTAATTGCAGAAAGCAAAAGTTCACGATCCTTATCTGTAAATTGCAGAGAGTCCTTAGAAAGCAGGGACCTTAAAGATATTTCACTATAGGGGAGTCTTAAAATATTTAAAATAGTATTTTTGACCAGGGATTCTTTGTTAACGAGGGTACCCTCGCTTTCATCGTATTTTTTTTCAATGGTCCCACCCGTTGTGATAAGAGAAATGGGTATTATTTCATTTTTCAAGTAAAACCACCTGCTGACTTACGGAGTCAAAAATACCTTAACTTTGAAATCTTGTCTACTCTTGACATCTCTCCTTACTGTTACCATCTTGAACTAGAATTTTTATTTAAGGAGCACCAATATATGAGAACAGGTAAGATTTCCGTCAAAACAACAGATATTTTCCCGATTATTAAAAAGTGGCTTTACTCGGAGCACGATATCTTCCTAAGAGAGCTAGTAGCAAATGCAACCGATGCGATCACCAAAAGAGCAACCATAGGAAGAATCAGAAATGAGGTTATACCCACCGGAGAAATAAAACTTTCAATTGATAAAAAAAATAAAACCATTGTTATAGCCGATAACGGTATTGGAATGACCGAGGAGGAAGTGGAAAAATATATAGCCCAATTGGCCTTCTCAGGGGCCGAAGACTTTGTAAAAAAAATCAAAGATACCACTGATAAAAAAGATGATTTTATTGGAAAATTCGGTCTAGGTTTCTTTTCCTCATTTATGGTCGCCAAAAAAGTCGAAGTCGACACCCTCTCGATGGAAAAAGATGCAGTTCCAGTAAAATGGGTTTGTGAAGGAGATACGGATTATACCTTCACTAAATCTGAACGGACTGAGGTTGGAACCTCAGTTATTCTTCATATTAATGAAGAAGGGGAAGAATTTCTTGAATCCTACAAGGTGGAGCAAATCTTAAAAAAATTCTGCGATTTTATGCCATATTCCATCAAAGTTGAAGAAACTCTTATCAACGAGACTTTGCCCCTATGGAAAAAAGATCCCAAAGAAATTAAGGACGAGGAATATTTAAGTTTCTTTAAGAAGCTTTATCCAATGGACCAGGATCCTCTTTTTTGGGTCCATCTAAAAATTGACCACCCTTTTACCTTAGAGGGAATTCTTTATTTTCCTAAGGCCAATCTCAATAAACCTTTCCATGACTCCAATATTAAACTTTATTGCAAGCAGGTTTTTGTTTCGGATAACGTCAAAAATATCATCCCTGATTTTCTCTCCCTGCTTAAGGGGGTTATCGATTCAACAGATATTCCATTGAATGTCTCCAGATCATCTCTTCAGGGCGACCCCAACATTAAAAAAATTTCCAATTATATTGTTAAAAAAGTTGCGGACTCGCTTAAATCCCTCTTTACCAAGGACCGCGCTAAGTACCAAAAAATCTGGCAAGATATTGGTCTTTTTGTAAAATATGGTTGCATAAGCGACCCAAAATTCGATGAGCTTATGAGGGAGCAAGTGATTTTCAAAACTTCTGAAGGCAAATATCTAACTTTAGAAGAATACAAAAACGCAATTCCTGAGCTACACCGAGAAAAAATGAAAGACTTAGTTCTTTATTTTGAAAATGGTATCTCTGACTGGACTTTAAAAAAACAATTAGAAAATGCAGGAATCACCACCATTGAAACCGATTCTCATATTGATCCTCATTTTATGCAACATGCAGAGATTCATAAAAAAGGAGATCTAAATTTCCGATTTTCCAGTGTTGACAGCGAAATTGGAAATATTTTGGGCTCGGAAGCCACTAATGAAAGCGATAACAAGGTGGCGGAACTCTTTAAAAATGTCCTGCCTAAAGATCAGGAAGTAGTTCTAGAAAAATTAAAGGGATCTCTAACTCCAGCATATTTTAAAGTGGACGAACAAATGCGCCGATTCGCCAAAATGGCATCTTCAATGGGAACTTCCTCGGCGTTTCCCATCAAAAAAACCTTGGTTATCAATCCTGACAATGAACTTATTAAAAATGCCTTGGCCATCCATGAAAAAGGAAAAAATGAAGAGTTAGTAAACAAGCTTTGTCATTATGTGGAAGACTTGGCCCATATTTCATCTGAAGGTTTAAAAAATGAGGATCGGGATAATTTCGTGAGAAGAAGCCAGGAGCTTTTAAAAGAGTTAACTACCCTAGCGCTATAAGGGGATGTTATTTTTCATTCTTTCCTCGAGTTCAGAGGAGACGGCTTGCTTAAAGGAAGCCTCTCCTCTAGATTCACAAAGAGTTATAAAATCTTCAATTCTTTCAAGTTCAAAATTCATTTTTATGGTTTTAAAAAATTTTGGAAAACTCTCCCCTGGAGTTTGAACATGATGAAGACCACCACTGTAGGCTAGGATCATATTTCCACTTCCAATAACTTTTAGGATATCGGAAATTCCGCCCATTACGGACATAGGCTTCCCTTCTTTATCGAGACCTGTAGCTCTCTTCATTCTCCCTTCCGGAGCGATTGCCACAAAGTCGCCTTTCTTAATAAGGCCTAAAAAATGTTCCCAGGAATTATCTCTTTTTCTAGTAATAGGAATCATTCCTGGAAAAACCAAAGCAAAAATTTTTCCAACAATTGGGCGCATCAAGGTAACATCCGCACCTGGTGCGAGCATCTTTGGTGCGTGCTCAAAAATAAACCTATAGGGCATTCCAATTAAAAAGAGCGGTTCATATAAACTGGTGTGATTTAAAAAAACGAAAAGGGATACATCCTTCCAAGGATCGCCTGGACCCTTTTTCAGCCATTTAGTTTGGCATTTATAAAAAAATCGGAAAATAAATTTTCCTAAGCACATTAGGACAACACTAATATATTTTTTCATCGGCCTATACCATAGGGAATTTATTTGATTATTTCTAGTTTTACCTTCAAATAGGCGCTTAAAATTTTTGAATATTTCGCATGGCGCCCATTCCTTATAACCCAATTTCCTTTGGTTATGGTGCCAAGATATACAGATGGATCCGCGGAAAAAACCAAGGCCGATAAGATTTTTGGGGATTTAAGACCATTAATAATGGGATGCTGCGGGTCTAATACTATGGCATCAAAAAATGATCCCGGCTCCAAAGGACCAATTACGCTTTTTCCCATGGCCAAGCATCCTGCTTTTAAAGTTTTTTGGTAAAGCACTTCTCCGCTTTCCTGTCCTTCCTTAAGGCAAACCAAATTTCGTTTTTGATATTTAAGTCTTTGTCCATAATCAAGAAGCCGAAGCTCCTCAAGTGGATTTAAATTAAAGTGCCCATCTGTTCCAATAGAAAATGAACCATTGTGCCGATGAAATTCTAAAAAATTAAAAAATCCATCACCTAAATTACCCTCAGTAGAAGGGCATATAACTACATTGGCCCCAGATTTCGCCAAATTTTTAGTTTCTTTTTGATTCATATGAGTTGCATGAACTAAGTGGTATCGCTCATTTAAATCGAGGTTATCTAAAAGCCATTCCACCGGACGTTTTTTATAATGGGCCAAGCATGATTTTACTTCTTTTTCTTGTTCAGCAATATGGATATGCGCGGGTAAGTTTTTTTTGGTATTTTTAAAAACCTCAAGGATATCTTCACCGGCCACGGCCCGCAAAGAATGGATACATACTCCTAGAGAAAAGGAAGGATCCGATTTAGTGGCCTGTTCGGCGGCTTCCAACAACCGAAAGTATTCTTCCAAATTTGAACTAATAAATCTGCGCTGAGATTTATTGGCCTCCTTGTTGAAATCTGCCCGTTGATAAAATACTGGAAGCAAGGTGATATTTATTCCGGCGTTTTTTGCGGCCTTTAAAAGCCTTAAACTCATCTCTGCGATATTTTTAAAAGGCTTTCCCTTTAGATCGTGGTGAAGATAATGAAATTCTGCCACCGAGGTAATGCCCATTCTTAACATTTCGGAATAGGCCATGGTGGCAATGGCCTCTAATTGTTCAGGGCCAATCCGGTTGGCAAAATCATACATTAGGTTTCGCCAACTCCAAAAATCATCTCCGCTTTTTCCTTTGGGTAAATATTCGGTAAGTCCGGCCATCAGATATTGGAAAGCATGTGAATGGGCATTCCTAAAACCAGGAATTACGTATCCATTCACCTCTTCAAACTTTTCCTGTGGTGGATTTTTGGAATATTTAAGAATTTTTCCAGACTTATCTACTTTAAGAAAAATAGGACCTGACCAATTTTCCTTAAGGAAAATATTTTTAAATTTCCACCACTTCACAGGATCTCCTGGGAAATTTCGTAAAGGTTTTCTAAAGTTGCCCTTAACCTTTCGCGGATTATTGCCGCCTTTAACTCATTATATTTGTCAGTCTCTTCATCCATATACAAATCCTGGCTCATTTCAAGTTGAAGGGCATGAATGTTCTCCTGGGGTTTTCCAAACCATCTAGTGATATGCCCTCCTTTAAAAGGAGTATTATGAGCTACATTAAATAATTTATTTTCACCAAGAGTCTTTAGGACCACCTCTGATAAGATGGTATTTGCAGATTTTGAATCGTTATCACCCAATATTAAATCAGGAAAAGGCTCAGACGAAATCGAACTGACATTTCTTTTTATTGAGTGACAGTCAAATAATATGGCGTAACCGAATTCTTTTTTCAGCTCCAAAAGGATTTCCGAAATTTTATAATAGTATGGCCAATAATAGATTTTTAATCTTCTTTGAATTTCAGTTGAAGAAGGAAGTTCCTTTAAATAAAGATCTTTTTTTGAAAATGTTTGGGAGGGAACTAACCCGGTAATAAATCTTCCGTCCTCATAAAGGGAATCCCCTTTAAAATCTCGATTTAAGTCCACCACATATCTGGAGTGTTCCGCGTGAATTAGGGAGATATTCAAATCGGGAGCGAAATCATAGAGATCGTGAACAAACCAATCTGTGTCCTCTGGTTTTGACACCACCTCTGGTCGAAATAAGTGAGCCAATTCCTGAGGAAACGCTGTACCGCTATGGGGCGAACTTAAAAGAATGGGCACCCGTTTTTCTTTGGGCATAAATAAAGAATAAACTTTTATCATAGCTAGATTTATACTTCAGATAATTTGGAATTTAAACCAGGGGATCCTTATTTATGAAAATTTCCCCTCTCTCCAACATATCTTTAAACACCAATAAAACTTTCCCATAGGACTCTAAAACGAGATTTAGGGGTTTTAGAGGGCCTTTAAAAGAATGATTGATCTCTTCTTGGTTACTTTGGGATACGTTGGAAAGGATAAAGTCTGCAAGGTCTGAAGATGAAACACGAAGACATAGTCCCAAATCTGAAAGCTCAATCTTCCGCAGAAACTTGGATAACATATCTTTATTTAAATATTTTAGATCCTCTAGTGTGACGATCTCGTCTTGAAGTTTCTCTGTGATTTTTGGATCCATTTTGGAAAGTAATTCCAAAATCTTTTGCCTCTCCTTCTGACCAAATTTATCAAGAATATCCAAGGCCTTGGAGAACCCATCAAATTTTTTTTTCATTATTTCTAATTATCGGAATCTTTGGCATTTTTTTTATTAATAAGAAAAATAAAAAAGGATATTTTTTACCTCATGAAGAATGTCTTTTTGCTAAGTAGGGATGAACTACTAGGGCAACCGCTATAATGCCAATTTCATAAAGCAAAATCAATGGGATCCAGATGGCAACCATACTCATTATATCTGGAGGTGAAAAAACCGCAGCGGCCACGGATAAACCAACATATACATATCTTCTTATGGACCTTAGAGACTGTTTGGTAACTATTCCCATTAATCCCATAATTAAAATAGCATTTGGCACCTGAAAAATAATCCCTAGAAAAAACAAAACTTTTACCGCGGATATTAAATACTCTTTAAGTGCTATGGTGGCATAAACGTCTTTCACGCCGTATTCAATTAATAGTTTGAAGAAAAAAGGAAATAAAACAAAGTAACCAAAACAGACTCCCAAACAAAAAAGAAAAAAACCTAAAATAAGAAAGGGCTTTATAGCTTTTATTTCATGTGAATGAAGTCCAGGTATTATAAATTTCCAAATTTGGTAAAACCAAAGAGGGGAAGTCAAAATAACATCGGCCCAAAGTGCCAATTGAAGTTCCGAAACAACCTTGTCAAAAAGTCCCAGATATACAATGGTTCCATGATTTATTCTTAAAACTTCTCTAAGTGGTGAAAGTAAAACTTCCGAGATTTGCTCACCTAAACCATAGGCGACAAAAAAACCGACTGAAAGAATTATTAGAATATTAATAATTGATCTTCTTAATTCCTCAAGATGATCAACAAAGGACATTTCTTTCATCTTTACTCCTCTTGACTCCATGCTTATAACTTAAAGTCCTTAGGGAAGGCAACCGAAGATATACCAGGATATTTTGAAAATGGAGGGGGATACTTGAAAAAAATACTTTTCTTTTTTATTTTGGGGTCTTCAACCGTATTTGCTGGATATAACCCCTTATTAGTCTGCTTGGGAAAGGAAGAGGGAATTCTTCATCAAAGAAAGAAGGCCGGACCAAATTATCAATTAAATCAATACTTTATTAATTCGCTTGTCGGATTTAACCATATCCCCTTAAAAGAGGAATACCTTAAAAAAATCTGCTCCGAGGGGGATTTCTCCTACTCGGTATCATTGTTGGAACAGTTGCTTTTAAGAGGGGTTGAACTTTTTAACCTATCAAATGTGGCCAATCAGAGAATTTCGGAAGTGGTTACCATTGATGAACTTCTTGAAGATACCCCCCAAATATTTATCAGATACTTGGCATCCCTACAAGAATTTGCCCAAACTCCGGACTGCCTACCTAAAAGGGTAAAAAATTTAAAATACTTTTTAGATAGACTTACCTATTTGGAAGAAGATTTTGGAGGCCAGGCCATTTTAAAAAATCGCAAAAAGATCACCGAACTTTTTGCGGACTTAAAAAAACTTGATCATTATTACGAAGAGTGTAAGGAGGAGGCGAAAAAAAATGAGCCTAAACCAAAAGTAGATCCAAAGGAAAGTGAGGGGCAAAATCCCGATCCAAACAAAACTTAATCTCTTCCTTAGTCTGAGTAGTTCTTTTTACCAATAAGTAGTTATCTCTTAGTTTTACAATCCTTACATCCTCACCAAAGGCCTGTGCTAAGGAATCGTCAACCTTCAGTAGAAAATCAATTGGAGTCATCCCCATATATCTTCTGGCAATGCCAACAAATAGGGAATCGGTTCTTGTTTTGAAGGATTCCGCCAGGGTTTCGATTTCACCAGTACAGCTAGTGCAACCACCTCCAGCATTGGTTTGATCGGTGATTTCTAAAACTGAGGCATCAGGATTGGCCTTTAATATCTTTGTTATTTGGTTGGCCCCTATCCCAAAACAGCGACAAATTAGAGTGTCACTATTTTTTAACTCCTCCAGGGTTTTTCCACCCTTGTACTCTTCGATAAGATCTAAAAAAATAAGGGCGGGAATATTTAGGAAAGAAGAATCTTGAAAAGATTGCTCGCGGATCTCATCAATCTTTTTTCCAAGAGTCTGCTTTCGCAGTTGTGCCAAAGTTTCCTCTAATTGACTAAAACCTTGATGTAGAAAATTAAAAGCAATTAAGCGATCCTGCTTATCAAAATCCAGATATAATCTAATAAATTTGTTTGAAGAAGTATCTCCATATATTTTGGATATCTTATAAAAATCTAAATTATTCGTTTCCATCTTCCTCAGGTCTTAGAGTTAAGATTTCATGGCCATATGGTGTCACCAAAATTGTATGCTCAAACTGGGCGGACCATTTTCTATCTTTGGTTAGAACCGTCCAACCATCTTTTTGTAGCTCAGTATCTTTGGTACCTAAATTAATCATAGGCTCTACAGTAAAAGTCATGCCTTCCTTTAACTTAACTCCTTTTCCTTTTTGACCTACATGAACAATTTGAGGATCCTCGTGAAACTCCCTCCCTATCCCATGTCCACAGTAATCAACCACGACCGAATATCCATAAGATTTGGCCAATTTTTCTATGGCCGCCCCAATATCCCCAACATGGCCTCCTGGGCGGACAACCTTAATACCTTCTCTCATGCAACGATAAGTAACTTCTACTAATTTCTTGATTTCAGGGGCCACGTTTCCAACCAAAAAGGTCTTGTTGGTATCCCCATGAAATTTATTAAGGTAAGTGGTTACATCGATATTTAAAATGTCCCCATCTTTTAAAATCACGTTTTTACTGGGTATCCCATGGCATATTACTTCATTGGGTGAAGTGCATATAGATTTGGGAAACCCGTGATAATTTAGGGGGGATGGGGTAGCTCCATGCTTAATAATATAGTCATGGCAAAGCTGATTAAGCTCTTCCGTGCTTACCCCTGGCTTAACAAAAGGTTCTATGTAGTTAAGCGTTGCGGCCGCTAGGGAGCAGGTTTGCCGCATTAAGTCAATTTCTCTTGCCGATTTTATTGAAATCATTTTAGTCCAAAATGGTGATAAATATTTGCATTTTTAATTCAAATCTATGATAAAGACAAATAACACAAAGCAAAATTAAAGTATATGAAAATTACGAGAACCTCCATTTCCCCATACCAAAACCCAAGCTTTCAAGAGAAAGAACGGGCCGTCTTTGCAGAATTTGAAAAAATTGGAGGTCCTGGGGAGATTTTGGTCACCAATACCCTTACCAATATCTCTGCAATAAACACTCAAGACTTAAAGCTTATTATTCATACCAATTCTGGGTATGACAATTTTCCCCTAGATTTTGTTAAAAGTGTCAATTTCCCAATAGTAGTGGGAAATGAGATTAGGGCCCAAGCAGTAAGCGAATATATATTATTTTGCCTTTTCAAAAGATTTGGAAATTTCTTTCATCAAACTAGCTGGGATAGAAAGCTTAAAAATCGATTTCTGTTAAAGCAAAAAAATATTCTAATCGTGGGATTTGGCCATGTGGGTACCTTAGTAAAAAAGACCTTAGAACCTTTAGCAGGTAATATTTTTATACTCGATCCTTTTGTCCAAGGATGCACAAAATCTATAAGCGATGTCCCTTTAAATATTTGCGATGTGGTCATTCTTTGTCCTAGCCTAAACCCGACGTCAATTCATTTGATCAATAAGGAAATACTGGAAAAACTCCCCAAAGATTTGACTTTAATCAATCCATCTAGGGGAAGTCTGATCTGCCAAAAAGACCTAATAGATTTTTTGAAACAAAATGAAAACGCCTTCGCTTTTTTAGATGTATTCGAAGAGGAACCTTCCGATTTAGCATTCCCTGAAATAAAAAACCTTTTTACCACATCCCACATCGCGGGAGTTTTTGAAAGTCTAGACGATCAGATTCTTAATTTTGAGCGCCAGGTTTTGCAGGATTTCTTTAATCGGCCAAGCGATTTCTCCTCAATTTATAAAAATTCCCTTCTTAAAAATAGAATTAAAGACAATTTTCTGGTTTAATAGAAAAATGCCTGATTGGAAAAATTTACTAGAAAAATTACAAACCACTCTTGCTCCACCGGGTTCAGGAGTCTTTACTGTATCCACAGGTAAAGAAAAAAGAGATTCCCTGCATAAAAAAATATATGGAAATACTGAGGGAGTCTTTGAAAATTGGAAAAAATCCCTTAAAAATTTACCTAAAGAGAAAATTTTAGTTTTAGGAATTCCCTCTGACACCGGTGGAGGAATTCTAAGAGGTGCCAATTGGGGGCCCCTTTATCTTCGTGAAGAACTTTTATCCCTCCCCCATCTTCCTCAATACTTAGACCTTGGAGATGTAAGGGTTGTTCCTTTTCTCCTTCATGATAAATATTTAAACCTTGAAACCATTAAAAAAGTTAAAAAGGCCATCTATCAAGATGAAAATTCCCCCTACCCGGTTTCCCCACTTTCCATAGCGGAAGATGTCTGCAAGGACCTCTACAAAAATTTTGTTGATCATAAAATTTTTGGAATAGGCGGAGACCATAGCTGTAGTTATCCACTGGTAAACAGCTACCTTAAATCTAAAAAGAGTTCCAAAAAAAAAGTAGCGCTAATCCACTTTGACGCCCATACGGATTTACTTCTGGATCGCCAAGGGATTGATATCTGCTTTGGTACTTGGGCCGCTAATATTTTAAGTTTTCTTCCCTCTCCTGATCTTTTATTTCAAATTGGGATTCGCACCAGCGCTAATTCAAAAGATCATTGGGAAAAAAAGTTTGGTATCAACCAAATTTGGGCCAATGAGGTTTTAACCCAAGGCCCGGAAAAAATCTCAAAAGAAATAATTCAAAAACTTAAAAAGGCCAAGGTTGAAGAACTTTATATTTCCTTTGACCTTGATTGTTTGGATATTGAATATGCATCGGCCACGGGTACCCCGGAAAAAAATGGTCTTTCCCCTTTTGATGCCATCGCCATTATTAAAAACTTACGTAAGGAAATTCCGGTGACAGGTGCCGATTTTATGGAATTGGCACCTCATTTAAATGGAAATAATTTGGAAACACTCCTAAGCTCCGGGGCC
>JACCDG011743585.1_pt1 | contig 15312 bp, 13 predicted proteins | sample 7442471 | NCBI WGS metagenome assembly JACCDG01 (sample SAMN15323444, study PRJNA562643) | freshwater metagenome | isolation source: river surface water | place: USA:Blue River Watershed | collected 2017-08-17
ATGCAGGTCTTCTTTCATGGGGTGCAACTCAAGCAATAATCGGAGGAATGTCAGGTTATGATTTGAGTTTATATGCAGGTCTTTCAGAAAAAATGATAATAACTACTGCTGGAAATGTTGGTATTGGTACATCAACTCCATCAACAAAGTTGAATGTGTGGGCAACTGGCTCAGCTCTTTCTGTTGGAAATGATACAAATACATCAACAAATATAGCGATTGCAGGCTCTCGAGCATATGTGGGTTATGATGCTACAGATGCTGTACTACAGGGTGCGTCTGGCAAGGGTATTAAGTTTAATGTAAACAATGGAACATTTGGAAGTGGTACTGCAGCAGTAATCAATACTTCAGGTTACTTCGGTATCGGCTCTACATCTCCATACGCTTCTCTTGCTGTAACAAACACAGGTACAAACCCTTCATTCGTTGTCGAAGACTCAACTTCACCAGATGCTACACCATTTATGATAGATAATTCTGGTTTGGTAGGTATTGGGACGACGTCACCATATGCAAAACTCTCTGTTGTTGGTCAAATTGTAGGTGAATACTTCACTTCAACCTCCACTACGGCAACATCTTCTTTTGCTGGGCCAGTATACTTAAAAGATCCATTTGCTGACGTTCGTTCGTTTGGTGCGAAGGGTGACGGAGTAACAGATGACACGGCAGCGATTCAAACGGCGCTAAACGCTTCTTTGAATGTTTACATACCTTCTGGAACATACATTGTATCAAATTTGACTACAAGGAATGGTCAGACTATTTTTGGAAACGGTCAGTCTTCAACCTTAAAGTTTAAGACTGGCGCAACTGGCTACATGTTTGAAAATTCATCGTATAGTGTTCAGTTTTCTGACTTGGATATTGACGGTGGAAATAATACAGATCAAACCGGCACGACAGTGGCAGGTGACAGAAGTGGTATACATGTTTCCTCAATTAACCCAAACAATTTAATTCGTAATGTCTCTGTGCATGGTTTTACAAATATCGGTATCGGGTTCAACGGTATCGGCTCTCAAGTTGGCTATGCGGGTGCTCCTACGATTAGCAACGTAAATGTCTATTACAACTATGTGGGTATTGATACTGGCGTTGGAGCTGGTACAGGATTGACTACTACCAGTGAATACATGAAATTGTCCGATATTACAGCCTATAAAAACAGAATCGGGTTATTGATTAATTCAGGAAATAACACTATTACTGGCGGTCATTTCGACACAAACGGTTATGGAGTCTATCTAGACGGTGTATTTAATAACGCACACGGAACAATGGTTGGAAGCACTATAAACCACAATACTCTTTATGGTATATATGCAAGTTCAACACCGAATGGCTTTACTTTCACTGGAAACCAAATTTGGTACTCCAATATAATGCTTGCGACATCAACTGGATACACATTTACAGGCAATACAATTCAGACGTCAACATTTACAATCAATGCTGGTGGCAAGCATATGGTAAAGAACAACTGGTTTGGCAATGTAACAGTTTCAAGAAATGGTGACAATGCCATCATGGCAGACAACTATACTTCCACTGGATACGATCAGAATTTACAAAGCTTACTTGTTGAGAACAATGTGGTCAATTATTCAACCACAACACACCTACTTACTACTGGTGTGGTTAATGCTACTAAAATTGGCATAGGAGATTCAAGCATAACTCAATATCAGCCGAACGGTCTGAACGTATATGTTCCTAATATATTTACAGGATTATCACCAGGCGGTTCAGTGCCTTCACAGGCTGTAAACGTGGCAATAACGACTAGTGATGCAGGAGGAACAGACGTTGGGGGTGTGTTGGGCTTAGGGGGTAAATATCAAACAGGAACGCCTACTTATCCTCAGATCATCTTTGGCGCACTTAAGGGCGCTAAGAGTAACAATACATCAGGTAATTTTGATGGATATTTGAGCTTGTTTACTAATAAGGGAGCCACGCTATATGAGCGGATGAGGATTACTGAAGATGGTAACGTCGGTATCGGTACTACATCTCCATATGCAGCACTTTCAGTTGTAGGAAATGTTGTAGCTACAAACTTCACAGCAACATCTACTTCAGCTACATCAACATTTGCTGGAGGTGTAGACTTCGGATCTGGTAACTTCTCATACGATACATACTCTGGAGTAACTTCAATCAATTCACTACAGACTGGTAACCTAAACTTTGATACTGATGCTGGTCTTGTGTCATGGACAGATATGGCACTTTCAAGTACTCCTAACGGTGCTCCTGTTGGATACACAGCATTCCTAAATGGTAGTTCAACAATTTCAGTATATGGTGTGTCTGCTGGTAATGGATGGTTACAAGATGACTATCCTAGAGTAGCTATAGGTTCTACAACAGCTCCTTCTTCAAAACTAACTGTATTTGGTAACGGTACAGCTAATGGTGGAATATTTGAACTTGTTAATAGTGCTTCTACAACTCTAATGAAGGCACTTGATAACGGAAATATCGGTATTGCTAGTACAAGTCCATGGAGAACATTCTCAGTTAGTGGTACTGTTGCTCTAAATGGTCTTACATCTTCAGCTACTGGTAACGCTCTATGTATAACTGCAAGCAAGGAAGTAACTGATTCTGGTGGTGCAAGCTGTACTCCTTCATCTATCAGATTCAAGGAAAATGTTCTACCTATGGATCCTGGCTATGCTATAGGTCAACTAGCTAAACTAAGTGTTGTTAACTTCGACTACAAGGAAAAGCAGCAGTTTGAGACAAACCACAGTTACGGAATGATTGCTGAAGATGTTGAGAAGATTGATAAGAATCTAGTGGATTATGGATATGATGGTAAGCCTGTATCTCTACACTTTGAAAAGATCACTGGTCTCCTAGTACAAGCTGTACAGGAACAGCAAGGCCAGATCGGTAATCTTGGTTCTACAACATCAAGACTAGATCTAACTACAAATCAGTTGGTAGCTAGTAGTACTCTTGGTATGACAAATATGGATATACGTTTGAATGCTATGGATTCAGTAATTGCTAGTCTGAGTGCTAGTACAACTTTGATATCTGCAATTGCTTCAACTACAGTTGATCTAATAGCTTCATCTACTGCAAACAGTATTCTTGAATCAAAGTCATTTGTTGAAAGGGTATTTATCACTTTCATGGATTCTCTAGAAGATACTGTTGCCAAGATAAAGAGTGTATTTGTAGGTGATCTACATATTGAGAACAAGCTATGCGTTGATGATGTATGTGTTAACAAGGAACAGTTGAAGGCTCTTCTAATCCAAGCAACAGCTTCATCTACACCTAATTCGAATGTTAATAGTTCTGAGAACAATAATAGTAATCAGGATAACCATGTAGAGGAGAATAGTAACAATAATAATCAAGGAACAACTACTCCTCCTGTAGTTCCTCCATCAAATGATAATGCTAGTTCAACTCCAAGTACTTCAAATGATAATCCAAGTACACCAGCAGAGACTCCAGCACCCGAACCTACTCCAGAAGTAACTCCTCCACCAGCAGAAACACCTGCACCTGCTCCTGAGCCAACTCCAGCTCCAGCACCTGAATCTAGTCCTGCACCACAGGCATAAAAATATATGAAATATAAAATACTGATACTTACAATAATGATATTTCTAATTCCAAAAGATACTCAAGCGTCTTTTGTGGGTACTTCTCCTAGACCATCTCCAAACTGTAGTACGGGTATTAATTGCGGACTTGTCGGATATTGGACATTCGATGGGAATGATATTGTGAATGGAGTTATAAAAGATGTGAGTGGTCGCGGAAATAATGGGAATACCATAAGTATCGCATCATCTACATTCTATGTTCCAGGAAAGATTGGACAGGCTGTGAATTTTGATGGGGTAAACAACTACCTAGAGGTTGGTAGTGCTGCTTCACCATCTTCAGCTATTACTATCTCTGCATGGGTATATTGGAATGGCGGTAGTAACTATCCATCAATACTTTGTAGAACATCAGCTTTTGACGAAGCGACAGCAAAATATTGTTTCTATATAAAGTTGGGTACTGGTGGTGTGGGACAACTATCTTTTAGTATGGGTGGGGGTAAGGTTACCCAAACTACATTACTTGTCCCTAAAAATAAGTGGACGTTTGTGTCGGTTGTAAGAGGAGCTGGTTCAGCTACAGCTACTTTATATATGAACAATGCCAGTCTAGTAATAGGAGGAACTGGAGGAAGTGGTGACTACGCTGATCCAACATACTCTTCAGAACTTGCTAGAATCGGTACATTCTTTACGGGTGCCAATCAAGGAAGGTTTCCAGGTTCAATCGACGATGTCCGTATCTATAACCGCGCCCTCTCAGTACAAGAAATCCAGCAGCTATACTCTACGGGTGCTGCAACAAAAGTTGCTACATCAAAACCTGTATCATCAACATGTGTTTCAGATATTAACTGTGGTCTCGTTGGATACTGGACATTCGATGGGAAGGATATTGTTAACGGGGTTATAAAAGATGTAAGTGGAAATGGAAATGATGGGAATCCACTTAATATTGCTTCTTCAACCTTCTATGCTCCTGGAAAGATTGGGCAGGGGGTAAAATCTAAAGGATCAGATTATGTTGTCGTTCCTGATAGTACTAGTTTAAAACCAAGTGGAGCAATGTCGTGGGGTGGGTGGTCATATCATACTACTAAAAATACTAACCAAGCCTTTCTTTCTAAAATTACTCTAAGTACATCTGGGTATATGTTATATAACAGCTTAGGTACACAAGAGTACTGTTTTGCTTACGGTTTAACACCAAATAATTGGTCAGATGGTGTTCCAATTGAAAAAGATAAGTGGGTACATTATATGTGTGTTTACGATGGATCCACATTAAAGATATATAGAAATGGAGTTCTAAAGAGTTTTACATCTGTCACTGGAAGTATCACACATTCAACAAATCAACTGAAATTTCCTTCCTATGGTTCGGGTGGCTTTATAGGTTCAGTAGATGATATCCGTGTATATAACCGTGCTCTTTCAGATAAGGAAGTTATGCAGTTGTATAATATGGGTGCAGCAACAAAAGTCGGTGTTTCTCCTTCGGCAACTTCAACTCCAGCATGCAGTACCGGACTATCATGTGGACTAGTCGGATACTGGACATTTGATGGGAAGGATATTAATACTAATGGAGTTCTTCTTGATAAGAGTGGTAATGGAAAAAATGCTTATAAGGTCAACATCTCTACAACCACACTCAATGCTCCTGGGAAAATAGGACAAGGGGCTAATTTTGATGGAGTTGGATATGTAAGTGTAGGGGACAATTTTGATCTCATTGGTAGTCCCTTTACTTTAGCTGCATGGATATATCCAAAATCATACGCAGGTACTTCAAGTAATACTCCGGGTGTGATTGACAAATTGTGGACGGGAGGGAACTATAGACTCAATGTACCAAGTGGAGTGGTTAGTTTTGGAATTAGATCATCGGACGGTACGTTTGAGAGTGTCTCTGGAACAGGGAATAGTGCACCACTTTTTAAATGGACACATGTAGTTGTGACGTATGATAATGTTGCAACTGGGAAAATATATGTGAATGGTGTTTTAAATAATTCTAAGACAAACTTCACAGTCTCTCGTGGGGATACCACCGCACCACTTCTCATTGGAAGTAATAGTAATAATCCCAATTCAAACTTTAACGGTAAAATCGACGATGTCCGTATATATAATCGAGTTCTCTCAGCTCAGGAAATCCAGCAATTATATAGCCAGAGTAGGTAATCATTGACTTTATGTAAATACTCCTGTACTATGCTCCTTGTAAGTTTTCCTAGTCGCTTACGTTTTATTTAATAAAAGACGAGGTAAAGTAAAGAAAAATGGCAAAGAAGTTATATGTAGGAGGTATTTCATACGGCACAAGTGAGGATGCGCTTAAGGCACACTTCGCTCAGGCTGGAACAGTTGAGTCAGCTAGTATCATTATGGACAAGATGACAAACCGATCAAAAGGTTTCGGATTCGTTCAGATGAGTTCAGATGCTGAAGCAGACAATGCAATCAACATGTTTAATGGTAAGCCACTAGACGGTAGAAATCTAACCGTAAATGAGGCTCGCCCTATGGAACCTCGCGCTCCTCGAAAGGATTTCAATCGAGGTGGTGAAGGCCGTGGAAATTGGTAATACTTACCATCGTCTAAAGAAAGATCCCCTTACTGGGGATTTTTCTTTTACTACTTATATAATCTGTTGACTTATAATTGTGTATTATAGGGTAATATGCTATAATATCGCTAAGTATTCCTATAAACCGGAATACTTTGAGATAAAATGCAGTTTTTAGAGCTAAAAAACCAATTAAAGGATTTTCCAGTCTTTTCAATAAAGGATATTGAAAAGGTAGATTTGTCTTTTCATAAGCAAAGACTGAGTGATTGGCAAAGGAAGGATTATGTAAAAAAGATCCGCCAAGGCTACTATACCTTTACGGACTTAGAGCTGAGTGAGAAACTTCTATTCATAATTGCAAATCGTATTTATGAACCATCATACATTTCTCTAGAAATGGCATTATCTATCCATGGATTAATTCCTGAGGCAGTCTATGGAATTACTTCAATAACATCTAGAAATACAAAGAATATAAAGACTCCCGTTGGTGATTTTATTTATCGACATGTACAACCATCCCTAATGTTTGGATATGAACTAAGAGAACATGGAGGGCATTATTACAAGGTAGCTGAAATAGAGAAGGCTATTCTTGACTTTTTACACCTTAACTCAAAGATTTGTGACAATGAATCTTTTGAAGGGATGCGTTTTAATACCTATGATATAAAAGAAAAGATAAACATTGAAAAGTTTAATACGTATCTCACTGCTTTTAGTAGCAAGGCTCTAGATAAAAGAGCAAAGAAGTTTCTAAAATATATTAACCATGCTTAGCTTAAAGAACATTGAACAATACTACCCAGATAATCAAAAGCCTTTTAAGAGGAATATTCTCCGTGAATATTTACAGTATAAGATACTCGAAATCATCTTTAACTCAAAGTATTCGCAAGACCTGATCTTTCTTGGAGGTACTTCGCTTAGAATCATATATAACAATAGCAGATTCTCTGAGGATCTTGATTTTGATAATTTCAAACTTACTGAGGAGCAATTCGCTGACCTTGCAAATGAGGTAAAGAAGGGTCTCGAACTTCAGGGATATGAAGTGGAAATTAAGAATGTATTTAAAGGGGCATACCGTTCATATATAAGAATGCCAAAGATTTTGTTTGATAATAACATGTCCGACATACAAGAGGAAAAAATACTAATTCAGATCGATACAGTTCCTCATGCCTTTGACTATAATAAGGATACTAAAATTCTCAACAAGTTCGATGTTTTTACTAAGATATTTGCTACACCTATTGATATACTCCTATCGCAAAAGATTTACGCGGCACTAAACCGTAAAAGAGCAAAGGGTAGAGATTTTTTTGATATAGTCTTTCTAATTCCTCAGACAAAACCAAACTACCCATACCTTGATGTAAAACTCGGTGTTAAGAATCCTGAAGAGTTAAAGAAACTCTTGTTAGAGCAAACCGCTGATCTTAACTTCAATGACCTTGCGCAGGATATTGAACCATTTCTCATAGACAGTGAAGATAGTAAGAAGGTCAGACTCTTTAGGGAATACATTAATACTGTTACATTCTAAATAAGCTAAAATTATCTGGATTAAATTATATCTTTTAATTCACACCGCATCTGCAGTGGCTTCCTCTCCAATACGTAATATGTTTTATGTATATGGCATCACTTGATGATATTCCATCAAGCGATGCGAAGCTATCTGAGTACCATGCTTATAGGGTTAAAAGTGGTATAATGTGGTCATGAAGGTAGTGATTCCACAATCTGTTAGGACCTGCCTTTGGTCATATGATATAGACAAGATTGACCTTACTTTACAAGATCATAAAATAAGGGTTATTCTCAATGTCCTTAATAGGGGGACATATGATGCTGTGCTGTGGTTACGTGCAACATTCTCTAACGCTGAAATTTCGGATGTAATATCAAAGAGTAGTAGTTCAGAATGGAGCAAGAGGTCCATTGCACTCTGGTCGCTAGTTTTCGGTTCTAAGCCAAAGGAGAATAGTGAGTTTGTTTAATCCACCATCTTCCACCATGCTGCCACTGGTGCTCCTTTTATAATCTTCAAAGTAGTTTCTACTGAATTTGTTATGACAAAAAGATTGAGATCCTCTTTGTCTATCGTGTGATGCATATCAATCATATTTTTAACTAAACAATCCTTAAAAGGATTCCAGAAATCTTTTCCGTATAGTATTATCGGAACACTTGGAACTTTCTTTGTTTGTATTAGCGTTAGGAGTCCGAATAGTTCGTCAAAGGTTCCGAAACCTCCTGGAAAGAAAATATACGCTTCTGCTGCAAAGTTAAGCATAGTCTTTCTAGTGAAGAAATAGTCAAAAGTCACATTCTTTGTTGTGAATTCATTCGTATGCTGTTCGTTCGGTATTACTATATTTAAACCAATTGAATCTCCTCCAGCTTCTTTAGCCCCTTGATTAGCTGCTGCCATGATACCAGGACCACCACCAGTGATTATTGTGTATCCTAACTCCTTTACTATTCTTTCTGAAAGATGTCTTGCTTGCTCATAGTGTGAACTAGCAGGAGTAAGTCTTGAAGAACCGAATATTGTTACTGATTTTCTATAGTCTTTGATAAACTCAAAACCTTTTCTAAATTCATTGGTAATATCATTTATATGAGTATCAATATTTTCATTGATCATCTCTACAGTCAATTCTTTTTCATTAAGCATGCTAAATATTGTATCACATGTTATTATCATTTTATATATGGAATTTCATATACAAAAAGAACTTAAAAACGGTAGGGGGAGGGTTGGATCGATCAAGACCACACATGGGGAAATACAAACCCCAGCTTTTATCGTTGTCGGAACAAAAGCTACAGTTAAAGCCTTAACTGTTGAGCAAGTAGAGAGTCTTGGAGCCCAAGCTGTACTTGCAAATACATATCACCTATATCTTCAGCCAGGAGATGATTTGGTGAAGAAGGCTGGAGGACTGAATTCATTTATGAAATGGAATGGACCTACATATACTGATTCCGGTGGATTCCAAGTTTTCTCTTTGGGTGTTGCTCTTGATAGCAAGGTATCTAAAGTTGCCGATACTTCTGTCGTTATGGAAGAAAAGAATGAAGCTAGTGGCAAGCTTGTTGAGATTGATGAGGATGGTATTACATTCAAATCTATTCTTGATGGTAGCTCTCACAGATTCACTCCAGAGAAGTCTATAGAAATACAGCACAATATTGGTGCAGATATAATCTTTGCATTTGATGAATGTACATCACCTCATGCAAGTTATGAATATCAAAAGGAAGCTATGGACCGTACTCATAGATGGGCAGAGAGATCACTTAAGTATCATAAGTCAAAGGAAGAAAGTAAAACTCAGGCTCTTTTTGGTATTGTTCAGGGTGGAAGGCATAAAGATTTAAGAGAGGAGAGTGCTGGGATAATCGGAGCAATGGACTTTGATGGTTTCGGTATTGGTGGGTCGTTTGATAAGGAGGATATATACAATTCTGTTGGTTGGGTGAATGATATTCTACCAAAGGGTAAACCAAGACATCTTTTAGGTATAGGTGAACCAGTTGATCTTTTTGGTGGTATTGAAAATGGTATTGATACATTTGATTGTGTTACCCCTACTCGTATTGCACGTAATGGTGCTCTATACACCAGAGATGGTCGTATTAATATTCTAAACGAGAAGTTTATTAATGATTTTTCAAAGATTGATTCAGAGTGTAATTGTTATACTTGTACAAACTATACCCGAGCATACATATCTCATTTGTTTAGAGCAAAGGAAATGCTTGCTGCAACGTTGGCATCAATCCACAACCTGTATTTCATAGTTAACCTCGTTAAAGATATTAGAACATCAATGCTAGAGGAGAGATTCGATGATTTTAAGAAAAAGTTTTTGGAGAGATACTATAACTAAATCTCCCTCGGTCTATAGTCATTTGGTGCATGAGCAAGGAACCACTCAATCTGCTCTTCTGGCAATAGTCCTTCTTGTGCTCCAACGTATTGAACTACTGACATGGGATTTACTGGTGCCCATACTAGTGCTTCAAGTGGTGATTTGCCAAGCATTAAAGCTGCGACAAAAGTAGAGGAGAATGAATCACCACAACCAGTTCTCTCAAATGGTGGTTTTGGATCTGGGTATTCCGGCATGAAATAGAAATGATCACCATCAAGCATGTATGATCCCTTTGGTCCGTCAGTGATAAGTACTATCTTTGGACCATTTGCATGTATTTCAGCTAGAAGCACCTTTATATCCCTAGTTTCAGTATGAAGAATTCTCTGTGCCTCTTCAACGTTACAAATAAAGACTTCTGTTCTTTTGTATATATCTTTCAATTCCTTTACACCCAATTTGATTTGAAAGGTTCCTGGTTGGAAGGCGAGTTTAACTGATGCATTCACTTTTAAATACTCACTAATTTCCATATGAAATTCCTTAGAATTAGATCCTAATGAGCTTAGATATATCCATTTCGGATTCTTCTTTATAGTCGGTAGTCTATATTCATAATCAGTATGATTAATTAATATCGTTCTATCTGATTCATACCATAAAACGAAATGATAGTTTGTTGGCTTACCCTTGTTAACTTTTGCATATCTTACATCCACCTTTTCTTCTACAAGTTTTGCTAGACAATCTTTACCATTCTGATCATCACCAACATTTGTCATTAGTCCTGATCGTATACCTAGTCTCGATACTGCCACTGCTGCATTAGCTGAATTACCCACGCCTTTTATGATTTTTACATATTCGAAAGGTATTTTGTCACCAAACTTCATACACAGTTCACAGTTATCTGTATCCACTCTGCAATGCACACTTGCTTCTTTTAGACGGATAAAAGCATCAGTAGTGATATCCCCAATTGCTAGAAAATCTATATTTTTATCGAACATATGTGCTAATATTATAGCATGAAGAATTCACTGAAAGAATGCATAGCAAGTGCAAAAAGCAGAGGTGTAGCGATTGGTCATTTTAATATTTCAAATAGTGATGGTTTCTGGGCAGTTGTATTGGGTGCAAAAGAATTAAATCTTCCAGTTATCATCGGTGTATCCGAGGGTGAAAGAGATTTTATCGGTGTAAGAGAGGTCGCAGCTATGGTTAAGTCATATAGAGAGGCAACTGGTCAGCCAGTTTTTCTTAATGCTGATCATACATATTCATTTGATAGGGTTAAGGAAGTTATAGATATTGGATATGATTCTGTAATCTTTGACGGTACTGAACTTTCAATGGAAGAGAATGTTGCAGTTACAAAGAAGTGTGTTGAGTATGCTAGAAGTGTTAATCCAGACATCATTGTTGAAGCTGAGATTGGCTTTATCGGTAAATCATCAAAGATACTGGATTCAATACCTGATGGTGCACAAAGGTTAACTACGGTTGATGAAGCTATCGATTTTGTAAGGCGGACAGGTGTAGACATGTTAGCCCCAGCTGTCGGTAATATACACGGTATTGTTAAAGGTGGTGAACCAGATTTAAATATCGAAAGGATATCGGCGATCAGCAAGGCAGTTAATATACCACTAGTCCTACACGGCGCATCTGGGAATTCAAATAGAGATATTACTGATGCGATTAGTGCGGGTATAGACATTGTACATATTAATACTGAACTTAGAGTTGCCTATAAATCTGGATTGGTTAAGGCTCTACAAGATAATCCTGAAGAGATATCACCGTATAAGTACTTAAAGTCAGCTAGACAGTCTATGCAAAAAGTCGTAGAAGAGAAGTTGAAGTTATTTAATAAGAGTATATAATATAAACATATGTCAAACGTTGAATTTGAAACAGATTTTGATCCAAGTAAACAGATAATGCAAAACCGTTCAAACCAGGCTAGTGGTTTAACTGCTTTGTTAATGAAATTAGGTATCATAAAAGATGAGTCACAAGCAGGAGCTGTGATGCTCGGTATTATAGTTATAAACCTAGCGATCATGGCTTTTGTTATTTACTATTTCTTCTTCTAATTTAAAATATATGGATAAAAATCAAAATAAAATCAAATTACCAGCATCAATATATATAGTTATGGCTGCAACTATAGTTTCTAATGCTCTAGCTACATATTTAATTGTTACTTACCTTTCATAGCTGTATATTTTGACTTTTTCTACATTCTGTATATAATAGACCGACATGATTACATTAACTGTTGAACCAAGAGATTTAAAGGTAAAGCCAGAAGCTTTAAGAGAAATGGGTAAGTTACCTGTTGTATTTTATGGCCCAAAACAGAAGTCTACTTCTGCTACTGTTTCTACTATTGAATTTATTAAGACATATAAGAAGGCCGGTGAATCTTCAGTTATTATTCTAAAAGAAGGTAATACTGAACACGAGGCACTTATACACGATATTGATGTACATCCAGTTACTGGAGCTCCAAGACATGCAGATTTTTATATTATAGAAAAGGGTAAGAAGGTAAAGGTAAACATTCCTCTAATATTTGAAGGTATTTCACCTGCTGTTAAGGACAAGGGAGCTATTCTGGTTAAGGTTGCTCGTGAACTTGAAGTTGAGGCTTCACCTCGTGAACTTCCTCATGAACTTAAGGTAGATATTTCATCTCTAGTTGAATTTTCAAGTGTTATACACGCTAAGGACATCAAACTTCCAGCTGGTGTAGAGCTAATTTCTGGTGCTCTTGAAATCATTGCTTCTGTTGCTGAGGCTAAGGAGGAAATTGAAGAGACAAAACCTATCGATATGTCAGCAATTGAGGTTACAAAGAAAGGAAAGGAGGCTAAGGAGGGTGAGGAGGTTCCAGAAGGAACTGATGCTAAGAAAGAAGAAAAGAAGGCCTAAGGCCTTCTTTTGCTATATGGTACAATATGTACATGAATATCGTATTCAGGACGCTTATAATCTCTGCATTCATTTTTCTTCCTGTGTTTTCATATGCCCAGTCAAATGAGACTGTTGATCAAAGAGAAGCAAGGCTAAAGGCTGAGCTAGCACAGGTTGAGAAAGAACAAGCGGAGACTGAAAAGGTTCTTGCGCAAGCACAAAATCAAAGTGCTTCTATTACCCGTGATATTCTAATCCTCACAACAAAGATAAAAGCTGCTCAATTAAATATTAAAGCTAAGAATCTATTAATCGAAACATTAGGAAAGGATATTAATAACAAGCAGGCTAAGATTGAGGATTTGGAAGGTCATATAAAAAGAGGTAAGGAAACTCTTTCACAGATAATGAGAAAGAATAATGAAATAAGTTCTGTGTCATTCATAGAATTCATTCTTTCTAGAAAGGATCTTTCAGATATATTTATAGATATAGACAACTTCCAGTCAGTAGAAGAATCACTTAAAGATACTTTTGAGAATATTAGAAATGATAAAGCTAAAACTGAGACAGAAAAGAGTACTCTAAACACAAGGAAGAATCAGGAAATGGATGCTAGAGCTGCTATCGAAAGTGAGAAAAAGAGTATCGAGGCTAATGAAAAAGAAAAGCAAAGACTACTTAGTATAAGTAGAGGTAATGAAATTACATATGCTCAAGAACTTGCCTCAAAGAAAGCTAAAGCTGCTGAGATACGTGCAGCGCTATTCTCTCTACGTGATACCGCAGCTATACCTTTCGAGCTTGCACTTCGATATGCAAATGAAGCTTCTAAGTCTACAGGGATACGACCTGCATTTCTTCTCGCCATCCTCACACAAGAATCTTCATTAGGTAAAAACGTTGGATCTTGTTATCTAACTGACCCTAAAACAGGTGCTGGAGCTAGTGTAAAGTCAGGCAATACTTTTCCTAATGTTATGAAGCCAGGAAGAGATGTTGAGCCATTCCTAGAGATTACTCAATCTCTTGGTCTAGACTATACAAAAACACTAGTATCTTGTCCGCAGTCAGTTGGTTGGGGAGGAGGTATGGGTCCAGCTCAGTTCATTGCTTCTACCTGGATGTTGTTTAAAGACAGAATAGCTAAAGCGTTAGGTATTAGTAATCCAAACCCTTGGAATCCAGAACATGCATTTATGGCATCCTCAATGTATCTCACAGATTTAGGTGCCTCTTCACAAAGCTATACCGCTGAAAGAAATGCTGCTTGTCGATACTATTCAGGTAAGATATGTACCGCTGGAAACATAAACATTACATATGGTAATCAGGTAATGGTTAAGGCCGAAAACATACAAAGAACCATGATTGACCCATTACAAGGATTGTGATAGAGTCTTGTATACATTAATTATATGAAAAAAGACATCCATCCAAAGGAATATAGACCAGTAGTATTCGTAGATAATTCAAACGGAGCTCAGTTTCTAATTTCTTCAACTATTAAAACAAAAGAGACAGTAAAGTATTCAGATGGTAAGGAATATCCTGCATACCATGTTGAAATCTCAAGTTCATCTCATCCATTCTATACTAATCAAGAAAAGACACTTGATAGTGCTGGACGTGTTGAAAAGTTCAAATCTCGTCAGTCAAAGTCATCTGCAAAGGCTTCTACAAAGAAGGCTTAGATGAATCTAGAGGAATATAAGAAAAATCATAAGACTGCATATCTAGCAGAAATATACGAAAAGCTTTTAAAAGATGAAGCGGAGATTTTTTCTATGATTGAAAAGGATCCTTCAATGAAGGAGATCGGGCAATCTGATCTAGATATGATTGCACTACAGAAGAAGAATACTGAGGAGCAGATAAAGGCAATTATCGATTCTGAAAAGGAAGAGATCGAATATCCAACTGAGCTAATTCTTGAAGTTAGAGCTGGTGCTGGTGGTGATGAGGCAAATATATTCGCACATGAACTCCTTGAAATGTATGAGAGATACTCAGAAAGTCAGGGTTGGTCAACTAAGCACCTAGATGATCTTACACTCGAGATTAAGGGAAAAACTGTATACGACCAATTGAGATATGAGACAGGTGTGCATAGAGTTCAAAGAATTCCAGCAACTGAAAAAATGGGTAGAGTTCACACATCTACCGCTTCTGTTGCTATATTACCCATTAGAAAGAAGGTTAAGTTTGAGATTAACCCAACTGAATTACATGTTGAATTTTCACGTGCTGGAGGAAAGGGAGGACAGAATGTTAACAAGGTGGAAACTGCAGTAAGAATCGTTCATATTCCTACAGGTCTGGACGTTCGTGCCACTGCAGAGA
>JACCDG010436496.1_pt1 | contig 15308 bp, 17 predicted proteins | sample 7442471 | NCBI WGS metagenome assembly JACCDG01 (sample SAMN15323444, study PRJNA562643) | freshwater metagenome | isolation source: river surface water | place: USA:Blue River Watershed | collected 2017-08-17
CACCCGTTTTCGGTTTAATCTATTTCTTCCATTGTAAATTAGTGGCCAATTAGTCTGGTCCATGTGATTCCTTATATCCTAGAAAACTCTTAATTTTTAGGTTTTTGTTGCAAAAATTTAATAGTTTGATAGAAAGTGACAAAAAACAGGGGAAACTACTTGAAGATTATATCCAAAATTACGCTCTTATTTTTAATGATTGAAAACCTTTTAGCAGCAACTATTCCGGCCATCTCTCCAAGAGATGCCATGGAACTTTTAACTCAAAAAAAGGCAATCATCGTTGATGTTAGGGAAACTGGCGAATTAAAAAACGGAATGGTAAAAGATGCCATGATAATGCCCTTATCTCTAATGAACACCGATGCTTTTGAAGAAGTAGTGCTATCTCTTCCTTTGGATAAAGACCTAATTATATATTGTAGGTCTGGCCGTCGATCCAACATCATGGGAACTGAATTAGAAAAAAGAGGTTATACTGTTTGGAATATGGGGGCCTTCGATGCCTGGAGGGATGCAGGTTTGCCTGTAGTTACTCCTTAGTTTATCCATCCGGCCCAAATCGCTCCTAGGGATAGGGAGCCAATAATAATCCACAATAAAATGCCCTGAACAAATGGTCTTGGCCCCACACTTTTAATAGCGGCCCGATTAAGACCTGTCCCAATTAGAAATAAGGTCAAAACCATTAATCGTTTGGCCAGTGATTCAACGGCATGACCTGCTGGTTGAAGTGAAGGTATAAAAGTAACCACAGTCGCCGCGATCAGGAATCCTAAAATAAACCAAGGACGCTTTGCCTTTTGACCTTCTCCTGGTTCTTTTCTTCTTAAAAATCCGACAAAAAAGGCAACAGGCATTATCCATAGGGCCCTAGCAAGTTTTACGGTGGTTCCAACCTTTAGGGCCTCTGGTCCAAATTGCAAAGTAGCACCAACCACGGAGCTGGTATCATGGATGGCCAGAGCACTCCAAAGTCCAAACTGGGCTTGTGAAAGATCTAGCTGATGACCTAGCCAAGGAAATAAAAAAAGGGCCAAAGCATTCAGCATAAAAACGGTACCTAGAGCGACTGAGACATCATGGTGCTTTGCTTTGATCACTGGGGAGACTGCAGCGATTGCACTTCCACCGCAAATGGCCGTACCAACGGAAATAAGAAGAGATGTATCCCTCTCTATTTTTAACCACCTTCCTAATAGATTTCCCAAAAGGAGGGCGATTGTTATACCCGCCATAGTGTAACCAATTCCAGATAAGCCTACTTTACCTATAACTGCCAAATTCATACCAGCACCAAGACCCACTACAGATATTTGTAATAGTATGTTGGGTAAGGTTTTGGTTTTTTCTGAATAGGGATTTCCAAAAAGCAAAACCAAAATCACCCCCATTACCAATGCTCCTCCAGAGGAGGCCCATGGGCTAAGCGCAAATAGGACACCGAGGGGAAACAACAAATGACCTAAAGTCATACCTTGAGGTATTTTTTGAAGTATTCTTTTCATAGGTAAGTCGTAGCAAATTTGGTTAATTAAGTTAAGAAATATTCTTGTTGCATTACCATATGAATTATATCGGAATTATTTTATTGATTTAAAATTGCCCTTTTTCCTTTAAGATTTAATTAAATAATTCTTTAAACTTCTCTTTGGAGTATTTGATGAGTAAATTTCTTATCTTGTTTTTTTATTCAACCTTGGTCCTGGCCCAATCTGATAAAAATGTCTCCTCCTGGTTTCAAAATAAAAAGAAATTAAAAGTGTTGGAATCAAACAATCCCTCTCATTTAAGTAATCCGAATACCTTACCCATCCTCTTGGTGGGAGATACCCAAGTCAATAATTTATATGCCGGTCCTTCCATACTTAGAACTCCCATCGCCGACAAGAAAATTCCCGCGGCCATGAAGCCGGTTGCCCAAGATTATCATGAAATAGATCTTCTTAGAAATATGCTGAGAATGGATGGAAAGGGAAAATATATTATTCATTTAGGAGATGTCGCCAATATTGGTTGTATTATTGAATGGCAAAATTTCAAACAAGCCATGTTTGCTGAAATAAAAGGGACCAAGGGTTTTGTATTGGCTCCCGGAAATCATGAATTCTTTTATCTCGGGAATTACCAAGCAGGGGCCACTTATGTTGATGGAAACCCAAATGTAGCGGCCTGGAATAAGATGTGTTGGGATTTAGATACTTTAGATGAAAATATAGTAGCTAATGTTAAAGAGAATACCAGATATATTCAAACCAAAAAAACTTTTTTTCAAAATTATATTAATGTTATCAATGAAGAAAGTAAGATATTTAATAATTTTCCAACCATAAATTTCAATAATTGCCAAAAAATGGGTCAGGCAGAGAAAAAATATTTATTGGAACCAAGCAGTGACTGGGAAGCCTGCTCTTATAGCTTTCTAAAAAATGGTCCACCAAATTCATTTATTGAATCTATCTTTTTTGGAAAAAACAACAGTCCTAAATTTCAAGTTTCCTATAAAGATTTTATGGTTCAAAAGATAAATTTAAAAGATCCTGAAAACAATTTACCCTTTCCAGTTAAGGGGATTATTTTAGACACTAATGATTATGAAGCTGCCCCCTCTTTTTTTCAGGCAGTTACCAATCCTAAGGGATTAGAAAGACCAGTCTCCCAAAGTTTTAATGCAGGAATGAATGGATCCATCAATAAAGTTCAGTGGGAAAAGGTTCTAGATATGATCGGAGAAGAAAGCCCGGAGACGGTTTTTATTTTCCTTGCACACCATCAGTTTGATTCTTGGTCTGTAATCTCGAAGGAGAGATTTTATGAAATATTTAAAACTGTGAATAAAGGAATATTGGTTACGGCCCATACCCATACTGGATATATAAAAGATCATGGCGCTTTTATAGAAATAAACTTGGGCTCAAATTTGGATAAAAATATTCAATCTGGGGGTTTAGCATTTGTTAAAGAAAGTGATAAGTCCTGGTTCATAAATTTTAACCGGCGCTTTCTCAATGCTAAAACTTACGATTGTAAAGGTATCCCAGATTATACCAATGCCAAAAACTGGAATTACCTCACTTATCGAGAGGCATCATTGGTTGATGAATGGAATACCGTAAACAGAACCCTTGATACCATCCTTATAACACTTCGAAGATATTTGGAATTTCAAAACGTAAAAACTGGCACCGTTGAAGAATTAATAAAAATGGGTGATCAACCTGAAGTCTGCGGAGATAATAATATGAAAAAGGCCAAAGAATGCCGGATGAAAAAAATATTATTGATTAAAAAACTAGAAAAAGAAGATCAGTCCAGGTACACCAACAATCCAAATTATCTAAATCAAAAGCTAAAGTATGGTACATGCCAAGCCATTTTTGCTTCAGAGGCAAAATACAAGTTAAGACATACAGAACATCCCTAAATTAAGGTCTGAGCCGATTGGTGAGCCCCTTCAAAAAATTCCGAAGCAACTGATCACCACAATCGCGATAATTGATATGTCCTTTTTTACGAAGAAGAGCGCTCAATTCAGATTTAGATATTTTAAAATTAACTGATGCTAAAATCGCCAAAAGGTCCTCTTCATTTAGACTAAAGGCCACTCGTAACTTTTTTAGAACCAAATTATTGGTAATGGGCAACTCAAGAGGAGGTGTTGGTTTATCCTGATCTTTGCCTCGCTTTAAAAGGATTAGACCGTCGAGAAAGTGGCCAAGCACTTCATCGCTGCAAGGCAGATATCCCTCCTCATCATCCTTTTTAAGAAATCCAATTATGGTTTTTACATTTATATTGTAATTGGCCAATTTTAAGATTTCTACAATCTTGATATCGCTGATATCAAGCATAAATCGAACACTGCGCAAAATATCGTTATTAACCATTCCTATTCCTAACAGAAAAGTATTATATTAGAAATCAAATAGGAGAAATATGGAACAAACTTATTGGCGCAAATGTGGCAGTTGTAAAAAAGAAATCGGTTTTAATACCATTTACCAGGCTTGCAGTGTTAGTTCATGCAGAAAAATGGTTTTTTGCTCGGTTGATTGTTGGGACCTCCATAACCCCGTAATGAACCATAAATCCTCTTGGGCAGAAGAAAGGCGCTCCCCCCGAAAGGGAGAAGAAGTGAATGAGGAAGGAAGACGAGTGAGGATGATCTCTTCTCCTAAAACCATGGTGGAAACCAATCACGAAGTACTTATTATTGCTTCTAAACTTAAACAATATATTAAAGATAAATACGATATGAATACCTCAGCTTCAGTTATGGATATCCTATCTCACAAGGTAAGGGACCTTTGTGACCTCGCTGTTGAAAATTCAAAAGCTGAAGGAAGAAAAACTGTAATGGATAGGGATTTTCAATGATACCTAAATTTTTATATGGCACTGCCTGGAAGGAAGAGCGTACCGAGGAACTCACATTTGAAGCCCTTAAGGCCGGTTTTAGGGCCATTGATACTGCCAATCAAAGAAAGCACTATTTCGAAGAAGGCGTGGGACTTGGAATTAAAAGATTTTTAGAACTCCCGGATTCCCCAAAACGGGAGGAATTGTTTTTACAAACGAAGTTTACTTATTCTCGCGGTCAAGATCATCGTAAACCTTATAGCGAGCATGATTCCTTTACCAAACAGGTTATGGATTCATTTGCCAGCTCACTGGTTCATCTCGGTGCGAATTATATTGACTCCTATGTTTTACATGGGCCCTATAGTGCTAATTCCATCGGCCAACAAGATTTAGAAACTTGGACGGCAATGGAGCAATTAATAGAAAAAAAACAGGTAAAATTCTTGGGGGTTTCTAACATTTCTCCGGAACAATTGATTTCACTTTGCGATAAGGTAAAAATTAAACCATCTTTTGTACAAAATCGCTGCTTTGCCCGTTTTGGTTGGGATAAAGAGGTAAGAGAAATTTGTAAAAGCGAAGGAATCGCTTATCAGGGTTTTTCCCTTCTCACTGCAAATTTAAACGAATTAAGTTCTCCCCTAATCGCAGAAATTGCCACCAAGTACGAAAAGACCGTTCCGCAAATAGTTTTCAGGTTTGCCAATCAACTTAATATGATTTGTCTGACAGGCACCACCAATCTTAAACATATGCAAGAAGATCTCAATATTTTTGATTTTGAATTAAGTGATTCCGAAATTTTTCAAATGGAATTTGATGCATTTTGAAAAATCACTCCCTTTAACTTATTGGTAATCTCATCAAATTGTTTTTTATCGGTTAAAAGTCGTTTTCGTAGTTTGGAGGAAAACTCCAATTGAACCCCTTTATTTTGACATCTGTTGACGATATTTGTCTCACCCTTTCCTTCTAAATTTTTGCAAAAATAATTTAACTCTGGCGGTTCCTCCAATTCCCTTAAGGCATTGGCCACTTTTTCTATTAAGGGAAAATTAAGACCGCCCAGGCATATTCTTTCCAGCAACTGATCGGAAAAACCATGGAGGGAAAGACAATCAATTGAAGATGCGGACAAATTAAGTGCCCTTGGTTCATCAAAATTATTGCTGGTTAAGTGAAGTTCGGGGAAATTGTTTTCTGGAAGGATACCTTCAAATAAATAAAGGTTATAGTCCTCACCCGCTATAGCCTTGGCCAACTCGGAGGTTAGGACCTCGATTTTTCCTCCATGAATAGCAAATACGGTAACGGGATGCCGTCTATTAAGTGTGGTTATAATAAAATCCACCCCTTCAGTTTTTTCGGCCGCAAGTTGGGCGAAATTTTTGTACTTATCCCTTGAACCAGGAGGAAGGGAAGGTTCCGCGAACAAAGAAGCAGTTATTAACAAAAATAAATAAATAAATTTTTTCATTAGAGCCCCATAGCTGCGGCATGGGCAGATGCCCACGCCCATTGAAAATTATGGCCACCAAGCCAACCTGTAACATCAACAACTTCTCCAATAAAATAAAGGCCCGGAACTTTTTTTGCTTCCATGGTTTTTGAGGATAATTCATGGGTATCTATACCTCCGCGGGTAACTTCGGCCTTAGAGTAACCTACTGTCCCAGAGGGAATTATCTGCCAGTTGCTAATTTTTTCTGCAATTAGAACCAGGGTCTTTTCGGAAGCTTGATTGATTCCACCGAGCTCGGGAAAATAATGCGAGCAAAAACTTTCCGCAAAACGAATGGGCAAATATTGTGCCAAAATATTTTTTAGATGTTTACGACTTCCTGTATATTTTTCCTCTCGTAGCCACTTAAGGACATCCATATCGGGAAGAAGATTAAGAAAAATACATTCTCCTGGTTTCCAATGGAGGGATCCCTGGAGGGCCGCTGGACCACTTAGCCCCTTATGGGTAAAAAGGATATTTTCCCGAAAAGATAAGCCGTTTTCACAAGTGATCTTGCAATCAAGGGACACACCGGAAAGATCTTTTATAAAACTAAAATCTCCACCTAAGGTAAAGCCATCTAAGGCCGGGGACAGCTTGGTCACTTCTAAACCAAACTGCTTAGCAATTTTATAACCAAAATCTGAGGCCCCGATTTTAGGAAAGGATAATCCACCGGTTGCCACAACCAATTTTTGGGATTCAATAATTTCCTTTTCCGTTTCACAAATAAAATGTCCCTTTAGGGATACATTTTTAATCTTACAACCAAGTTTAATTTCAACTCCAGATTTATTGCATTCATCTAAGAGCATCTTAAGAATCGCTGATGCCGAACCATTACAAAATAGTTGACCTAATTTTTTTTCGTGATGGCCGATTTTATGGTCATCCACCATCTTAATAAAGTCGGAGGGACTAAATCTGGATAGGGCCGACTTAGCGAAATGGGAGTTTTCCGATACAAAGTTCTGTGGATTAGAATCAATATTGGTAAAGTTACACCTTCCACCGCCTGAAATAAGAATTTTTTTTCCTGGACGGTCGTTATGTTCAATAACCAAGACCTTTAATCCGCGCTTCCCCGCAATTTGAGCGCACATTAATCCCGAGGCCCCCGCCCCTATAATAACCACATCATACATTTAAATAGTCTCCAGGCGTCATAAAAATTTCTGCCCTTTGTTAGTAAACTTCTATAAAATTAAATAAAGTAATATTAAACCAGAAATTATTAAATGAAGAATTTTTTTAGATTATCCATTTTAGCGATTATTTTTTTAGGGTCATACGGTATTTATATAATCATCAGACAACCCACATCCCTTTATCCGTTTCCCTATATTTTAAAAAATACTAACTACCCAGACAAAGAACAAGCGGAAAACGCCGATATCTTAATTGTCGGGGATCGCATGGCCGCAAGTCTAGATTATATTAAGTCTTCCCTTTTAAAAGGACTCTCTAAAGATTTTTCAACCGATATGATTATTTTTAACTGGGCCCAGGAAAACGAGGGACTTCACCGCACCCTAGATAAACTTTCCTCCCTTAAAAAATATCCGGGAATAATTATCTACCAAGGTGCCAGCAGTGAGTTTTATGAGGAAAAATTTAAGCTAAAAGGAGCAGATGAATTTGCTGATAACCTGAAAAAGTTTAAAAAACCAGAAACTATTTCCCTTATTATGGCCTATCCTTTGTTTTCCAAATTTATCTACTCCTATAAAAATGTTATGGAGCTTGGACCAACACCCCAAAGGGTGCAAGGAGAGAGAGTCTCCGAGGAAATGCAAAAAATATTTGAAATGGGATATCAGGTGTTTGAACTAGAAATGGAAAAGTTGGTGGAAATGGCGCAGGAAAAAAATTTCTCACTCTTTCTTGTAACATCTCCTCTAAACCTTAGTATTCCCCCAAAAGAAATTTGCCATAATTCCACCTCGCCCACTTTGGAAAAGGAACAGGCGGAAATTTCCAATTTATTAAAAGAGGGAAAAAGCAAGGAATCCTTTGAACGGGCCGCTATTCTGACAAATTCTATTGTGGGTAATGCCCAAAACTACTATCTCCTTGGTATGGCCTTAGAAAATATGGGCCGTTTTGAAGATGCCACCCTGGCGCTAGACCAGGGAAGCGCTTTTGATTGCTATCCATGGAGATCCAATATAGTTTTTAATAATATCCTAAAATCAAAAGACGGAAGAAAAAATATCTTTGTGGTTGATTTTGACCGAATTGTGAACCAAAATTTTGGAAGAAGAGAACTTTTTATGGATGAGATCTTCCCAAAAATAGAATTTTACAATCTCCTTGGCGAGGAAATTGCCCCTATGGTGGGAACAATTTTTAAAAGGTAAAAATATGCAGGAAAAAGTTTTAAAAAAAGACGAATTTCTTTTTAAAGAAGGCGATGCCAATTACTTTCTCTATAAAATAGTTAAAGGAAAGATTTTATCTTTTTTTGTTAAGGGGTCTAAAATCACTCCCTCGGGGGAAACCCTAGCTGGATCTTTTGCTGGCACCAACTCTTTTTTTTTAAAAAAACCCACTGGAACTTATGCTGTCGCAATGGAAGAAACCTCGGTAATTATTTATACCCAAGAGGAACTGGAAGCGGCTTTTCCCAATTGGCTTAGGACTATCGCAAAATCCATTTCTCAAAAAACGGAAGAACAGATGGTGCAAATTGCGGAGCATGGAATTAAAAAAACCTCGGCCACAACGATCAAGCCTCTGTCCATCGAAGAACAGAGGCATTATCTTCAGCTGCTAAATTTAGTATAGACCTAGGGCCTTTACTGAATCTCTTTCGGCCTTAAGTTCATCTAGCGTGGCCTTAAATTTTTCTTTTCCAAATTCATCATGGGTCTGGCCTTCAACCACTTTGATCTTGCCATTTTCCACTCGGCAGGGAAAAGAGAAAATTAATCCTTCATCCACTCCATATTGTCCTTTTGAACAAAGGGCCATTGAAAATGTTTCTCCCTCGGGCGTATCGTGGGTCAACTTAAATACACCATTGACAGCGCCGTTTGCGGCAGAAGCTGCAGAAGACAATCCTCTGGCCTTTATGACCTCGGCCCCTCTTTTTTGGACGATGGATATGAACTGAGTCTTTAACCATTCGCTATCCTTTATGGATTCGGAAACTGGTTTACCTTTGATTTTAGCATTGGTAAAATCGGGATATTGAGTGGCCGAATGATTTCCCCAGATCGTTAAATTTTTAACATCATTAATATCTGTTCCTGCTTTGATAGCAAGCTGGGTTCGTGCTCGGTTTTCATCGAGCATGGTCATGGCAAAAAAGTTTTCTTTAGGAATATTGGGAGCGTGATTCATGGCTATCAGACAGTTGGTATTGCAGGGATTTCCTACAACAAACACTTTACAGTTTTTATCCGCGACCTCATTGATGGCCTTACCTTGAGTGGTGAAAATACCTCCGTTGATTTTTAAAAGATCAGATCTTTCCATTCCATCTTTTCTTGGAACAGAACCAACTAGAATGGCCCAGTTTGCATCCTTGAAAGCAACTTTAGGATCTGAGGTACAGGTTACTTTTTTAAGAAGTGGGAAGGCACAATCATCGAGTTCCATTCTTACCCCTTCTAACGATTTAAGTGCTACTTCAAGTTCAAGAAGTTGAAGCTCAACTTCAACATCGGTGCCAAACATCTGACCAGATGCAATTCTAAATAATAAGGCATACCCGATTTGTCCTGCTGCGCCAGTTACGGCCACTTTTACTCTTTTATTCATAAAAAAATCTCCTGTTGAAAGGCATCCATACCATAAAATAACTCATTTTTATAAGGAAAATTGACTAGAGAGGTCGGAACAAATATGATGAGGGCGATGGAACCAAAGAAATTTTTTAAAAATAAAAAAAGGAAGCCAGGTAATCGATTTAATCGGCCTAATAAACCCGTTAAAAAATCTCCTGTTGCACAACACGAACACCTTTTTGGCATTTACCTCCAGGCGCGTAAAAAGTTTTTCGAGCGCTTTGATCCCGATCACCCAAAGAATACTATAGGTTTGGAAAATGCTTATTATGATGCTCTTGATCGTCTTAGGTTTTTCGAAAGAAGCCTAACTCCAGAGGAAAGACTTCAAATAAGGCCTGAGCTAAAACTTGAAACCACCTACACTGAAAATAGAGGAATTCCTAATGAGGGAACCCGTCATCAAGGTGTGGCCGAAGATCCACATTTCCTTAAAAGCCAAGAAACTGCTGACTTTAAATCAGATAGGGAAGAAAGTGTTGGAACTTATGAGGATTATAAGGCCTATAAAGGAATTACCTAAGCCGCCTGCTTCCAACTTGTATTTGGGGCATCTTCTTGAACTTCCAAAACTTCTTGGTTAGTTAGAGTTAATTGAGTTTTCTTGGAGGACTGTTTAAAGTAATCCTCTAAGGTTCTGTCTAAATCACTCATAATCGCCCGTTTTAAATCTTCTGGATTAATATCTAAAACTTCGGAAACCTTCCCCAACATTTTTAGAGGGACATTGCATAGTGCCCTTTCGACATTAGAAATAAACTGACCATTTTTATACCCTAATAGACTTGAAAGCTCAGATTGAGAATATCCTTTAGGATGATTCACTCTTTTGGTTTTAATTAACTTGGCCATGTTTTCAAAACTGCGCATAAATTTTCCCCCGTTGAGAAGTTTCTACCGGTACGAATCGGCAAAATTTTCTGGATGCTGAGCACTTTTATTTATTTTTCTACAAAAATTTGGTTAAGATAAATAAATTTAATTGGGAATTTAATGAACTTAAAATTGGTAACCTGGAATGTAAATGGAATAAGGGCCACTCAAAAGAAGGGTCTTCTAGATTGGCTGGAAAGGGAAAAACCCCATATTGTAGGTTTTCAGGAAACTAAGGCCGAAATCGGCCAATTAGATGAAAGCCTTACCAAAAGAGATGATTACTACACCTACTACTTTAGCGCCAAAAAAAAAGGCTATTCGGGGGTGGCCCTTTTTTCATCTAAAAAGTTACCTGAACCTAAAATCACTTATGGGCTAGGTATTGAAAAATTTGATCAGGAAGGAAGAGCTATCATAGCGGAATATGAAAAATTCTTCCTTATTAATGCTTACTTTCCCAATGGACAACCTGATTTAGGCCGAGTTCCCTATAAATTAGAATTCTCCAGGGCCTTGGCCAAACTGGCGCTAAAACTTGAAAAGAAAAAACCAGTGGTTGTCTGCGGAGATATCAATACTGCCCATCAACCCATCGATATTGCAAGGCCTTTGGAAAATGAAAAAAATACGGGCTTCCTCCCGATTGAAAGGGCCTGGATTGATGAGTTTATAGAACAGGGATTTATTGATATCTTTAGAAAACTTAACCCAGACCTCAAGCACGCCTATACTTGGTGGTCTTTTCGAGCAGGCAGTCGAGCTAGAAATATTGGCTGGCGCCTCGACTATTTTTTTATCACTAAAGGATTATTGCCCAAAATAAAAAATGCCTATATCCAAAATGAAACTTTCGGAAGTGACCACTGTCCTGTTTTCTTGGATTTAAAACTTTAAATAAAATTAATTTGAACGAAAGTTTTGACGAAAAGCCATTATGAAAAAAATTATTTTAATGATGATGGCTTCTTTTTCACTAATGGCCCAAGAGAGAGGTAACTGGAAACCCTTTGAAAGCCCTTTTCTGGTTATTGCCCAAAAATATGAACAAAACTTTAATAAACTTCCTTTCCAGGGACGGCTCACCAAAGTGCCCTGGAGTGACACCTATTGGGCAACTTACCAGGGTGGCATCTCGGTTCGCTGGAGCGGAAAAGAAAAAGATTTTGGCTATAAACTTTTAACCAAAGACGATCTTGCAAAAATTGATTTGGCCATTTTATCTCCTGCTGAAAAGTGGGATCTCTTTATGGGTGATTCCGATTGGACCCTTACCAAATTGGAAAGACAAAGGACTGAAATTTTAAAGACGGTTAAAGGCTCGCCGGAATTTAAAAGAGGTTTTGAAATACCAAAATGGTTTGGACTTTGCCATGCCTGGGCACCGGCAACCCTTATCTATGATTCTCCAGGCCCCATTACCTTGGAAAACGGCAACGGAATAAAGATTCCTTTTTATGCCTCGGATATAAAGGCCCTCCTTACTTATAATCTTGATCTTCAAGGAGACAAAACCAAAACTTATTTTATGGGTTCAAGGTGTAATGTAACCCTTCCAAAATATTTAAAGGCACTGACCTTGGGATTTCTTACTGAAAAGGACTACGTCGCTAAGGTAAAAAATGAAAACTGCAATGATATGGATGCAGGGGCCACCCATTTAGCATTGGCCAATCTTATCGGTCTTAAAAACACTGGGTTTGTTATGGATATGACCAGAGGTAGCGAAGTATGGAACCAACCAATTTATTCATATTCCTCAAAAATTCTGAATACAACAATTCCTAAAAAGAAAAGAAATCAGGTTATTGACCCTATCCTTGGGGTATCAAAAATTTTAACAGTTAAAACAAACGTAGTTTACATCGGTGAAATTAATGCAAACAAAGAGGGTTATAACTACCCTAAACAAAGTCTAAAGGACGTCGTTTATAATTACGAAGTGCATCTAAATGCCAGCGGTGAAATCGTTGGAGGAAAATGGCTAGATGCCAATAGACCCGATTTCTTTTGGCGTAGCGAAGACCCTGGATTTAATCCCTTCCTTTCAAAATTAGCTGATATATATCTGTTATCGACGCCTAACCGCCCTTCAGCGGCTTCCGCTCCTTGGGAAGCAAGAACTTATAGCAAGCAACAAATTAAAAGCCTTTTTAAAGAAAAGGCCAAAGCGGTCATTTTGGCTAAAAGATTTATTAAAAATTCGGCACAACTTGCAGAGGAGAGAAGGCTTAAACGCCTTGATTATTTTAATAATATAAAAAATGACATGATAAATAACGTCACCAATCTACTGGATATATTTAAATAAAATTATCTATTGAAACGGGGTTTTTCTTAGGTTATTTTACTCCCCATGAAAAATTTAACTTCTGCGCAAAAAGTGGCGCTCTTTATAGCCGTCGCCATGACATCGATTCACCTCGCCACTTTATTAGCTTTTTATACTGGGGTTTCAACCATTGCCCTAAACGTCGCTATTTTGATGTATTTTGTTAGAGGTATGGGAATAACCATTGGCTTTCACCGTTACTTTTCCCACAAATCATTTAAGACCAACCGCTTTTTCCAGTTTATTCTTGGTTTCTGGGGTAGCTTGGCCAATGAAGGAGGAGTTCTTTGGTGGTCCAGTCATCATAGAAATCATCATCAAAATTCTGATACCCCAAAAGATCTACACTCCCCTATAGCCCATAATTTTTTTCATTCCCATCTGGGATGGATGTGGTCTGCTTCCTGTGTTGAAAAAAATAAAACCAGGTGTAATGATCTTTCTAAATTCCCCGAAATAAAGTTTCTTAATAAATATTATGGTGCGATAGTTTTGGGACAAATGTTATTTTTTCTTTTACTGGGAGAACTTCTAAGGCCTTACGGGACGAATCCTCTTCAAATGTTTGTTTGGGGATTTTGTATCTCTACGGTTGCCAACTGGCATGTAACCTTTATGGTAAATTCTGTTTGCCATGTTTGGGGTACTCGACCTTATAAATCTGGCGACAAATCAAGGAATAACTTTTTGGTTGCCCTTCTTGCCCACGGTGAAGGCTGGCACAATAATCACCATATGTTTGGATGGTCTGCGAGAAACGGTCTTCGCTGGTATCAAATAGACACTTCCTATTATCTTTTAAAGGTTTTTGAATTATTTGGAATTGTAAAAGATCTTAGGATTCCAGAAAAATCAGAGCAAATGCTTGGAAAGCTCCCCTCTTTGAAAGGTATTTAAGGGTATTGCCTTTTGGGTCTTATAATCAAATTGAACCATAATACATTTACCGCGAGCAATCTCTTTGTTTTCCTGTACTGCTACTTGTAAAACAGTAAAGGATGAGTTTCCTATTTTTTCAATAGAAGTTTGAATTTCCACCATTTTCCCAAAATCACCTTGAGCAATAAAATCTATCTCCATCCGTGCTAGAATCAATTTCCAATTTTTTGGGTCAAGACCAGGTGTAAAAATCTCAAAGAGATCCGAACGAGAATTTTCAAACCAATAAGGATAAGTGGTGTTGTTTATATGCCCAAGAGCGTCGGTATCAGCAAATGCAGGAAAAAACTTTCTTTTAAACATCGTTTTTAATTTGGACAATATTTTAAAATCCATTGGTTTCTAGATTTCAAGTTGTCTTCACCCATATTAATTTGGTAAGGGATAATACCGGTAACACAAGTCCCGTCTGGATTTCTTAAAAAGTTCGGAGGACATACATAAAAAGTTCTGGCCCCTAATATCTCAATCAATTCTTGTGCCTTTCTTCCCATACAAACATTATCAATTTCTATAACTCTATTAATAAATTCCTCGGTTCCCTCTTTTGGACATTTTTTTATAATCCATTCATTCCTTTTTGCTATATTTTCTTCCAATGGCCGATTTTTAAAATGGTCATACGGAAACATTCCCGAAACACAAGTTCCATCTCGATTATGAGAAGAAGTTTCCGGACAAATCATTAAAGGTCTATCTCCTAAAAAAAGGATCAAATCCAAGGCCCCTCTTCCCAAACAAAAATTAAAATCCTCAATGGTGTAAGAGATATATTTTTTTAAACCTGAAGAATCTTCTGTAAATACCAAGCGAAAAAAGTCAGAGTCAGTCCACCCATATCTTTTTCCATCTAAAGAAGCGGCCACATTAAATCGATAATTATTGGGAACAAAAAGGGATTTTTTAGGTTGCAACTGATTAACCAAGTTGTTTAAAGGATGTCGATTATCATTTAGTTTTACCATTAAAACATTTTTGCCCTTCTTAAAAATTTGATTTTTATTTTTTATAACCACCGATCCGAGAGATTCATTCGCAAATGCACCGGTTATATTGGTTTTTTGCAAATTAAAGAAAACTGTTTCTGGAACTTTATCTAAATTAAAAGTTAGCCTCACATATTCATTTGAAACTAACTCAGCAGAAAATGCAGAAATATTTACCTTTTCAAAACTTCCTTGGTAGCGATCTAAATCTACGTTCATGGTCTGGGCAAGAGGATCGGCGATTTCCCCGATACCATCTTCTGTTAAACTTGGGTTATCACCTAAAAGGGGATTATACATTTTAAATTTATAAGGGATTTTATCCCCCTTGTTGATCACCCGAAGTAAATAAACCATCTCATGGCCATAATCCCCACTATTAAAAAAGTTGCCTAGGGCCTGGGATAATTCTTTAGCTCCTTTTGCGTACGCCTCTTTTAACTTTAACCAATGATTAATTTTTAGCGAAGCGATGATAATAGAATCCTTTGGAGGAAATTTTGCACCCACCAAGGTTACCG
>JACCDG011813150.1_pt1 | contig 15306 bp, 19 predicted proteins | sample 7442471 | NCBI WGS metagenome assembly JACCDG01 (sample SAMN15323444, study PRJNA562643) | freshwater metagenome | isolation source: river surface water | place: USA:Blue River Watershed | collected 2017-08-17
CCAACCAGCGAAGAAGCACCAATCCAACTCCGAAACAGCGATTTCATTTCAAGCCACGAACTCTTACTGCGAATGTATTCTATGCCATCACCAAAAGAAATCGACCCGACACTGTTGGTCTTTCTCTCATTCCCAATTTTCTTTGGTTTCATCTTAGGAGATGCTGGCTATGGACTCCTCATTCTGCTCGCAGCAATCATCGGACTGTACACCACGCGCAAACCCATTATTCGCTCGATCAGCAGAATCATGCTCATCAGCGCAATAAGCACTACAATTTTTGGTTTGCTGTACGGTGAATTTTTCGGTCATTTGCACATGTTCGGCATCGAGTTGCCACATCTCATTCATCGCCAACACGATATGCAGGCACTACTCTTCATTGCGATCGGTATAGGAGTATTGCACATTTCGCTTGCGCTCATTATCGGTTTCTTCAATGAACTGCGCGCAAAGGGTGGCTGGCACGCGGTATGCACGAAGCTGAGCTGGCTTGGCATACTCCTAGGAACTGGACTCGTGCTTGCGCATTTCATTGCAAAGCTTGGAACGCTGTACGCCGGATGCGCAGTCCTTGTCATCTCACTCATCTTGCTTTGGCTGGGAGAAGGAATTAAAGGATTCATTGAAATCCCTGCAATCTTTAGTAATATTTCCTCGTATGCTCGCCTCATGGCGATTGGAGTTGCATCAGCAGCTCTCGCAATTGTGATTAACGAAATTGCGCACGGCATGTTCCTTCAAGATACGGTGCTTGGCTTCATTGTTGGAGTATTGATTCTTCTCGTTGGTCACGCAATCAATCTTGCATTAGGCATTTTCGGCGGATTCATGCACAGCCTACGCCTCCACTATGTTGAATTCTTTGGACGATTCTATGAAGGTGGCGGCAAGCCGTATCTTCCCTTTGGTCGCCACCACGAATAACTACAGAACGTAGCGGAGCATGAGCCAGAAGTGTGAGAAACTCCCCACCATCACAAGAATATGCCACACTTCGTGCATACCGAACCATCGCTTGTGAAATTTTACGTGACTAAAGCCAAACGCTATTGCCCCTAGCGTGTAGGCAGCACCACCAAGGAGGAGCCAAAACCATCCGCCGATACTCAGCGCACTGCGCAAGGGAATGAACGCGACAAGTGCAAGCCAACCCATCGAAATGTACAAGAGTGTTGAGAGCACTGGACGCGGCGTGCGCAGAACCGCCTTCCAGATGATTCCTAGAATTGCAAGACCCCATATAACTCCGAACAACGCCCACCCCCATGCACCGCGTAACGTGACAAAACATATTGGTGTATAGGTTCCTGCAATGAGCACATAGATCATAGCATGATCAATTCGCTGCATAACTCCTTTTGCGCGGTGGGTTATAGGGACGAAATGATACAAAGAGCTTGCACCATAAAGCAAAACCATCGAACTGCCAAAAAGCGTAAAACCAACTACATGCCATACCGTTCCATGCAACGCGGCAAATACAATAAGTAACACAAGACCAGCGATTGCGAGTAAGAACCCAAGAAAGTGTGTCAACGCACTCATCGGTTCATTGTCTGCTTCGAACAAAAGAGTGCGCATACAGCACGAGGAGCGCAATGCACTTATATTTTTACTGAAGAAATTCACCGCCGAAGTATCCCGAAATTGTGAGACTGCTACACGGAAGAAGAAATCACTCAGCAAACTCAGTAGAATTAAATACGCACAGGCATAAGTCTTAGTGTGGCCCGCTACTGGGAGTTAGATGCACTGCGAGGGATTGCAGTGCTGTGCATGATAATCTATCACACCGCGTATGACTTGCACATGTTTTTTGGAGCACCATTGCATATTTTTTCTTCGGGATGGAACGTGTTTGGCACTTGCATCGCAGCAATTTTTCTCATACTCACAGGCACCACTTTAGGTTTGAACAAGCACAAGACGTTCCGGTATTTCTTTTTTCGAGGATCCAAGATATTCCTGTGGGGACTGCTCATCACACTTGTCACATGGCTGCTCCTTCCAAGCGGCACCATTCTATTTGGAATATTGCATCTCATAGGCGTTTCTGCAGTGCTTGCATATCCATTTATCAAACACCGCTGGCTTGCGCTCTGGTCTGGAATCGTGTGTCTCCTCTTGGGGTTCGTCGTGGCACCCCTCTCCGCTCCTACATGGTGGCTACTTCCTCTTGGCATTGAGCCGCTCGGATTCTTCAGTATCGATTACTATCCGATACTTCCTTGGTTCGGCTTCGTGCTGATCGGCATTTTCTTCGCAAATACTGTATACACAAATCGAAAGGCAACCGTACATCCGTGCGCGATGAGTGCACGTTCTGCATCTTGGATTGGAAAACACTCCCTCGCAATCTATTTGCTTCATCAACCAATTCTTTTTGGCAGCATCTTTGTTGCGACAAAATTACTGTGAAGAAAGACTCCTGACCAGGCATTCAATTCCCATATAATCGACGAAATAGTGGAACGCCAAGCAGAAGCAATCGAACGCTCATTGTAGCGAAAACCGTACAGCTTTAAGAGATTCGCTCCAGTTTTCCTTTTCTCTTCACAATATTCTTGTAGTCCCACTGAATGGTTTTTGCTTTTGCTAACCAACGAGTTACGTCTTTGGTGTTAATCTGCGCAGCCTCCGTATAAACTTTCTGTGCTGCTTTAAAGGATCCTTCAGCTACAAGACTATCCTCTTCGAAAGATTGTCCACTCCAAAAGAGTAGCACGACACCCGCTTTTTGTTTACTGTAACCCACCACTGGATTGCCGTCGAGAAACCACACTGGGCTCTTGTGCCAGATCTTACTTTCAGATTCAGGGAGTGCTGCTGAAATCATCTTTGCGAGAAGTTTGCAAATAACACCATACTCTGCAGTTTGCGCATCATTGTAGATTCGAATGTCAGCATCCACATCACTTTTTTTGCAGACGAATACATATACGTTGCGTATTTCCTCCGATGAACCCGACAATGCAGTGCATTTGAAACTTACGGAGGCAAATGCTCAATATGTTGATCGTGAATTTATGAGCGAGAAATCACTGATTTCTCCGCCCCCATCTGCCAGTAGACCGGCCATGCCACTCTGAAAGGGCACTCATGATAACTGCCTCGCCGGTCCGAGTCACCAGCACATGAAGATCATAAAATAAAGGCAGTCACCCATTCGCCAGTCACGAAAAGCAAGGAGAGAAACTACGATTCTGCATGCGACTACCGTTTCTAAAGGTTTAAATACCTTTGAACAATACTTATACCTAAAATAACCTACTGACGGTAGTAACAAACAACATGAAGTCGTTTATTCGCTCCGCTATTGCAGGCCTTGCACTTCTTTTAGGTGCAACTACTGCATCTGCACAGCGCCAACCCATAAAACCTTGGTCACATATAGTTCCAACGCCAACATATCGCAACACGCAAGCAGAACCATTGTCTTATTTAGCAAATGCTATCGCAGGGCCAAATGCTAGCGTGGAGAAAAAACACCGCATAGCAACCATCATTAGAGACGACAACCCGCGCGCATTTGGACGCGATGACCAATACACACTTACAGATGGGAAACGAAAATATGCCTCAAATGTTGATGGTCTTCCCGACCACGCTGTTCGTGGCGCAATCGTAAACCTTGAACGTGCGCTCTTGGAAAGCTCTTCGCCAGGACTTCCTCGTGCAAGCGCCACTCGAGTAAAACCCGAATACGAACCACCGCGCACCATACAAACACCTGCAAGTACTGCCAACAAAGGACAGCAGTTCTCTTACTATTGCCCAATTACGCCAGCGACACCCAAAGGCAAGGTGAACGAACACAACCATAATGCTGCCCTAACACAACACAAAGCTACCCTTCGGAGTAGCAACCGTGCCAAGCCGACGCACAGAGAAACGGCCGAACCACACTACAAACATAATCCTTCTTCGAGAAATTACGCAAGTATAGACTCGATAGTGGGTTTCGATTCCATAAAGACGAATCCGCCATCCCCCCACGAACATTATGTAAGTGCCTACTCTCAAGATTCTACAAAATACACTGGCGCTGTCCGACAAAAAATAGATCAAAAAAAGGCACGAATTGACTCACTTGTGGACAGTCTCAATACACATCACCACGACTTATCGAACAAACAAGTCCGTAAAGAACTCGCAGATTCGCTTGGCATCAAGCTAAGAACACTCGACCAGTATGTTAAACATGAGCTCCACTCTGACACACTCCCAGCAAAACAGAACACCCATAGCATTCATGCTGACACACTCGGCAGCAAAGAAACAGCTCACGGGCACGAAGAGCATACTGCAGCGAACGTTCCGCTTCACAAGCAACTTCGATTGAGCGGCCTTGTTGGAGCTGAAGGAAGTCTTGATGCAGCTCAACGCATTTTGCCTATAGGCCAAGTGCTTTTTTATCCTATGATTAGTGCGATTGGAGATGCCGACATGTTGCACTTTCGTTTAGGGGTTTCTTCAAGACCCTACACAAATGAAAAATCCCGAACTGCACGCCTGTTTGTAACTGCGGCGAATCTTGCATTCATTACTCCCAACACCACATCTCAATTGGGAGTTCCCGATTTGCAAATTGGCAATAGCGCATACAATACGTTGGGAACTAATCCCTGTGGCTGCTCAGGTAATCCTGTGCTTGGCAATTTAGCATCTAAGGCAGGCTTATTTGAACAATCAGGGTTGCTAGAAACTAATGGGGTCGGCGGATCATGGAAATACGCTACTCCACGATACTCTATAGGACTGGGAGGTATTTCTGTATTACAGTCCGATGTGTTTAGTCAAGGCGAGCGATTGGGCTATGTTTCAGCACATTTTGACCTGCACAACGGATCACGATTCTTAGGTTCCCTAGTGAATGGAACGACTCAACAATTTGCAAATGTCGGAGTACAACACTGGCTTGGCAACAAAGTTCAAGGACGATTAAACATAGCAGCTTTGTCAGGTGCAAACGAAGGCGTACGAACAGATTTGTTTATGCTCTTCTTCCCGAATTCTCGAAATGTCATCACATATGGAGGTGCTGCAGGATCACTCGATCTAGGAAGGGGCAAATACTCCTCCTCAGTCAATTGGACTGCTGATTGGGGCGATGTTCAAACGAATTTGAGATGGGAGCTAGTTAAGAAATCGCCCGATTCACGTTTCTATGTGAGCCTATCAAAGCGATTCTAAATGCTTGTTTGGTACTCGCACATAGTGATTTGTCCTAGATTTGTAAATTCACTTGCAAACAATTTGAAGTGCTTGATTCACGCGTCTACGCAACTTCAGTTCTATCGTGCACGTGACTGCCGATCACTAACGCTGCAGATATAATGAGCAAGTTCTTGATAATGTACTGACCTTCAAGTGTCGGCAAAAGAACGCCCTGCCAAGTCACTTGAGGCAATACGATCAAGGGCAAGAATGTCCCCGCCATCTGCGGAGCAAGTAGAAGTATGCCCAAACGCAGAGCAGGACGAAACAAAAAACATAACCCAATCAAAACTTCCCACCAACCAAGGAAAGGCACAAACCAAGCAGGATCAAACCAATACACTGTGTGCGTCACAAGTTCAGTCGCAGGAGAAAATCCAATTACTTTAAGAAACCCGAACCAAATGAATATTACAGCAACGGAGATTCGCAACAATTTCAAACCATGCTGTTTCATCCAAACAATAGCTCGTTGATCAATTCCGCGAAACAACCTATCCAAGTGTTTATCCATTCAATTTTATTTGATTTCGAGATTTTATCAATATTTCTCTATGGAATCAACGTATACATCATCATAATTGTTCACCATTTCTGCGAGCCACGCTGCTCCCGTCAGTAAGTGGACAGGCCAGGTCATTTCTGAGGAGTATTAGCTAACCGCCAGTGCACAGTTAACTTCTCCCTGTCAGAATGAAGTCCGGCGACGAGTGAGAAATCCGTTCATTGTTGTTTTGTGAGAGAGAAAAAGACAAAATTATAAATGATGTGTAGCGAGCGCACTTCATGCGAATTCGCCACGCCCAAGAATCCGATGCTGCGCAAATACACTCGTTGGCCACTGAGTTATCTATACAGAATGGCCGTACTTCGGATCAGGGGTTTCTTGTGTATGTTTTAAGCGAGCAAGAATATAGATTACGAATAGGCACCTCAGACTTCTTTTATGTTGCCCAACAAGAAGGACAAATATGCGGCTTCCTCATGTGCTACTCCGATAAAACACTACTTGCTCTGATAGCTGCAAATGCAGTAGCGCACGAAGACGGGATAATGCTTTTCGTTCAACAGCAAGGCAAACCGTTCATTTTTGGCGATCAAATCGGCGTTCGATCAGATGACGGCGCAAGTATTTTACTCATGCAGAAACTCTTGACTGATGCCAAGGAGCATCAGATCAATAAAATGTACGTCGCGATACTTGAAAGACCAATCCCCAACCAAGCATCAAAACAGTTTTGCAGCAAGCTCGGTTTCCAGCATAAAGCAACAGTTCGCAACAGCGACGGTTACGAATGGGGAATATACGAACTAACCATCTAACGCGTCAAACACTTCGCCGTGCCTAACGACCCGATCCCATCTCACGCGGCCAACCAAACAGCACAACTCCCTAAAAATATTCTCCAATGGACATTGTGTCACCCGTCCGTGGTCGGGGACTACGTCCGAAAGACAGACCGCAAACTACTCATGCTCAATAAATTCAACGTGAAGTTATGTGCTAAAAATCTGCTATTTTTTGTGCACCCGCGGAGTTCACTGCAGAAATGCTAATCCCCAATAGCAAGGGAAGCTGCTAAGTCAGCAAGTGAAAACGGTCGTAAATTTTCAGGGCTAAAGAACTGCAAGTTCTTCTTACAATGAACAAATGGCACGGAGTAGGAATTTTGCGGAGCGTACCGCATTAGCGAGTAGCCGGCGCGAACATGTTCCTCAATAACATCTCGACCTGAGAGTGATGCATAAAACTGTGTAACAGAAGACGCCCACAAATAGCTATCCCGCATATCCTGCAATCGAGGAGCGGTAGGCTGGTAAATTAGCACGCCTTCATGCAAGACAAACGAACCTTCAAACGTCTGATCAGAAATGTAAGGAAGCAGATGGTTACTATTAAATCCAAATACAGGATTCCGCATTCCTTCCTCACCGCAATGGAGCACGCCATTATGCCGGTTCTCCCGCTGCTCAGCTAAGAACCGCACAATATCTTCGTCATGAAATTCCTTTAGAACAAAAGAAGTCACAGCAGTTATGCGAACCATAAAGTAAGTACTAGACGACGGCATTTAAGATTTTCTAAATAAATTGCAAATAATCCACCGGAAACACTTTCTGTATTAGTTAGTTCAAAACCAAACCGCGATCTGGTTGTATGCAAATGCATACAAGAATTTGCACTATACGAAATGCTCCCGCCAGTAAGCGGACAGGCCAGGTCATTTCTGAGGAGCATTGACTGTTCTATGCCTTTCGCAAGTCCAAGTATATTGGGAAAGTCATTCGCGTCGCCAACAGAGTAAGGCTAAAGGACTCTTCTGCTTTCTCAAAGTATGGTACATGAGCAAATCGAACGTTAGTTCGTTGCGCGTCTTCGCGATCTCTCTTACCATCGCTTACGAAGAGTGTTTCGCTCACGTCCGCTCCGCACTCGCGGCAAATGCGCTCTAAATCCTTTCGCTCATCAGGGTATCCTGAAAGCCGAATAAGGTCTTGCCCAGTATATATTGCTCCAACTCGATCTCGCATACCCAAGGTTTCGAGATATGATTCGATAACTTCTCTGTCAGGGTCATCCGTGGCGACTGCAATGTTTCCAAAACAATCTAATAAGTCAAACAGCCCGTTACGGACTATTGGTCTTGCACCGCGTGCCACAATCGTGCCATATACATCAAGTATGAGCAATTTCATACAGCGAGTATTCAGACAGAGAATTTAAACCTTGCCGATGATTATTGCAAAACACCTTTCAGATTACTACGTCTGGTTATGGACCTAACCAGTAAGATGCTCCGGCCGGTCAGCGGATCTGTCAGGTCACTTCTGAGGAGCATTCGCGATAGGCAGAACTTCTACTGTTTAAAAGCAGGCAGCCGCGAAACCAAGTTACATAGGAGGTATGCCAGCAAGAACAAGAATTTCTAATAGGAAACCAATGAAGGTGCCTATCCCCGCAGCAATAAGCGTGAGCGCCAACATTTCAGCTCTCGAGACTGACCGCTGCAATGTGGCTTCAAAGTAGGTACGCATACGAAACACACCGATTGCTATAACCAAAATAAGTAAGAAAAAAGGAATTAATACAAACCAAATACGAAAGTCAGCACCTCTGAGAAGATAATGTGTGATATAACTATGAAGTATCTGAACCAAGCGCATAAGTACAATCACGAGCACAGCGCCAGTGCTGATGACATAGCTCCGAAACCAATTTTTGCTTGTCAAATCACTCGAGCTATACCCCCAAGCGCTTATACCCGCTATGACCAACCAAAAGTACGTAACCACCTGCGTGAACATCATCGCGTCAAGATTTAGTAAATCCCACGTTGCAAAAAACAACATAGACAGGAGAAGAACGCAAGTAAACGCCCATAGTTCCCACTTGGTCGCGGTTGGCACTGAAAACCTTACGCTCGAAACAATATAAATATTGTTACACAAGAAGGCAGGAATGCGACGGATTTCTTTGTACTATCCGAGATTTGAGCACTGTCACTAGTAGGGGATTCTTTGAAGCGCCCGATTATGGGACTGACACTTCTGATGCTCTCGCTGGCCAGTGGAACGGTCAGGTGTCACGTCAGACGTACGACGAACGTTACGTACCGATTAATCCAAGAAATCGTCCCAGGGTATGTCTCGGCCAGGGTAAGCAACTTTCTGAAAAGGCCAACTCTTCGCAATCCATTTCTTAACAGCTACAAAAAGCTCACCATCTATCCGTATCGCGCTTTGACGCACCCACAGAGTAACCTGAGCGTCAAACGCAGTGTTTGAAGAAGGGTCAATGTAAACACAGCCAAGGCATATCGACTCATCAGGCGCCACGACTGTATAAGCGAAGGAATCTTTTCGCTGAAACTCTTTCTGGTGCCAGCCTAAATCTATCAAATCTTGCTCTAACGTAAGTTCAGTTGGAGGCCAATTGCGATGAGGTCCAAGCGGTTGCGTTTTCTGCAAGTGTTCAATGCTAGTCATAACGGCATCATAGTCTTTGATAACATCATGTACCGTTAAAGCACGGAGGCGAAAACATTCTGTTTCAAGAACAGGAGGAGTGAACTCCTTAGGAACGAATCTTTTTTTCATACGCTTTGCAAAATGGCATGCATCTTAATAATCTTTCACCTAAAATGTGTCACCAGCGCGTAGTCAGGGACTAATCCCGTTTTATGACCTAACCGGTAAGATGCTCCGGCCGAACTGGCAACCCGCCAAGTCTCAAATCTCTTGCAGTTTATTGACGCACGCTCGAAAAAAACATGAATACCCAGAATACTATCCTTTTATACCACCCGATGCATTCATTAAATTATGAAACAGATTAGCCGTGCCGCTTACATCGCGTTTGCTTTGTTAATCGCCCTGAACGTTGGCTGGTATTTTACTGCTCAGTATATGAAAGCACAGTCTGCTGGATTGGAAGGAATGGGCCCTCTCTTGATCTATGGCGTAGCACTTGTTGCAGTGTTTATCTGGCTCGGCCGACAGGCGGACGCTGCACTCAAACAAGAAGATATCACGACGCAGCAAAGCATGGCTATCCTAGGTAGTTTTGTCCTCTGTGGCATCATCCTCTACCTGCTCGCAGGCGGCATCTAGTTGCCTGTATTCCGGCCGATGTATATTCTACAACAAGAAAAGCGCTACCATCGCGTGAGCCTCCAAGTCTTTTGACTTGAGACTTAATGGGCAATATGCTCCCGCCAGTCAGGAGATAGTTCAGGTCACGAAGAGAAATTAGTGCGCTTTTGAAGAGCACTGGCGGCAGCCCAAGATACTCCGCAAACAGCTACATTTATATAGTTGTTTTGATGGATAACATTATGGATGTGCAACCAGGAAAATACACCGTTGAAACGTTTGCTCAGCAGTATGGCCTAAAGCGACAATCTGCACTTAATAAACTAAGCAAGCTCAAAGAGCAAGGGCTCGTCAGCGTTTCTGGAGGTGGCTCCCAAAAAAGAATCTACTCAGTATTCCGCGTACCCAAAGAACCCACATCAGGGTTTTATGACCTCATCAATAAATATAGTCCAGAAAAACTACAACCTGCATTTCGTCACATCACCCGCGGAACCTACACAGTCGAGCACGCAATTATCGATGGCATCAAAATTGGCGATGCTCGAACACTCAAAGCAACGCAATACTTGTTTCGCAATGTGAAGGACTGGCAAAGGCTATTCGATTTCGCAAGAAAACAAGGAGTAACAAAACAAGTGCTCAAACTATACAACGAGGCGCGGCAGAACACGCTTGTAAAACGCATGCCCAAAAGGTACACCCATGATTAATACTGAAGACCAAGACCAACTATTCACCCTTATAGCAAACTATCTCAAAACGAATATTCGCTGCGTTGCCATTGGGGGAACAGCAATGATGTTTCTTGGGTATAAAAACACAACAAAAGACATCGATCTTGTATTCGACACCAATGATGATAAAAATACATTCGTAAAAGCAATTCAAGAGCTCGGATACAAAAAACAATCTCTTGCAGACATTTACGACAAAAAAAGGCAGGCCTTGAAGGAAAAACCGGAAATGTATACTCGAGGAGATGAACGATTCGATCTATTCGTGCACACCATATTCGGTTTTCAACTAACAACAAACGACGAATTCATAGAACGAAGAGATTACATTAGCAAGAACGAATTAATCATACAACTCCCAAATAAGGAAACACTGATTCTGCTCAAAGCGATCACTCGTCGACCAAAAGACCACGAAGACATAGAGACAATTCTTCGAATTGAAAAAAACATAAACTGGGAAGAAATTATTCGAGCAGCCATACAACAAAAGAAAAACAACCCCTGGATTCTCATCGACCTGGAGGAAACGGTACAAAAACTCAAAGCAATAACATTCATACCGAAAAAGTATTTTGAAATGATCTACAAAGCACAAAAATAGATGCTCAAGAAATTCATCGTGAATGTATGAGCGAGAAACCCTTGATTTCTCCGCTCCCACCGCTCAGTGGACCGCTCAGGTTAAAAACGAGGAGTATTTCAATTAATTAATAAAGAGTGTTTGAAGGAAATTTCCGTGCCAAAAACAATTCTCAATCCCAACTTAGAAGCGTTAGAAAAAGCATATGAAAATCCTGAGAGCGTTCCGTGGTATGACACAACAATACCTCGTGAACTACGGGACCTTGTAGAAACAAAACAAGTATCACCGTGCCGCGTTCTTGATATCGGTTGCGGCAATGGGTTTCATGCAATGTACCTTGCACAACACGGATTCGATGTTCTTGGGATCGACGTGTCCACAAAGGCCATAGCATATGCCAAGAAGCATGCCGCACGGGACGAAGCAAAACTAAAATTTAAAGTCATGGACGCGGAACATCTTGATAAGCTTCAAGAACAATTCGACCTTATAATTGAATGGGGAGTACTACACTTTATCCCGTTTGCGAAGAGAAAATCACACATCAAAACAATAGCTCGACGCCTCAACACTAATGGCATTTACGTTTCACTATCTTTTGACGTAGAAGGAAAGGAATGGGGTGGCGGCAAAATACGAATAGGTACAACCGGATCTACAATTTATTATTCCTCAATTGAAGAGCTTAGAGAATTAGTAGCTCCGTATTTCAAAATACTCGAAACGAAAAAGCGGCTGACGGTCTTTGAGCAATCCGGTCAAACTCACATCCACAATTACTTATTACTAAGAAAGAAATGATGCATTCACCCGTGCATTTTATAGCGCACGCGAATGTGAAGACAACACCTCTCCCTTTCAATTAAAGCGGAACTCAGGGATAGCATAGCAAAACTGCACGTATATCACAGTGTCAAATTCAATATAAATTGAGAGTCGAGAAGGAAAGGATATTTTGGACTTGCGAGCGGTTGATATATTGAATCAATCTTGTTTGCCGCGCCTAAGGTGGACTAGCACTCGATTACTTTTTTCTTGTTCCCGTCTAACTCGCTCTTCATCAAAGAGCCTATAATGCAATCGCTTGTACGCCAAGTGAATACTATCCCAGGCCTTGTGGTTGCCTCGACTATCTTCAACTTCCTTGTATCCAAGCAGTATCGGTTCTGCACCGGCATTTATGATTTCTGCTCTTAACTTGTACCTGAACGTCAAATAATCGCTACTGCTATTGTTACATTGAACACAATATTGAGTAAAAACTAGTCTCACGCGTTCGCTAGCTACGGATCGGATTCCAGTCAATTCAAAACTAAGCCTGCTGTTTTGACCCCAGATCCCCTCCTGACGTTCTTTTGCTTGCCACTGCGTTGGCGGTTCAATCAAATCGAGCAAATCGTCTAAGTTCAATTCATTCATTGATTCTCCGCGATATGAGTATTTCTGGACGATTGCTAATGGTCGACGTTGAAGGGTCTTCGCTATAATTTCTCAGAGGAGCTATCGACAATGCGGCAACTCCTCCATTTGATTTCCAGAATTCTGTTGGAAGGTCTATTTGGAACACAACATCTGATTTGTTGAATTCCCCAAAAGAAAAAGTGTGACCATGCTCCTGTTTGTCGATATTGTACCAAATTTCACACCTCCACTGCGACCGGCCATGCTTCACAACGCACTTATTTGATAATTCGCTTGCGAGCTCCACGTAATCCTTTAGAAGCGACCAGTCTCTTGCTAGCGAGCGCAAGAAAGGATTTTTTAGCACATCATAATGCTTAGGTATTCCAAAAATATACTTACTCGAATGGTTAGCACTGAACTCCTCTCCTTCAATACTACTGAAAATATCAGTCAATCTCCCAGCATACTGGTTTGCCGGTTCACGGTATGCTTCTTTGCGGTATTCATCGATCTTTGCTACTAGCACACTATCCAATAATGCATCTAATACGAGTTTTGTATTTCCTTGGGGACCGTATACTATGAAGTCTCGTGAACCAAATGCGCAATTATATGGAAGCGGTCCGCACCACCACGCCATGGCAAGATGTTCGGATTGCCATCTCGATGACAATGTCCTGTACTTCACTATTTCTGCGATAGAGAGAGGAACAAACTGTGAAGCAGAGACATAGTCTATTTTTGGCAAAATAGATGGAATTGGATCATCTTTAACTAGCTCTATACATGAAAACTCAGGTAGTATTCCAAATGAAAGTGCTGCGGCGAATTCATCGTAATGAGTGAATATTTCTAGCTTTTTATGCAACTCATCCCACTTTGCGCCATTTCTGTCAATAAGTCGTAAGACAGCGACTGCGCGATGTATATTTTTACCCAGCAAATGCTGGCTTTTTCAAAACATATATTAACGAGAACGACGTTCACTGAAGCATGTGGATCCTCAAATTCACGAATTGGCACAAAACGTGCGTCATACGACCGCTCTGCGTAAAGCACGATGTAACCGACCTAGTCTACCTCATCAACCAATGGCAAGACAAGGAACACTGGTACTACACAGAACTGCACATTCTCCAAGGTTCGAGCGAAGCGAAAAAGAAGTTTCTGCACGACATGAAAAAAGACCCGACAACAAAAAATATCGAACCTTGCGGCGAACACATCATCACCCTAAATGCGCGGCCGATAACAAAGAAATTCTACTCGACACTTTTCGATCCGCGCATCATTCACGTGAAGCCCGTAGTACAGCGAGCCGACGGCTTTGAAGACTGGGAGCTTGCGTCGTGGGATAAAGAACCACTCATGAAAGTACTGAAAATACCTGAGTTCGAGATTAAAGTAAAATGTATCCAGCAAGAACACCTCCAAGACATATTTCTGCCGCACATCCACCCAAAACTGCCACCCAAACAACGAGAAGCAATCGAACTTGCAGTCAAAGAAGGATACTACGACGTTCCGCGCCTAACGGATATTGCCCAACTCGCAAAAATAGCAAAGATCTCCCGACCAACATTCCAAGAACACTTGCAACGCGCAGAAAAAAAACTCGTACCATTCTTGGTAGCGCAATCACAAACCGGGCAGAGAAAAAGGAAATAACAGTCTAGCGTGTTCGACTTCTACATCCAAAAGATAGACCGCGAAGTAATACTCCTGCAAGTTAGTAGACCGCTCAGGCAAAACAACGGGGAGTAGTGAGCTCGAAAAAACAGTAAATTACAACGCTAACACCTTCACAAACATTTTAATAACAGACTTTCCTGGGCACCTAAATGGAATTGCCTTCCCGAAGATCTGAGTCCACACAAGTGAGCAGACAATCACTGGAGCAACGCATGGTTCGATGGACTATCGGTTCTGCAGTGATAATGATCATCGTAGGCATAGGCATTACTATTGTCGAAGAGAGTATTCTTGATTGGTATGCATTCCTGGATGGATTTTTCTTTTATGCCCTACCAGTCATAGTTGCTAATTTTTTCATACTGTGGATTACTAGCAGTTTATTCAAGTCATATTTTGCTGAAGAAATCACTATCGAACCTCCTGTGCTCGGATACTTTCTTCTTCTTATAGCAAACTGCTTGTTTTACTTTCCGATTATAATTCCCAACGAAAACATCGGAGATTGGACACCAGTAATATATTTCCTTCTTACGGCGGTAATTTTGGTAATCTCTTACGCACTATACTTCGTAGGCACGTATATTGCAAGAAAGCGAAATAGCACCACCATGCGTACAATAACTATTGCAATTGCTGCGGCACCCCTCTTGTGGATACTATCATTTACTGTTTTAATTCTCGCCAATAGAGTTATGACGGTTTAATACATGCTCTAGAGACCAAAAAATAATCCACTGGACGACGTGTCACCCTCGCGTGGCCCGAGGACTAATCCCGTTTTGTGACCTGCTGGGGTATATGCTCCCGCCAGTCAGCGGACCGCTCAGGTCACATATCGGGATTAGTGAATTTATAGGCAACGAACAAAGACCAGATACCCAAAGCAGCAAAAAATGTTCCTACCAGAAGCGGCAACAATTCGTCATACTCTGAGCTAATCAATAGCACACCTAACAATATCATCAAAACACCTAATATCCAAAGTAAAATGCGCGCCCATACGCGACCACTCCTGACTCCAAAACCACAAACAATCGCTAAAGCACCGAGAAGCAGCATAGGAAATGCAAC
>JACCDG011314153.1_pt1 | contig 15303 bp, 21 predicted proteins | sample 7442471 | NCBI WGS metagenome assembly JACCDG01 (sample SAMN15323444, study PRJNA562643) | freshwater metagenome | isolation source: river surface water | place: USA:Blue River Watershed | collected 2017-08-17
AGTATCAGGACGCATGGCACGCGTTTCTGGCGGTGCCGGACGAGCACGACTCCACGCGGGAGCATCAGGCGCTCAGTGCCGCACAGGCCGCTCTGCTCGCCACGGAGACGACGCGATGACGCGAGACGAGATGATGGCGGCGTGCCTGCAAAAAGCGAAAGAGTGCGGCGTGTGGGCCGAGCAGTTCGTTGGACCTGCGCCGAATGGTCACGTTGCCGCACGGGCTGAGCGTGATCAGGCCGTCAAGTCGCTACGTGACGCCGAGAAGCTGCTTATCGCGCTCGCCGCCCTCGCCACGCCCGCCCCGGTCGCGGCCCCGCCCGCTGACGTGCTCGACGGCCCACGGGTCACGACGGCGCTCGACCGCGAGTATGCCAAGGCGCTCGACGTCATCAACCAGCAGCGCGAGGAACTGGACCGGCTGCGAGCGGCCCCGCCCGCTGACCTCGTGGCGACGTGCGAATGGAGTGAGGACGCTAGCGGCGAGTGGCACACAGGCTGCGGCACGCTGTTCGTGTTCGACACGGACGGTCCAACGGAGCACAAGTTCGGGTGGTGCTATCACTGCGGGAAGCCGCTGGCGCCAGTGCCCTTCTTGCTCCCCGAGGTGCCGAAATGAACGCTGAGACTGTATGGATACGCATTGGCGACTACACCATCAGTGAGTTGGCGTTTGCGGCCCTACCGCTGAAGGTGAAGGCGGGAGCGTCATGGTTCTCCCCGGCCGAACGCGCAATCATGGTGGAAGCCCTCGAACGGCTCGCCGCGAGTCGTCCCGCCCCTGCGCCCCAACCGGCCATAGATGGGATGCGCGCCGCGATTCAGCAGTGGGCGATCTACTGCTTCAACCATCACGGCGACGATGCGAACCTCTACAACGGGCTTGCCGAGCTTGGAGGGGTTGATCTTGACGGCAAGGGCTGGATACCACCCGCTGCCGCCCCTGCGCCGCTGGATGATTCGCGCTGTGCCGTGTGTGGCTGGCCGCTTGACCCAGCCGAGCAGATGTGCCGACGCGGGAACTGCTCAATGCGCCCGCTGCCTGAACGTGCGGCAGACCCAGCCCGCGCCGTGGCTGAATACGAGGCTGTGTGGGGCGATCACAACGTGCGCGGCACTCTAAGGCCGTGGCGTGCTCAGCTCGCCGCCCCTGCGCCCGTGGAGCCGCCGCCCGCCTCGCAGGAAGCGTTGCCGTGCAAGAACTGCCGTGGCTTCGACACGTTGTGTAACAGGTGTGGCGGCTCTGGTTATGTGGTCGTTGCGCGCCGGAAGGCGCAGGAGTAGCCCCCATGTGGCAACCGATTGAAACTGCGCCGAAAGATGGAACCGTGATCAACGTGTGGGCCGAAGACATCCGCTTCCCGGCCGTGTTCTGGACGGACCACGACATCGAGTGGTGGCACGTTACCGATGGGAAGCACGGGCCGTGGCCGCTTCGTGGGCCGAGCCCGACCCACTGGATGCCCCTTCCCGATCCCCCCAAGGAGTAGCCCCATGCCGACCAAGGACCAACTGCTGGCCGAGGCCGAGCGGCTTTTGAAGCACGTCAATGTGCTGGACTGCGGCGCGCACTACTGCCGCTACTGTCCGGCCAAATCGCCAGATTGGGATCACACGCCGTTCTGCCCCTACGAGCAGTCGCAGCGCGACAATGACGCGGCCAGAGTGCTGCGCGCGCAGATCGCCGCCGCCCTCGCCACCCCGGACACCCTGCCGCCCGTGGCCGTGGGGGACTGGGTGTTGACAGACGGATTCCCAGGCGGGATGCACGCCGCCGTCATCGCACACACGCCCGGTGACGCTGCGCGCCTTGCTCGCGGAGTGATCAACGAGATTCGCGGCACCCGTAACGGCATTGCCTTCCGGTGGCAGCGAGGGAAGGAGTAGCCGTGGCGAAGCTGGTTCCGCTCTCATGCCCGTTCTGCGGCAGCATCCCGAAGGTGCTGCCCGACAACCCAGAAGACGAAGGCAGCGCGTGGGGGGAGGTGCGCTGCGTCAACAGGGGCTGCGCTGTGCAGCCGAGATGTATGGATGGCGCGACCGTGGCAGACGACCGCGGGTCTGCCGCCTACAAGCGCCTCGCAATTCGCCGCTGGAACACGCGCAAGGAGTCTCGCCGTGGCTGACCATCCCGACATCCCGGCGCTCGTGGCGCGGCTGGAACACTACGCCCGTGAGCGCAAGAAGCTGCGATCACTCGACACGGACGCGATCCACACGCTGCACAGCCCGCCCGATCCGCGCCATGCCGAGCTGACGCTGACGGACGTGGAAGCTGCCGCCGCCGCCCTCTCCCGGCTCACCCGCGCATTAGGCGAGCGAGACGCGGAGATCGCAGAAGCTCGGGAAGCGTGCCCGGCTGTGCGGATGCAGGACCACGCGGACGCCCCGCTGCTCGCGCTGGTTAATCTGGAAGTGTCACGCGGGTTCAACCGTGACGCCGAGGTGCATCGGCTGGCGGCTGAGGCGTCGAAGCTCCGTGACTGGCGCGCAACCGTGACGGCGGCGCTCGGCCGCGAAGGCGGCGCGCACTACGAGGACGTGCCCAAACATATCCGCGAGATGCGGCGGGCGTTGGACGGCATTCCGGGGCACACCTGCCACGTCTCTAGCGACACTTGCGGCGGGTGCGAGTATGCGATGGAGCGCGATCACCGGCTGATGGACGCCATCCATGAGCGCGATGACGCCTTCCGCGAACGCGACGAGGCCCGCGCCGCCCTCGCCCGCTACGAGGCGGATGACCGGCGCATCCGGCGCGAACGGCCGTAACGCTAGACCGTGTAATTTTACTTGCAGTAGAATCTACGACCTGGCGTAGAATCGGCGCATGATGTTCTCCCCGGTTGCGCTCGTCTCGTTCTCGAAGGTGGCGGCCCTGACGGCGGACGCCGCGTCCGAGGCTCGGTGGGCTGCGTTTCGCCGGGCGGAGATGGAGGCGCGCGAGCGGCTATACGCGGCTCTGCACGCCGCGCACGCCGCATATGCGAAGCGCGCACGCTGCCGCTACTGCGGCCGTGACCCGAAGGCCGGGGACGAATCCTGCGCCGGGTGCGGCGCTCCCGTGAGGCGTGCATGAGCCACTACGGCAACTGCCTTGGCGGCATGGTCTGCACGCCTGGCGCCGAACGACAGGCCCCGCCGGCCCGCCCCGAAGATCGCCCGCGCTACGGGCAGATCGGCCCCTCGGTGCTCGCGGCGCTCGAGACCCCGGCCACGGTGGCAGAACTGGCCGCGCGTCTCGGCTGGGACGAGGCCCGGGCGAAAAGCTGGGTCCACGCCTATAGCCGGCGGGGGCTCGTCAAGCGCGTGGATTGGGTGAAGGCGCCGAGCGGCCAGCGTGCCGGGCGCTATCAGCGGGTGACGGCGTGACCGTCGCCGATCTGCTCGCCGCCTCCCGTGCCGCTCATGCGGAATACCGCCGGATCGCGAACCGCCGCCGCATCACGGACAACGACCGTCAACTCCATGACGCGTTGGCGTTCCGACAGAAGGCGCACGACGCGGACCCGGAACACCGGCACCCCGCCTGGCAGGCCGACATCGCGCCCCACGCGGACCTGATGGCGTTCTACCGGCAGAAGTTGGGCATTTCGTAACTGAAGGAGGCACGCATCATGTATCAGGCACATCAGGCAGCACACGGCGCGCTGGGCGCGTCGCTCAACATCGAGCGGGGGAGTTCGAGCGCGCAGGCCATGCCGGGCGGCATTCCCTTGGCTGTCAAGCAGCTCGACGGCGCGATCGCAGGGCTGGCGCAGAGCGTCGAAATGTTGGCCGGCCGGCTCGAAATGGCTGGGGTGTTGATGCCTCAGCCGCCGCAGGTCGCTGGTGGTCAGCAGTCTGGCGCCCCGGCGCCGCCCCGTGCCCCGCTCGCCGACGAACTGGAGATGCACGCCCGCCGCCTCCACGCTGTCGAATCGACGGTGATGGCGCTGCTGGATCGCCTGCAGGTCTGAAGGCGATGACAGTTGCAGAGCTGAAAGCGGCGAAGGCGCGCGCGGACTACAAGCGGGCGGGCGGTGTGGTCACGATGTGCCCTGCGGGCGCTGCGGAAACGTGCGCGCCTGACTGGCATCGGACGCACCGCGCTCGGCGCGATCGCACGGCGCAGTCATGGCGTGGGGCGGATCCGGGTCGGGCGAAGCTGCATTCGGCGTCCAGTGTGGCGCGTGCGGTGTCTCGGTTCTAGGCGATGGCCCGGCAGACCTACGCCCCCCGTGGCGCCCTGAAGTCCAAGGCCGACCCCATGAGCCGGCCGGACCCCATGAGCGGCCCGGACCCGTCGCGCTGCAAGGCGACCAGTAAACAGACCGGGAAGCAGTGCGGCCGGCCGCCCATCCCCGGCGGGACGGTCTGCCGCTATCACGGCGGCGCGGCCCCGCAGGTCATGGCTAAGGCTAACGACCGGCTGACCGCCTATCAGGATAAAGCGATCGATCGCCTCTTCCAGTTGGCCGAGCAGACGGAGTTTCCGAGCACGGCCCTCGGGGCCGTCAAGGATGTGCTCGATCGCACGATGGGCAAGGCGCAGGAGAAGGTCGATCTGAACGTGACCGCCGACGCCGAATTGGTGGCCCGGCTCACAGCGGCTCGCTTGCGAAATCGTTAGGAAAAATGGCACCAGTCCACCGTCTGGACACTCTCCGATGCCTGCCTCGCCTGTAGACCTTGAGATTGCCGATCTGGTGGCGACCTGCTACCACGATCCGCTGCGGTTCGTGCGTCTGTGCTACCCGTGGGGCGAACCCGGCCCGCTGCAGCATCACGAGGGGCCGGATGTGTGGCAGACGGACTTTCTGCGCTGGCTCGGGGAAGAGACGCGGCGCCGTGCGTTCGGCGGGACCGTGGCGGTGGACCCGGTGCGCGCGGCCATCTCGAGCGGCCACGGGATCGGCAAGTCCGTCATGGTGGCGTGGCTGGTGGACTGGATCATGTCCACGCGTCCGCACTGCCAGGGCACCATCACGGCGAACACGTTCACGCAGCTCGAGACGAAGACGTGGGCGGCCATCACGCGGTGGACGAAGCTGTGTATCACCGGTCACTGGTTCGCCGTGACGACCAACCGCATGTATCGCCACGGCCATCGTGACTCGTGGTTCTGCGCGCCGCAGTCGTCGAAAGAGGAAAACTCGGAGGCGTTCGCCGGCCAGCACGCAGCGGATTCGTCATCGTTCTACGTGTTCGACGAGGCCAGCGCGATCCCCGATGCGATCTGGGAAGTGGCCGAAGGCGGACTAACTGACGGCGAGCCGTTCCTGTTCGCGTTCGGGAACCCCACGCGGACATCGGGCAACTTCCATCGGGCGGCCTTCGGCGCCGGCCGTGAGCGGTGGACGCCGGTCATCGTGGACTCTCGAGACAGCCGGTTTACGAACAAGGCGCAGATCGCCGAGTGGATCCACGACTACGGGGAAGATTCGGACTTCGTGCGCGTGCGCGTCCGTGGGCTGCCGCCGCGGGCCTCGGATCTGCAGTTCATCGGCTCCGATGTGGTGTTCGAGGCGCAGAAGCGGCCGGCGTTCGCGCTGCCGGATGCCCCGCTGGTGGTGGGGCTCGACCTGGCGCGCGGTGGCGAGGATGAATGCGTCTTCCGGTTCCGGCGTGGGTCGGATGCGCGCAGTATCCCGCCGATTCGGGTGCCGGGCGAGCAAGCCCGCGACTCCATGAAGCTCGTGACGATCGCGGCCGACATCCTCGGGCGCACCTACGACGGCCGGAAGGTGGCGGCCATGTTCGTCGATGCCACGGGTGGCAGCATCGGCGGGCCGGTGGCGGATCGGCTGCGGCAGCTCGGGCACCGTGGCGTCATCGATGTGCAGTTCGGGGGCGAGTCGCCGGATCCGCTCTACGCGAACATGCGGGCGTTTATCTGGGGCCGGATGCGGGACTGGCTGGCCACGGGGGCCATCGACACGACGCCGGATCTCGAGATGGACCTGACCGGGCCGGGCTACTTCCACGACAAGCGGGATCGGCTGCTGCTCGAGTCGAAGGAAGCCATGAAGAAGCGCGGGCTGGCGTCGCCGGATGACGGGGACGCGCTGGCGTTGACGTTCGCGCAGATGGTGGCGCCGCGGGTGGATGACGTGGCGCCCGTGCGGCCGGTGCGCGTGAGTCCGTGGGGGTGATGTCGTGGACGGCTCCGACGACATCGACCCGTGGGGCCAGCCTCGGCCGGCGCTGCCGCGTCGTGGCTGCGGCAAGGCGTCGTATGCGAGCGAATCCGCCGCGCGGCGCTCGATGCGCACGATGCAGAAGTGGGGCCGGGGGCGCTCCTACGCTGGGCGGCTGCATCCCTATCTGTGCCGCGAGTGCCGGGCGTGGCATGTCGGGCATACCAGTTACGAGGGCTAGAGTGCGTAATTGCTTGCCGGTGGTAGGGTCGTCCCGCAGGATGGCGGCATGACCTTCCTGCGCGGCTCGTGGTCGCAGCGTGACGTAGCGGCGGTGCTCTGGGCGCTCTCTGGCCTGTCCGATCCGATGGCGGCCGTGATGGTGTGCGACGTGCGCACGGTCGATCTGGGCACGGGGCGCTGATGTCAGACGCTGATCTGACCGAGATTCGCGAAGGGTTCCGCGAAGACGACGCGAACTGGGCGGACATTCGTGAGGCGCGCGCGGCCGACATCCGCGCGCTGACGCCCGATTCCACCTGGGACGAGAAGGACCGCGCGGCCCGCGAAGAAGCCGGCCGCCCGTGCTTGTCGTTCGACGAGCTGGGGCAGTACGTTAACCAGCTCGTGAACGACGCTCGCGAGCAGAAGCGCGCGATCGAAGTGAACCCGGCCGGCGACGACTCCACCGATGATGTGGCCCGGTTCATCGGGGGCCTCATCCGGCAGATTGAATACCGGAGCAACGCGCAGCTGGCCTACACGCAGATGTTCGACGACTGTGCGAGTGGCAGTTACGGATTCTTCCGCATCGTGCCGGAGTTCGTGCAGCAGAAGATCGCCAAGCCGAGTTTGCGCAGCTTCGACCAGGAACTGCTCATCAAGCCGGTCCACAACCCGGATCTCATCACGCCCGGCTATTTCACCCGCCCGGACTTCTCCGACTGCACGCGGTTCTGGGTGCATGAAAGCTACTCGCCGGCCGAGTTCAAGCGGGCGTATCCGAAGGCGAAGACGCAGGACTTCCGCGGGCTCGACCAGGCCGTGGGTGTCGCGTGGTGGGACGGGACGCGGATCATGGTCCGCGAGTTCTGGGAGCTGAAAACGCGCGTGCGCACGCTCGTCCTGATGCCGCCGCCGCAGCCCGGCGCCGAGCCGATGGCGGTGTGGGAGGACTCGATCCCCGAAGACAAGCGCGATGTTCTCGCCGGGGCGCTGAAGACGCGCAAGGTAGACGAGCCGTATGTGTGCCAGACCATCACGAACGGGTTCGAAGTGCTCGAACACCGAGAGGACTGGCCCGGCCGCTACATCCCGATCGTGGGGTGCGTCGGGAAGGTGTTGTGGACGGACACCGAGCGGCAGATTCTGAGCCTGATTCGGAACGCGATCGGCCCGCAGCAGCTCTACAACTACTACCGGACGAGCGAAGCCGAGATCGTGGGCATGACGCCGAAGGTGCCGTGGTTCTACTACGATGGCACGCTCGACACGGTGAACGAAGCGGCTCTGCGCACCTCCAACCAGGTTCCGGTCGGGGCCATCAAGATCAAGGCGCAGCCCGAGGGCTGGAATCCGGCGCTGGGGCCGGTGCCGTTCCCGTCCCGGCAGATGTATGAGCCGCCGATCATGGCGCTCGAGGCCGGCGCCGAGTCCACGCGGCGATCGATTCAGTCGGCCACGGGCACGGGCTTCCTGCCGACTGAGGCGCAGCGGGTCAACCAGAAGAGCGGCGTCGCGCTGCGCGAGATCGCCACGTCGGCGGCCAAAGGCGCCTATCACTTCGTCGACCACTACGAGCACGCGCTGAGGCGGGCCGGCGTGATCCTGGTGGATCTCATCCCGCACTACTACGACGCCCCCCGGACGGTCCACGTTCGCGGGGCGGATGACTCGACGGAACAGGTCCGCATCAACGACCAGAGCGCCCCGGCGCCGAAGCAGTACGGCGGCCAGCCGATCATCCTGAAGCCCGAATACGAGTTCGATGTCACGATCTCGACCGGCCCAGGCTACGCGACCGAGCGCGACAAGGCGAGCGAGTTCGGCGACCAGCTCGTGAGCGCGCGGCCGGAGCTGTTCCAGATTCTCGGCCCGGAGATCATCGCGCTGAAGAACCTCGGCCCCATCGGCGACAAGATGGTGGAACTGCTCAAGGCGATGGCCCCGCCGCAGTTGCAGAAGCTCCGCAACGGCGACCAGCCGCTGCCGCCCGAAGCGCAACAGGCGATGATGCAGTTGCAGCAGGCGCAGCAGATGATCCAGCAGCTGCAGCGCATCATCGAAACCGAGCAGATCAAGGGCCAGGCGGCGCTCGCGGCGAAGCAGCTCGACGGCCAGATCAAGCTCGCGCTGGCCGAGCTGCAGGGCCGGCAGAAGCTCGAGCTGGAGGCGGTGAAGGTGGCCGCGGCCATCGACACCCGCGAAGACGAGCAGGTGCACGAGATGGCGATGGCCGGCGCGGGGGCCGCGGTGGCTGCGTCGGCGGCCGAACGCATGGAAGCGCGTGCCCGGCTGGCCGCGTCTACGGCGCATCTTACGGGCGGCGGCGTTCGTCCTGCCGAAGATTCTGCGCCCTAGAGTGCGTAATTGCTTGATGCGCGGTCTCCGCGCTCACACACTGGCCCGTGATGAGTGATCCGACTCCAGGCGCTGACTCCGCGGCTTCGCCGACCGCACCGGACTTCTCCGCGTACGAGTCTGCCGCGAACGCGGCGGATGTCGCGCGCGTCTCGCCCCCTCGTGGCGCGAAAGACGCTGACTCGCCCTCAGCCGAGCCTGACGCTCAGGCCGCGGGAACGCCCGCGGAAGCCGCGGCCTCGGAAGCCGCGCCCCCGTCCGACCCGCCGAAGAAGAACGCCAAGACGCGCGGCCCGGAACTGGATGCTGAAATCGCGGATCTCCGCGAAAAGCTCCGGATCCGTGCGGCGCTCCGTGAAGAACTGGCCCAGGCGCCCCGGCCCGCCGCAGATGCCAAGCCCGCGGAGTCATCGACCGCAAAGCCGACCGTCGCCGAGTGGCAGCGCTACCGACAGCATCCCGACGCCCCGAAAGTCGAAGACTTCGGCGAATACGAAGACTTCGTGGCCGCGCAAGCGGTGTTCGTGGCGGATCGCCGATTCGAAGAGCGGCAGGCGCGTGAGCGCGCTGACGCGGAATCGCGCGGGCGGCTGAGCGAGACGCAGCAGCACATCACGGGGTTCCACAATCGCCTGAAAGCGGCACGCGAGAAGGATCCGGCCTTCGATTCGAAGATCGATCCCGGCCTGCTCGAAGTGGTGCCGGCCTTTGCCCTTCGCCCTGGCGAAGCGCTCGGCCCGGCCAACGTGCTGTTGCAGGAGTGCGTGAAATCTGAGGCGGCGCCCGATCTGCTCGCCTACTTCTCGACGCAGGAAGGCCAGGCCGCGTGGCAACGCGTGTGCTCGGCGCCGACCCCGGCCGAGATGTTGAAGCGGTTCGGCCGCATCGAAGCGCGGTTCCTATCGGACGGTGCCCCGGCTGCCCCTGCGGCGGCCATCCCTGTCAGTTCGGCCCCGCCGCCCCCGACGACGCTCGGGACGCGTCCGCCCTCCGCGCCTGATCGCGCGGGCGCGGCCGTGAAGGCGGGGGATTTCTCAGCCTACGAGGCCGCCCAGAACGCGGCGGATCTCGCACGGCTGCGCGGGAGATAGCGCATGGCGCATCAGTTTTCTACCGTCGATTGGGTCGCAATGGAGACCCTGCGGCAGTTCAAGCATCGGTCGGCGATCTTCGCCGCGATGAACCACAAGCACGAGGAAGAGTTCAAGAAGTCGTTCGCCGTGAACGACACCGTGCGCGTGAAGTTCCCCTGGCAGCCGGTCATCCGCGACGGCATGACCTACACGCCGCAGAACATCGAGCGTATCGAGACGACGGTCAAGGCTGACCAGCCCTTCGGCATCGACTTCGACTTCGACACGATCGAAATCCTGCTGCGCCGTGAACGCGGCGAAGACCAGGTGCGCAAGGAGTACATCGAGCCGGCCGGCAAGTATCTGGCGGCCGAGGCCGACAAGCGCGCGGCGAAGTTCGCGGCCGAGAACACCGGGAACATCTTCGGCGTGCTGCAGACCAACCCGACGACGTTCGACGCGACCAGCGCGGCGGCCCGTCAGCGCTTCGCCGAGCTGGAATCGCTCGACGACGACATGAAGATGTACGTCCCGCCGGCCGTGATGCGTGCCATCAAGGGTGGCGCCGATGCGAACCTGACCCGGTTCGGCATCGAGGACGAGATCAAGAAGCTCTACAAGAAGGGCATCGTCGGCAAGGCGGATTCGTTCGAGTGGTACGAGTCGATGAGCCTCAAGACGCACACCGCCGGCACCTGGGCGGGGGCCGTGTCGCTCGCGTCGGCGGTGGCGAACGGCGCCAGCGTGCTCAGCGTGAGCTGCACGAGCGGCGACACCTTCAAGAAGGGCGACGTGATCGGGATCGCGTCGGTCTACCGCGTGAACCGGTTCACCCGCGAAGTCACGGAAACCACGAACACCAAGACGGTGACGGTGGCGGAAGACGTGACGGCCACGGGCTCGACGGCGACCGTGCCGATCGTGGAGAAGCTGTACTTCTCCGGCGGCTACCAGAACATCAACGCGCAGCCGGCCGCGTCGGCCACGCTCACGCTCTTCCCCGGCACGGCCTCGCCGAACGGCAAGGTCGGCAAGCAGGGCCTCGTGTTCGGAGAGAACGCGTTCGCCGGCATCTGTCTCCCGCTGCCGATGCCCGGCAAGGGCGTCGAGAAGGCGAAGCAGTTCACCGACCCCGACACCGGCATCAGCCTGTCGTACATCGTGGACTTCGACACGAAGGAACGTCGCTGGATGAACCGGTTCGACGTGCTGATCGGCTTCGGCGTGCTGTGGGCCGACGAAGCGGCCGGCCGGGTGCTCTGCGCCTAGCGCGGGGCCTGACCATCGACTCTCACAGGAGCACCCAACCAGCCATGTTTACCCGCATCCTTCGACTCGTCGCTCTTCTCCTGACGCTGGCGCTGCCGGCGTCGCTCTCGGCGCAGACCGCGCTGAACGAGACCACGGCCGCCGCGGCCATGACGGCCTCGCAGACCACGATCCAGGTGGCATCCGCCACGGGCGCCGTGGCCGGCGGGGGCATCTACCTCGATCGCGAATACATGACGATCGCCTCGAGCTACACGTCGGGCACGACCATCCCGGTCATCCGGGCGGGTCGGGCCTCGACGCACGCGGCGGGCGTGCCGGTCTACATCGCGCCGGCTGCGGCCTTCGTCAATCGCGACTATGACGGCTCGTGCGTGGCGGCCTCCGAAGGCTACCTGCCGCGCGTGAACGTCACCAACGGCAACATCTGGGACTGCAATTCGGCGGTGGAGAAGTGGGTGAACCTGCGGGATCTGACCGTGGTCACCTGCCGCACGCTGCTCGTGGCCGACCAGATCGACCAGTCGTGCTTCACGGCGAATCGGCCCTACCTCGTGTATCGCATCAACGAGGTGCATACCACGGCGGAATCGGCCGGTACGCTGACGCTGATTCCTCGTCGGCAGCAGGGCACCGAAGCGCCGGCCTCCGGTGATTCGCTGGTGGCCTCGGCGATCGACATGGTGGGCGCCGGAGCCGTCGCGCAGACGGTCAAGACGCCCGCGCTGAGCGCGACCGAGGCCAACCTGATCCTCTTCACGGGGGATCGGCTCGGCCTGGACTTCACGGATGACGTGGCCGGCGAGCTGGCCGGCGTCACGGTGACGTTCTACCTCTACCCGCTGTAGCTTCCCAACGAGGGGCCGCGCCGCATCCTCGGATCGGCCGGCCCCTCTCACTGCGAAAGGCTGTCCCGATGCTGCGGTTCCCTCGGATGCTGTTCCTGCACGGCTCAGACGAGTCGTGTTGCGTCGTCTCGAGCGAGGCCGAGCTGGCCGCGAAGGTGGCTGAAGGGTATCAGGCCCGCCCGCTGCCGGGGGAACCCGGTTACGGCGAGGCTCCAGCGCCGCTGACGCCCGCCGACGACGCCCCGCCCGTTCGCAAGAAGCCCGGCCCCAAGCCGAAGGAGTAGCGCGCCGCTATGGCGACCGTCTCGGACCTCATCACGTCGGCCCTGCGTGAACTCGGGATCGTGGGCCTGACGCAGACGCCCGGGGCTGAGCTGTCTGACTTCTCGCTCGGGCTGCTGAATCGGATGCTCGACGCATGGAACGCGGACCGTCAGACGGTCTTTGCGGACGTGCATTCGCCGCTGTTGGCGTTTTCGGCCGGCACGAACCCCCACACAATCGGGCTCTCGGCCGATTCGCCGACGTGGACGGTGACGGGCCATCGGCCGGTGTCGATCGAGGGCATCCGCATCACCGAAGACAACGGCGAAACGTTCCTGGCCCCGCTGGTGAAGCGAGAGGCCGCGTGGTGGCACAACGTCCGCACGCCGGGCACGCCGAACGCCTACCCGTCCGATTTCTACTACGACCCGACGTGGCCGAACGGGTCGATCTACTTCTACCCGGAACCGTCGTCGGCGGCGATCAAGGCGCAGCTGTGGTACCGCGTGCCGTTCGCTCAGGTGACGCTCAACACGGATCTTTCGGTCCCGCCCGCGTATCGCGACGCGATGACGGAGACGCTGAAGGAGCGGCTGACCGGGTTGCCGATGTTCGCGTCGATGGCCTCCGGGGACATCCGTGACGCGGCGCGCGTGGCGCGCGGGAAGGCGTTCGGGAACAACGCCCCGGTGCAGCGGATGACTACGGCGGATCTCGGCATGGGCGGCGTGGGTGGCGCGGAGTATGACCATCAGCTCGGCCCGTTCTCGCTGATGAGGGGCTTCTGATGCCGGCGATCGCGGGCTTCGTGGGGGGCGCCTACAGCGCGCAGAACCCCGTGAGCGCCAACGAAACGGCGGTGAACTGGTTCGCCTCCGCGGTGGAGACGCCCAACGGGGCGACGCCTGCCGAGATGCTGCCGACTCCGGGCCTGTCGACGGTGGCTACGGCCTCGGTTGGGGGCTGCCGGGCGGCATGGGCTGGGGACGGCCGGTGCTTCTTCGTCTTCGGCAATACGCTGTTCGAGCTGTCGGCTTCGCTGGCGCTCACCAGCCGGGCCACGCTGGCGCTCGACGCGAATCCGGCCACCATCTCGAGCAACGGGGACGCCGGGAATCAGCTGCTCATCACCAGCGGCGGCAATGCCTACGTCTACGACCTGACGACGAACGTGACGTCGCTGGCGCTCACGGGCGACTGCCTGCAGGGCGGCGTGGTCGACGGCTTCGGCGTGGTGTTCGGCGGCGCGCGGTTCCGGATCTCGGATCTGTTCGACCTGGCGAGCTGGGATCCGACGCAGTTTGCGCTGCGCTCGATTCAGCCGGACTTGTGGCAGGCCGCGCTGATCGACCCCTACGGCTACATCACGTTGCTCGGCTCGAAAACGTCGGAATCGTGGTCGAACGTGGGCGGCGCGTCGTTCCCCTTCGCCCCGGATCGCTCCGGGTTGATGGAGGAAGGCATCGCGGCGCCGTTCTCGGTGAAACAGGCCGGGAAACAGAAGGTGTGGCTGGCCACGAACGGGAATGGTGGCTACCAGGTGATGGCCGCGCAAGGCTTCACCCCGCGTCGGATCTCGACGCACGGGCTCGAGGTGGCGATCAAGGGTTACGCTGGCATCGCGACGGCGTTCGCGGACACCTACGAAGACGAGGGGCGCGCGTTCTACCTGCTCACGTTCCCGCAGGCCGGCGCGACGTGGTGTTACGACTTCTCAACGGGGCTTTGGCATCGTCGGGGCGCCTACATCGGCGGCGCGTTCACCTACTGGCGGCCGGCGTTCCATTGCTTCGCGTTCGGGCGGCACCTGGCCGGGGATCTCGACTCGGGCGCGGTGCTCGAGCTGCGGGACGACGTGCATACGGACGTGGGCGGCATCCCAATCGTGCGGGAACGGCAGTTTTTCGCCGGGAACACGTCGAATCAGCGCGCGTTCTTCGACCATCTCGAGATCATCGGGCAGTCGGGCGTGGGGCTGGCGTCGGGCGCCGCGGAAGACGTCGATCCGCACGTCATGTTGGCGATTTCGGACGACTACGGGCAGACGTTCCACACGGAGCGCACGACGGCGATCGGCCCGGTGGGCCGGCGTGAGGTGCGCTGGGCGTGGTGGGGGCTCGGCTCTGGCGCGGGACGGTATTACCGCCTGCGGGCGAGTGCGGCGGTCCCGGTGCGGCTGACGGCCGCGACGCAGCGTGTCCGGATGGGTGCGCCGCTGGAGGCTGCGTAATGGCGCTCCCGCTGCCGCCCGTGCGCGAACGACTCATCGACGATCGCGGGTTCATCTCGCCCCGCTGGCAGCGGTGGCTGGTTGAGTTCATCACGGCACTGGAGGCCGCGTTGTAATGGCGTTCGACTACCAGTATGACGCGGCGGAAATGCAGCGGCTCGCCGACGAAGAACGGCGGATGCAGGAAGAGCAGCAGCGGCAGGCTGAGGAGGCCGCGCGCGCGCAGCAGCAGGCGCAGCAGCCGCCGCCGGGGACGAATCTCGGCGCGCTGATGCGTGAGCCGGCGCCGGCCAATCCCTACGCCTCGCCGCCGCCGGGGATGTCGTGGGAGGAGATCGCGCGGGAACGCGGGACGGTGCGCCCGCAGGACGCGGCGCCGGCTCCGGCCCCGCAGGAAGCGGCCCCGGCTCAGGCTCCGGCGTCCTACGCGCACGATCCGAATCGTGACTACTCGCGCAATCCGCTCACGGGCGCCGAGTTCGAGGCGTTCAAGGCCGCGGGCGGCAAGGGCTACCTCGAAGGCGCGACGAGCTACTACGGCGGCGGCGCGCTGCCCACGGGCACGGCGACGCCGGGGCGTGAGGGTTCGTCGATCGACGTGGACGAGTTCAACAAGGGCGTACGCGGCTCGGAGCTGTATCAGCAGTTCGTCGGGAGTCGCGGCCTGCGTAACGGGAAGTGGTCGGACTCCGACCGTGAGGCGTGGCGGAACACGTTGCGCCAAGCGGGTGTGCAGGTGCCGGACGGCATGAAGATCGACGACGCCGGCAATCTGAATCAGGTCAACAAGCTGGGCAAGCGGCTGATTATCGGCGGTGCGATCGTCGGCGGAACGCTGCTCACGGCGGGCGCGCTCGGCGCGTTCGGTGGGGCGGCGGCGGCCGGCGGGGCGGCCAGTGGCGCCGCGGGCGCTGGTGCGG
>JACCDG011430025.1_pt1 | contig 15301 bp, 16 predicted proteins | sample 7442471 | NCBI WGS metagenome assembly JACCDG01 (sample SAMN15323444, study PRJNA562643) | freshwater metagenome | isolation source: river surface water | place: USA:Blue River Watershed | collected 2017-08-17
TGAGTGTAAAAGTAGTTTTCTAGATCTTCTTTCATCTGGTCTATATGTACTATGAGTTGTACTTAAATGTGATATATGTGCATTTAAAAGAAAAACTTCGCCCTTAATTATTCGCACAAAACTATCTTTTAAGTTTACTCTTCCTTCACGTATAGCTTTTACTTCACTTCCTTCAAGCATAATTCCAGCTTCAAGGCTATCTAAAATGGTAAAATCATGAAATGCTTTTTTATTTTTAAATACTAAATTCTTTTTTATCTCTTTTTTTGCCACATAATTTCCTTATAAAATTTTGAAAAATGAGCTTCCACTTCCACTAAAAAACCAATTATCTTTTTCAAATTTCTTTAAATCGCTATTTAAATCCAAAGCGGGAAAATATAAATCATTTGCTTCATTTATACTAAATTTTTCTAAAATATCTTTTGAATTTGTAGCAAAAAGCTCTTTAACATCATCTTGGACTTTTTGCATATTTTGTTCTTTATAAAATTTTTCTCTAAAGTTTTTATATATTTTTCCTGTATCACAAGCAATTTTTGGTGTAATAACTTCAATATTAATTAACTCTTCTTTGAACTCTTCAACAATTTCACCAATTCCACTAACATTTGCACTATCAAATTCATATACAAAAAATGGTACATCTGCTCCAATATTTGAGCCAATTTTTGCTAATTCTTCTTTACTTAAATTCAAATTGCAAGCTTGATTTACCATATTTAAAAAAGTAGCACAATTTGAACTTCCACCACCAAGTCCTGCAAATTCTGGAATATTTTTATCTATTTTTACAATATTTTTTTTAAAAAACTCTTTTACTTCATCAAATTTTTCAAGTTCTTTATAAGCTTTATAAACTGTATTCTTTTCTAAAACACATGAGAAATTTCCCTCTATTGAAAAATTATCAACATCTTTTTTTATAAAACTAATAGTATCAAAAAGATTTTTTACTCTTACAAATCTTGAAGCTATTAGGTGATAATTTTCTCTTATTCCAACAATTTTTAAAAAAATATTTACCTTTGCATATGATTTTTTAGTCATTTTTTGCCTCTATTTTTGAAACTTTATTTAATAAATATTTAACTTCACCATCTATTATTTCTATAATAGAAAAAAAGGTATCAAGCTCTATGATATATTTTCCATTCTCTTTTATACTCAAGTAATCTTTTGAAATTCTTTTACCAACTTCTAACCACTCTTTTGTTCCAGTATAGTTATTTTTTGGTAAATCTATAAAATCAAGTGGATTTAACTCTTTGTGATTTTCAAAATAAAATTTTCCTTCACTAACTCTTTCAAGATAACTCAAAGTTCCAACACAAGCAATATTTTTTAAAAATATTTGTGCTAAAGAACGAATATATGAGCCTTCACTGACTTTTACTTCAAAACTTATAAAGGGATGATTGTATCTAATAAATTTTATGTCAAATACCTTCATAATTGAGCTTTTTAGCTCAAATTCTAATCCTTCTCTTGCAATTTCATAAGCTTTTTGCCCATTTACTCTTTTAGCTGAAAATTTTGGAGGTATATACTCTATTTCGCCTTTTAATTTTTCAATCTCTTTTTTTATAAAATCAGTTTCTAGTTTTTCTTTAATTACTATATCTTGAATTCTCTCAATGTCTAAAGATTCAGAAGTAACTCCAAGCCAAATAACAGCTTTATAAACTTTTGGAGTTTTTTCTAAATATTTAAAAAGCTTTGCGTATTGTCCAAATGCAACAATCAAACAACCTTTTGCAAAAGGATCAAGAGTTCCACTAAATCCAGCTTTTTTATTTTTATAAGCTCTTTTAAATCTATTTAAATAAAAATTTGAACTAATAAACATTGGTTTATTTACAACAAAAAGCTTATTTATTTCACCTTTTTCATAAACTCTTTTTTGCAAATTTTACCTTTAGTTTTTCTCTACAAAAGATGACAAAATATCTCTTTTTTGTCCACCAAAATTTATAGTAAGCTTATAATCTTTTCCAGCATTTGCAGCTTTTTCAACTCTTCCTTGTCCAAAAATTTTATGGCTTACCATATCACCTTTTTTAAATCCAGAAGTTTTTTCTATAACTAAACTTCCTTTTACTAAACCACTCTCAACCAAAAATCTACTTTTATTTAATTGAGTTCTTTTACCTTTATAAAATCTTGAATGTACAAAAGATAGAGTTAAATTATCCATAGCTCTTGTAAATGCAACATATCCTAATCGTCTCTCTTCTTCCAAATCTGTGCCATCTCCAATAATTGGAAAAAATCCCTCTTCAAGTCCAATAATAAACAGATGTTTAAACTCTAAACCTTTTGAAGAGTGAATACTCATCATAGAAATAGCATCGTTGCTATATTCATCATTTTGATTTTCTAATGCTATTTCATTTAAAAAATCTTTTAAATCTAAGTGTGGATTTTGTAAGAAAAAATCTCTTATATATCCATAAAATTCATCTATATTTGCTTGTCTTTCAAAACCATCTGGAAGATTATCATAAGAAGCTCTATAATCAAAAGTCTCTTCAAAACTATCTAAAAGTCTCATTTTTGACTGATTCATAAGCTCTCTTAAATCTAAAATTGATGCTTCAAAAACTTTTATAGTTCTTGCATTTTTCTTACCAACAATTGCACTTAATTCATCAGCATTTAAATTTTGAATCATATCAAAAATAGAACTATTTAACTCATTTGCTTTCTCTTCAAGTTTATCAATAGTAGTTGCCCCTATTCCTCTTTTTGGTTTATTTATAACTCTTTTTATAGAAAAATTATCACTTAAGTTTGTTAAAATTCTAAAATATGCTATTAAATCTTTTATCTCTGTTCTTTCATAAAATTTCATTCCACCAACAAGTTTATAATTAAGCCCTGCTTTATTAAATCCCTCTTCTAAAGAACGACTAAGAGCATTTACTCTAAATAAAATTGCAATATCTTTAGCTTTTTCATCTGATTGTAACAATTTTTTTATATCATCTACTATTTTTCTTGTCTCTTCATTTTCATCGTGTGATTCATAAACTTTTATAGAACTACCTTTATCTTTTGTACCTACAAGTTTTTTACCTAATCTATCTCTATTGTGCTCAATTAAAGCATTTGCATGGTGTAAAATAGTATCAGTTGATCTATAATTTTCTTCAAGTTTAACAATAGTTGCTCTTTTAAAATGTTCATTAAAATTCAAAATATTTTTAATTGTTGCCCCTCGCCATCCATAAATACTTTGATCATCATCTCCAACAACACAAAGATTATCATGGTTTGAGCAAAGAAGCCTTAAAAGTCTATATTGAAGCTCATTTGTATCTTGATACTCATCTACCATAATATATTGATACTTTTGACTTGTAGATTCTGCTAATTTTTGATTATTCTTTAAAATTTTATAAGGCAAAAGAAGTAAATCATCAAAATCTACAAGATTGTTTTTTAACAAATGCTCTTCATATTTTTCGTAAATATCTGCAATTTCACTATAAAGTTTCCCTTGAGCTTGGGATTTTACTTCAATTGGAGTCATAATAGAGTTTTTATATTTTGAAACTTCACTTACTAAAAGTGCTGTTGGTATCTCTTTATTTATTGATTTTAAAACTCTTCTTTTGTCATCACTATCAATTATTATAAAATTATTCTTTCTATTTAATTCACTTATATAAAACTTTAAAAAAAGAAGTCCAAATTTGTGAAATGTACATAAAAGTGGAGGTGTATTTAAACTATTTGTGTCTAAAAGAGAAAAAGCTCTGTCTCGCATCTCATTTGCAGCTTTATTTGTAAAAGTAAGCGTTAAAATAGTTTTTGGATCTATTCCAATCGATATTAAATAGGCCAGTCTAGTTGTAATTGTTTTTGTTTTTCCACTTCCAGCACCTGCTAAAATCAACAAAGGACCATCTATATGTTGTGCGGCACTTTTTTGTGAATTGTTTAGTGATATTAATAAATTTTCAGACATTTTTTCTCCAATAATTTAGATTATACCATAAAATTTATAAAAATATTATATCTCTTAATTATTCTATATATAAATAAATGTTATCATTTTGTTAATTTATTTTTGGAGAATTTAATGCTCAATGATTTTGCTAAATTAGAGACTTTTTTAACTGTTGTAAGAGAGAAGTCTTTTTCAAAAGCATCCGCTAAACTAGGTATTTCTCAACCAGCTGTTACTCAACAAATGAAGTTTATAGAGGATTATCTAGATGTTCAAATTGTTGATAGAAAAAAAAATGGTATTAAACTAACAAAAGAGGGTCAAATTCTTCATGGAATTGCTTTAAAAATTGAAAAGTGCGTTAATAGTGCTGAAAAAGAACTTTTAAAAATTATGAATAAAAATACAACTTTTGTTTTTGGTGCTAGTTTTATAATAGGAAATTATATTCTTCCTAGGTTTTTGAATAATCTTAAAGAGAATATTCATAATGATGTATCAATAAATGTATCTGTTTCACATGAAGCTATAGAAGATTTACTAGATAAAAAAATAGATATTGCACTTGTTGAAAACTATATTGCAAACGATGAGATTATTTATAGAGAGTGGATGGAAGATGAAATAGTAATATTCTCGAACCAAAAGCTTCCAGCACGTGCAAAACCTGAAGATTTATTATCTTACAAATGGATTTGTAGAAATCCTGAGTCAAATACAGGGTCAATTTTTAAAGAGTGTCTTGAAAAAGCAAACTATCCTGACTGCGATACATTTGAAGTTACAAGTGAAGTTACAAGCGCTACAACTATTGTTCAAACTGTTCTACACTCTGATAAAAATGCAACTCCTGCTGTATCTATTGTTTCAAGAAATGCTATTGAATCACTACTTAAGTCAGGTGCTTTATATGAATCAAGAATTGGCAATCAAAAAATGCTAAGAAAACTATATATTGCATATAGAAAAGATAGAAAACATGACGCTTTTATAGAAAATGTTGTGGATTATTTATTAAAAATTAATAAATAAACCCTTTCTCTTCTAGCGCAACTCTTATATTTCTCATCTGTTGGTGTTTATTTTTACACCATAAAGGTGATAAAAGTGTATCATCGTCTATTCCAGCTGTTACTCTTTGAACCGATACATTTTGTGGTAAATTAACAATAGATTTTACAACCGTGTCTATGTATAACTCTTCACTTATTGGAGTAAATCTTCCTTTTTTAAACTCATTTGTAAGAAGTGTATTTTTTACAACATAAAGTGGGTGAAATTTAATACTATCAACTTTCAAATCAATAGTTTGTTTAAATGTTTCTAACATCATTTCTTGGTTCTCATCTGGTAAACCATAAATCAAGTGTCCACAAACGTTTAAGCCTTTTTCTTTCGTTCTTCTTATCCAATATCTCATATTTTCAACATCATCTGCACGATTTATTTTATCTAGTGTAGTTTGAAAAAAACTTTGAATTCCATACTCTATCCAAATCTCTTTTTGCTTAGATTTTTCATATAAAAAATCAAGAATTTCATCTGTCACACAATCTGTTCTTGTACCAATACTAAGTCCTATAACATCATCAAAACTAAGAGCTTTTTCATATAAAGATTTTAATGTTGATAAAGGTGCATAAGTATTTGTAAAAGATTGAAAATATACTATAAATTTTTTTGCTTTAAATTTATTTTCTAACCTTTTTTTTGTTGCAATAAACTGCATCTCGAGTTGTTTTAGTTGGTTTTCTAAAAATGGATTATGCTCAATATTTGGATTCAATTTAAATTTAGTTTTTTTCTCTTGTAGATTTGGGCTAAAAGAGTCATTTTCACAAAAAGAGCAGCCTCCTTTTGCTTTTGTTCCATCTATATTTGGACACGTAAAACCTGATATAGATATTGGGATTTTATATACTTTTTCACCAAATTTGTTTTTGAAGTATCGACCAATAGTCAATACCTCTTTTAAATTTTTACTCATTATGCTTTTACGAAATAGTCTCCATCAAAACTTTCAAGTGCATAGTGTCTATCATTTCCAATTGCATTTACTAAATCATCTATTGAAAGATACTCTAAACTGTCAGCTTCAATATATTTGCAAACTTCATCTTTTGTCATTTGAGTTGATATTAACTCCTCTTTTGTAGGAGTATCTATTCCATAAAAACAAGGAAATTTTATCTCTGGACTTGCAACTCTAAAATGAACCTCTTTTGCACCTGCTTCTTTTAACATTTTAACTATTCTTTTAGAAGTTGTTCCTCTTACAATTGAATCATCAATTACAAGTAAAGATTTTCCAGCAATAATTGAACTCATAGGACTTAGTTTCATTTTAACTTTTAAGTTTCTCATCTCTTGAGTTGGTTCTATAAATGTTCTTCCAATATAGTGGTTTCTAATAATTCCATATTTAAAAGGAATTCCACTTTGAGCTGCATAACCAAGAGCCGCAGGAACTCCACTATCTGGAACAGGAACAACCATATCATATTTTATCTTGCTATTTGCATCATTAATAGCTAGAGCTTTACCCATATTTTCTCTTGTTGTATAGACATTTTTACCATCAATTACAGAATCTGGTCTAGCAAAATATACATACTCAAATGCACATGGTCTAAATTCTGGTTCAAAAAGTTGAACTGATTCAATATCATCTTCTTCACTAAATATTAACATCTCACCAGGTCTTACATCTCTAATAAATTCGGCTCCAACTAAATCAAAAGCACAAGTTTCACTAGCAACTATATATCCACCACTTTTTAATTTTCCTAAAGACAGAGGTCTAATTCCATATCTATCTCTTATTACAAACTGTTTGCTTCTACTTTGAACTATAAAACAATATGCACCAATAGTTCTATTTAATGCCTCTATAATTCTATCTTTTAGATGATCTTTTGTATTTTTTGCTATTAGATGAATAAGATTTTCAGTATCCATTCCTGTTTGAAAAATAGCACCTTTATCTATCAAATCATTTCTTACTTCATCTTTATTTATAAGATTACCATTATGAACGATTGATATTTGACCTAATTTATATTTTGCATAAACAGGTTGAGCATCTAAAACAGAATCACTTCCAGCTGTTGCATAACGATTATGACCAATTGCCATATTTCCTTTTAAGTAAGTTAATGCTTCTTCATTAAATACTTCAGAAACCAAACCTCTATCTTTTTTTGTATATATTTTACCATCACAAGATGATGAAATTCCAGTTGCCTCTTGACCTCTATGTTGCATTGCAAAAAGAGCTATTGAAGCTAATCTTGCAGCATTATCATTTCCATAAATTCCTACTATTGCACACATTGTTGATTTCCTTATTATAGACCTAAAGCATCATTGATTGAGTAAAGATTTGCATCTTTTTTTACAAGCCATTTTGCAACTTTTAACGCACCTTTTGAAAAAGTATTTCTAGCAGTTGCTGTATGATTTAACTCTAAAAATTCTCCATCGTTATACAAACCAACTGTATGCCTTCCAACTATATCTCCACCTCTTAAAGCCATAACTGCAATTTCATCCTTAGTTCTAGCTCCAATTTGACCATCTCGACCAGAAATTCTAACCTCATCTAAATCCAAATCTCTTGCACTTGCTGCATGTTCAGCAAGTGTTAGTGCAGTTCCTGATGGAGCATCTACCTTATGTTTATGATGTTGTTCAACAATTTCAATATCAAAATCTCTTAATGTTTTAGAAGCAAGAGCTACAAGTTTATTTAAAACTGCAACTCCTAAACTCATATTTGTAGCATATAAAATAGGTACAAGTTTGCTAGCTTCTAGAAGTAAGTTTTGCTGGTGTTTACTTAATCCAGTAGTTGCAATTACTAATGCTTTTCTTTTTCCACCTTCAATAACAGCAGTTAAAAGCTCTTCCGTTGCAACTGGACTTGAGAAATCAATAATTACATCACTTTCATCAAATAAAATATTTATATCATTTGTTACAACTGTATCTTCTGGTAAAATTTTTTCAATTTTATCAAAAACATGAACGCAAGCTAATTTTGCTTCTTTATCATTTTTTAAATCATCTATTAGTAGACTTCCAACTCTTCCAGAACTACCCAAAATACCTATTTTAATCATCTATTTATCCTAAATATTCAATTATATCAACAGCAGCTGTTGCTCCATCTGCTGCTGCACAAACAACTTGTTTAGCTGCATCAATTCTAATATCACCAGCTGCCCAAAGACCTTTCGTAGTTGTTCTCATTTTTAAATCAACAACAACTTCTCCACTTTCTATCACATCACATAAAAATGAACCATCAGCTTGTTTTAGTGGAGCATTTAATACATTTCTTCCAACAAAAACAAAAACTCCAGGAGTTGGTAAATCTCTTATTTCACCTGTTTTATTACATTTTACTTTAAGACCTAAAACTCCACTGTTATCACCATAAACTTCTTCAACTGAAACATTTGTAACTTCTTCAATATTTTCAGCATTTTTTATATGAGCTATTGTACTAGGAGCTGCTCTATATGTATCACGTCTGTGTACTAAATATACTTTCTTACACATTTTTGATAAATAGTATGCCTCTTCTAAAGCTGAATCTCCACCACCAATAACTGCAACTTCTTTTCCTCTATAGAAAAATCCATCACAAGTTGCACAAGTAGAAACTCCTCTTCCAAAAAATTCATCTTCTCCTTTAAATCCAGCACGTCTTGGAACTGAACCTGTTGCCATTAAAACAGCTTTTGCTTCAAATTCTCTGTTATCATTTGTTAAAATTTTAAATGTATCACCATTTTTTGTAATAGTTTCAACTTGTGCCATTTCATGTTTTAATCCAAATTTTTGACACTGTTCTGGCCAAGATGCCATTAAATCCATACCTGTCATAACAGCACCTTGCCCTGGATAATTTTCTATCTCGCTTGAACCTGTAATTTGACCACCTGGCATTCCCATTTCAAACATTACAACATTTGCCAAACCACCTCTAGTAGCATATAAACCTGCTGTAAGACCAGCTGGTCCTCCTCCAATAATTGCTAAATCTAACATTTTAAATCCTTATTTATAATTATATTATCTAACCATAACCCATCTTAAAAGAGAATGGTACTAAAAAATTTTGTAAGCCAATATAAAAGTGCAAACAAAACTAAGGAAAAATTTTATCATTTAATATTTTATATCTATCTTAAATTGTTTAAAATTAAAAAAAGGAAGATGCAAAACACCTTCCTTTAACCCCTTTAAAATTTTAATTCAAATTATAATAAAGAGTTTATTTTATCTGTTAATGCTTGTTTTGATGTAGCACCAATTAGCTGATCAACAACTTCTCCATTTTTCATAAAAATAATTGTAGGAATTGATCTAATTCCATATTTTACTGCTAAATCTTGCTCTTCATCTGTATTTACTTTACAAATATTTGCTTTTCCTTCAAAATCTCCTGCTAATTCATCAATAACTGGAGCAATCATTCTACAAGGTCCACACCAAGGTGCCCAGAAATCTACTAAAGATACACCTTCTTTTGTAGTTGCATCAAAATTTGCTGATGTTAATTCAATATATTTACCCATTTTGTTATCCTTATTATTAATTTTTTAAACCGTATATGAACTTTTTCTTGTATTTTTACAATTAAAGTTCAAATATTTTACCTATAAAAACCTTAAATTTTGTTTTATTATTAACATTTTTTACTAATCTTACTAATCAAGAGTAAATAATATTTTTGATAAGATATACAAAAATTTTATAGATGGAAAACAGTAAAATGGATATTAGAAAAGAGTATTTAGAGTTTTTTAAGAGTAAAGGGCACGAAGTAGTATCTTCAATGCCACTGGTTCCAGATGACCCAACTTTGATGTTTACAAATGCAGGGATGGTTCAATTTAAAGATATTTTCACAGGTAGTATTCCAGTTCCACAAAATCCTAGGGCAACATCATGTCAACTTTGTATTAGAGCTGGTGGAAAACACAATGACCTTGAAAATGTAGGTTATACAGCACGTCATCATACACTTTTTGAAATGCTTGGGAACTTCTCTTTTGGTGATTATTTCAAAGAAGAAGCTATTGCTTATGCTTGGGAATTTATTACTAAAAATATTGCTTTACCTAAAGAAAAACTTTGGGTTACAGTACATGAAAGCGATGATGAAGCTTTCGAAATATGGACAAAACATATTGATTCTTCAAGAATTTTAAGATTTGGCGATAAAGATAATTTCTGGTCAATGGGAGATACAGGTGCTTGTGGTCCTTGTAGTGAAATTTTTTATGACCAAGGAGAAGATCATTTTTCTAGCCCTGAAGATAAAATGGGTGGAGATGGTGATAGATTTTTAGAGATTTGGAATCTTGTATTCATGCAATATGAAAGAACAAAAGAAGGTGAACTAATTCCTCTTCCAAAACCATCTATTGACACTGGAATGGGTTTAGAGCGAGTTATTGCAATAAAAGAGGGTGTATTTAATAATTTTGACTCTTCAAACTTTAAACCTATCATTGAAACTTTAGAAAAAATTGCAAACAAAAAAGCTACTAAAGAGAATATTGGCTCATATAGAGTTATTGCGGACCACTTAAGAGCAACTTCATTTATGCTATCTCAAGGGATACTTTTTGGAAATGAAGGCAGACCTTATGTTTTAAGAAGAATTCTCAGACGAGCTATTAGACATGGATATTTAATAGGTCTTAGAAAACCATTTATGGCACAACTTGTTGATACGTTGGTTGATATTATGGGTGGACACTATGTTGAATTAAAAGAGAATGCAAACTATATAAAAGAGCAATTAACACTTGAAGAAGAGAGATTTTTCAAAACAATTTCTGCAGGAATTACACTATTTAATGATGAACTAGAAAATACTAAAGATATTTTTAGTGGAGAAGTTGCATTTAAACTATATGACACTTATGGATTCCCTCTTGATTTAACAGAAGATATGCTAAAAGACAAAGGTCTAAAAGTAGATTTAGATAAATTTGAAGAGCTTATGACAAATCAAAAAACTATGGCAAAAGCTGCTTGGAAAGGTAGTGGAGATAGTTCAAATGATGGTGATTTTAAAGCTTTACTTGAAAAATATGGATTAAACAAGTTTGTTGGATATACAAATACTACTTTTAATTCAAAAATTTTAGCTTTACTTGATGAAAATTTTAAAGAAGTAGAAACTTTGGAAAATCAAATTGGTTGGGTACTTTTAGATAAAACTCCTTTTTATGCAACTAGTGGTGGACAAAATGGAGATATTGGAGCAATCGAATTTGAAGGAAAAAATGCAGTAGTACTTGAGACTTCAAAATTTCATAATCTTAACTTATCAAAGGTAGATGTAAAAGATACAAAATTAAATAAAAATCAAAACATTGAAGCTGTTGTTATTAATAGACACGAGGTTGCAAAACATCATAGTGCTACTCACTTACTTCAAGCTGCTTTAAAAATGGTTTTAGGAGATAGTGTTTCTCAAGCTGGATCATTTAACGATGCAAATAAACTAAGATTTGACTTTACATACCCAAAAGCCTTAACAAGTGAGCAGATAAATGAAGTTGAAGATTTAGTTAACTCTATGATTGCACGAGCATTAAAAGGTAAAGTTGAAGAGTTACCTTTAGAGCTTGCAAAGAAAAAAGGTGCAATTGCTATGTTTGGTGAAAAATATGGTGAAGTTGTAAGAGTAGTTAGCTTTGGAGAAGATGTATCTGTAGAATTTTGTGGAGGAACTCACGTAAAAAATACAGCAGATATTGGAAGTTTTTATATCATAAAAGAGTCTGGAGTAAGTGCTGGAATAAGAAGAATAGAGGCTGTTGTAGGAGCAAGTGCATTTAAATATACAAAAGAGCAGATAAACAAACTAAATGAACTTCAAGCTGAGATTAAATCAAATGATTTAATTGCTGGTGTTAAAAAACTCAAATCTGAGATAAAAGAGCTTAAAAATCAAATACAAAATTCACAAAATCAAACTCAAGCTCCAATAAATGAAGAAATTATTGGTGATACAAAAGTTGTAGTTTGTGTTATTGAAAATGGTGATTTAAAGAAAATTGTTGATGATATGAAAAATGCAAATGAAAAATTAGCAATTTTACTTTTACAAGCAAAAGATGACAAAGTTTTAATCGTTGCTGGAAGTAAAAATACAAATATTAAAGCTGGTGATTGGATTAAAAATATTGCTCCAATCGTTGGTGGAGGTGGTGGTGGAAGACCTGATTTTGCTACTGCTGGTGGAAAAGATATAACAAAAATTGAAGAGGCAAAAATTGCTGCTTTAACTTATGCAAAAGAGAATTTATAAGGATTAAAAATTGAGTGAATTATTTAATAATTTTTCAACTTTAATTATTTTTCTTCATGTAATCTCTGCTATAGTTTGGATAGGTGGAATGATTGTAATTAGATTTGCAGTTCATTACTCTATGCAAAATATAGAAGAACCAAAGATAAGATTAGGAAGAACTCTAGAAAATCTAAAAAGATTTTTTTCTATGGTTATTCCTTCTATTATTACGCTTTTAATTACTGCTATTATTTTGATTTTAGCTTTAGATTTTAAAGATACCGAGCTATACAAATTTGTAATTGCCAAAGAGATTATTTGGTTTATTATGACTCTTATTTTTATAATTATTTATATAAAAAGAGACAAAGCTCAAAAAGCTTTTGATGGTGGAGATTTTTTAAGTGCTAAAAATCAGCTAAATCCATTGGCAAAATATCTTATTCCAATAAATATATTTTTGGGAATTATTGCTGTTATTTTAGGAATTACTTTAAGAGGATTTTAATCCTCTTAAAAACTATTTTAATCTGCTAAATAGTACTCAATAGTAGAAACTATTCTAATATTTTTTATGTGATCACTATTTTTATCACGACTTGCAACTTCAAACTGACCTTGACTAGCCTTTTTAATTTTTCCTAATTTACTATTTGAATCTTGTGCAAACTTTTGTGCAACTGCTCTTGCATTTGAAGTTGCTTCTTCAATCATACTAGGTTTTATTTCATTTAATTTTGTGTAAATATACTCTATTTTACTATCATAATCATCTGTTTTAAAAAGAACACCTCTTTGCGAAAGTTCTGATAATTTACTATTTAAAGCTCTAATTTTTTCAACTTCTGTACTATAAATATTTATAACCTTTGAAGCCAAATATCTCATAGCAAAATCTTGATTTGAAAACTCATTTGCCATCTTATCAACTATTGAAACTGCACCTAAAGTTATATCTTCATCTTTTAAGCCATTTTCTTTCAAGAATTTTATAACTTGATTTGTATCGTAATCAATTTTTTGTATCAAAGCTTCCAAATCATTACTTGTTTGTGTCATTTTTATTGGCATTATTACAACATTTGCTAAAACTTCTTTTTCTGATAAACCTTTTACTGTAACTGTTCTATCCAACTCTTTAAATTTTACAATTCCATTTGCTATAAAAAACCCTAAACCAATCAAACCAAAAAAAAGGAATATTCCTAAAATAAATGATGAACCTCTACTTTGCATTTTTACCTCCCGAAATCTGAACTATCTTTTGAAAAATATGAATAAAAGAAATTGAATCTAACCAAACTATTAAAATAATCTGTATCTAATCTAGGTTTATTTAAATATAAATTTTCGTAAGATTTATCATAATTTCTTATCAAATCTGTAGAGTAAACTCCACTATAATCTATCATTAACTTATCTTCAAAAACCTTATATTTATTAATTATATTTACATAATATAACTCATCAACCAAATAAGTAGATATTTCAATATTCTCAAACTCTTTCTTCTCAACCACTTTATATGATTTTGCCTTAATTGTATCCATAAATAAAGATACAAAATAACCTCTTGCCATTCCATTCCACTTACAAGAGCTATCTAAACTTATATACTCTGTAAATATTTTTCCATATTTTATATCATCACTTAAACTAATATATGAAAAATTAGCACATCTATCATAGGTATTTTGTTTTTTTATATTTGTAAACTCATCTTGAATTAAATTTGATTTAACCGAACATGATGTAAAAAACAAAGATAGCAAAATAATATATAAAAATCTAAACATTTTAAACTCCTTTAGGAATTAAAATTTTACTCTTAAATAGATTTTAATATAATAAAGTATTTAATAAAAAAGAGTATTTATGACATATGAAGAGTGGTTTTTAAACCAAGCAAAATTACACAAAACTATTATGAACAAACTTGAAGACAAATCAATAGATGAGATAATTGAATATTTTAAATATGATAATATGAAAAAAAATGAGCCAGATTTTTGTCCTTTGTATAACTTAAATAAAAAATGCCATGAGATGGAAGATTTAAACTGCTATTTATGTGCTTGTTCATATTTTAGGTTCAATGATAAAGGTTTAAAAAATGTAGATGATAAAATATTGTACTCTTGCTGCAGTATCGATTCAAAAAGTGGTTCTAAATTTGTATCTGAAAACTCTATACATCATGATTGCTCTAACTGTACAATTCCTCATAAAGAAAATTTTATCAAAAAAAATTTTAATAAAGATTGGCTAAAAATAATGAAAGATGTAAGAGTAGATAAAAATAATCAAGTAGATATAAGAAAATCTCTTGATGATGAAATAAATAAAAGAGTAAAAGAGTATAAAAATGATAACACTAAGACTTCTCCCTTTGGAACTGGACTTGTTAAAATTAGAGAGAAGTTAGTATCAAAACTATGATTTTAGAACAATCATTTAGATTTGAGGAAGAACTAGAACATATTATAGATTTTATTGCATTAGATAGTGTTGCTAAAGCCTTAGATTTCTATGATGAATTAATAAATAATATACAAAATATTCCATTTAGACCTTATTCGTATAGAAAAAGGTTAAATTCAAATGATGAAAATCTAAGAGAACTAATATTTAAAGGATACACAATACCTTTTTTATTGATGAAAAAAATTACAAAATTATTCTGCTTGGTATTTTTAATCAAAATCTTTGGAATTAGTTAGATTTTTTCTTCTTATTTTAAATAAAATTTCAATTATCTCTTTTTTGTTTCAAACTCTTTTTTTATCTCTTTTAACTCTTCAAGATTTTTTTCTGATTTTTCTATAATCTCTTCAACCATAAGTCCAAGCATTACAGTTTTATAAAGATTTGGTTTGAATTTTTGCCAATTGTATAAAGTTTTTATATCAACATTTAGAAATCCTGCAATATCCCTTTTTGTCATTTTCATAAAAATACCTTTTATTTTTTAGTATAAATTTACTTTATGAGTAATGACAACACAACATAAGATTTATTCTAAGTAA
>JACCDG010609587.1_pt1 | contig 15299 bp, 21 predicted proteins | sample 7442471 | NCBI WGS metagenome assembly JACCDG01 (sample SAMN15323444, study PRJNA562643) | freshwater metagenome | isolation source: river surface water | place: USA:Blue River Watershed | collected 2017-08-17
ATTTTTCAGCCTTGGGGTCAGTGTTTTTAAGACGAGCCTGGATCTCAAGGTAGAAGCGGTTGTACTTCTCCATACGAGCGATATCTTTCTCGCTCACACCTTTGAGACGACGGATGTCAGTGTTGTGACGCAGATCGCACAGCTTGACCAGCATTGCATCGCGATTAGCAAACACACCCTCTTTGTATTCTTCCAGCGTCTGGCCGGGCAGTTTGGTCAGCGCACGGATACCGTCGATAACACGCTTGCTCATACCAGCTTCTTCAAGCTGCTTGTAGGTAACGTCTGTGTCTTCGATGACATCGTGTCCCAGCGCAATGCACTGAAGTTCTTCGTCGTCGGTTTTGAGATAGTGCATGACTTTCATCGGGTGCAGGATGTAAGGAACCCCGCCGCGGTCGAATTGTCCATCGTGTGCATTGGTAGCAATGAGGATCATCTTGCTAAGCATCTCACCCTTGCGCATCTTGTTCTCCTTTGTTCATGCTACCAATATAGCAGGTTCTATTCGGCCGTCAACCGTTATTTTATATCTTCTACAGTTACGTTACCGATTTCGATACGATCAATCTGAGCCGGAGAGTACCAAACATTGTCAATCTTGACGCCCTTTTTAGCACGGTTGTCGAGCCATTCCTGTACGTCACAGTCAATGTCGACTCGCATCATCCAATCACCATATTCTTCATCTTCAAATTCGATGATTCGATTGAATGGAGTTTCAATACCTTTAATGTATATTTGGATTTCTTGCGTATACCTACGCAGTGGATCAGTTTTGTATCGTTTTTCTTCTTCTGTACGAGGATCCCAAAGCCATTTCAGGGTCTCAATAATATCCATGTATGTTCTCCTTATACAGTTAGTTCGTAAGGCTTGTCCCAGCGCCCAATGTTGATGTCAGTATAGTGCGACACATGGAAGTAGTCGCTCATGCTATCGCTGTGATCGAAATATTCGGGACCTTTCATCGCAGCATGCAGTTCCAGCAAGAACTCACGAGCAACACCCGTGTACTGGCTGTCGATATGGTACACGTTGACGTCGATGTAGTTGTCTGCTTGATAAACACGATCACCATGCGCACGATTGCGCAGCGTTTCATTCAAGTTGTTGATGAAATCAATCTCACCAGACTTGATGTTCACAACCAAGGTGCTGTGATGACGAACAGCGATAGAACCTTTGACATTGTACTTTTTAAGAACAGCTTTGATAACAGGAGCAAGTTTCGACTTGAGCTCTTGGGACACATAAGCCATGTTCTAGTTCCTCTGTGCTGCGTTGTTGCGCTATGTGTTATACATAGCATCTACAGAAGCACCGTCAACCAGAAAAATCACTTTTTCTGTTTAAACACCAAAATTTCTCTGCCTTGATAGTCACCTGGATAGTAGAATATACTCCATGCAGCAAAGTGTGGCTCAAATGTTTCGATAATCAAACCTTTATGCGGAGATATACAGTTGTACACATACTCTGGATTACCTGGTTCGTGATAACTCCAATGCATTGCATCAAATTTAAATTCGCCGCCCATGGGTTCCGGTGTCTTGTAATCAAATGTATCAAACATCTTCCAATTGTTATGTATGCTCAATATTACAGAACCGCCAGTGTTTGTAAGCTCTATCATCTGTTTGAAAAAGCCAATCACATCTTGCAGTGTCGGTTGATGCGTGTAGCCAAACCAAAAGTTGGTGACTAGATCATATTTAAGATACGTATCCATGGTCAATATGTCAACTACACCATGCGCAATATCGACACGCATTTGATCGGACCACACTGCTAGCATTTCTGCAGATCTGTCAAATCCAGTTTTTGCAACAGGCGAATTAACAGCTCTCAAATGATACCCTGTACCGCAAGCAACATCACACCATGACCTATATCCGTAAGCATTTAGAACCTGCTCAACCAGCCTTACTTCGTACGCAGTTTCGTGAGCAACGACAGGATTAGTTAGATAACGTTGCTCATATCGCGCAACTATCTCTGGATTTGAATATGGATCAAGCATGTCTAAACCTCCGCAATACACTACATATTGCGGAGATTTTGATCACTTGTCATTATTTTTGTCTGCTTGATATTTGAACGGGATATCAAACGGAGGGAGTCGCCATGCATTAGCGAGAACGTCTGCTACTTTAGCCTGCATATACTCGTCACGTTTTTCCATAGCCATTTTTTCTAGCTGCGGAAAATCGCTAGCAAAAATCCTAACTTCGTACCCATAGTCTACACCGTTGCCGCCGCCAGTCCCTGTATCGATACCAGTACCTTCAAACAGCTCGCTACCATAATAGCTGTTGCCAATACGATACATAGAAAATTCAATGCGACCACGCCAACCGGGATAGCCAGTGGGTTTATCTTCACTTCTGTTCCAGTTCTCAACTCCACCGCGAGGACAACTGTGACTGTTAGACACAGAATCTTGCCAATTCAAATCTAGTTTGCGAATTTTGATTGTGAATTTTTCACGATGGTTGTCGAAGCCTTTTTTAGTCTGCCACCATGCGCTTTTAGCAATGTTGTCAAAGAAAAACTCAGGATGAGTCTCAATCCATTGGATCAGTGCTTCGAAGCTAGGCTGGTTGATAAACTCATTGAAGATCTTGTCGCGCTGCCGAAGCTGTGCGTTCTTGTGCATGCGAGTCTTACGCAGTTTGGCAAGATGTGCAACATATTTCCGTTTGTTGTCAAACAGTTGATCAGTCCACGGACACTGATATGCCTTGGCAATTTTAGTGCCATCGACGGGGATCATCGTGTCTCCGTACTTGTATACTTGAAGTGCTGGCATAGATCACCTATCGTCTGTTTTGTTAAACATAGCAGACATTACAAAGTTGTCAACCGTCTTTTCGCCAAACCCAATCAATATACGCTTGAGGACTACCGTGGACATGCGGGGGCAACTGCTCGTTTACAAAATGTAGAATATCGTCGATCGTGTTGCGATTCCAAGTATCTGCATACTGCAAACAGACTTCGCGAGGCTCACCAGTAAGCACAGCAGTTAAAAAACTGCCAGGCGCCAGGTGATAGTAAAAATAGTTATACAGTCCAGTCACAGTGTGAGTGTATAGATTGTACGATTCAAAATCTAATTCAACCAGGTTGACATAGACACTGTCTTCTAGAGTTTGCGACATGTTAATCCTCTGACAACTTGTTGAAAATCTTTTCCTGATTCTTGATGCTGCGCCACTCTCGCACTGCATGTGCTTCGAACACCACGGGTATGAATTGCGCAACATATTCAGGGTAATGTCGCGCAATCATTGATCTAACAACTCGCTCATCTGCATTGCACTGCGGGTTAACCATTTGATTGTATTCAGAGGTATTGCTTGCATAGAATGCAACACCCTTGTCGGGGTTGACAACCCACCACATATTTGCCCAAGCTTTACCAGTCTCAGGCACAGACACAACATCAATTGGTACAAAAAATAGCGGCATGACAGTTAGTAGAATACGTTTCGGATAAAGACTTCGGCATCGTGCATTTCAGGAATGGCTTTGACAATGTTACGTTTGCAGACTTCGATACGATCAAAGAACTCTTGGTCAAACACAATTGCATTGTCTAGACCACCATGCGGATTATCCATGTCCATGACGTGCGGTTTATAGCGCGAACTGAGATTTACAGCAATAGAAAAGTTGGACTTTTCATCCCCTAGTTCAACAGGATCGTAGATACTGTATAGACCCCAAATTCTTGCAATTCGCGGTCCCCATGGCGAGTGTACACCAATATACCTATTGTCATTGGCATAGTGTTTCGGTTCTGCAATTTCACCAGTTTTCCAACCAAGTTCATCGAGAGTGCTGATAAAAGAATCGCGCAACTGCTTATTGAACCGACCGTCTGTATCAAAATCATACATTGAACGCTTATCGGTATCGTTCATGTATGTATCATAATCAACTGCTGTTTCGGCTTTGCCGCCGACAACATCGATACCGATGCGTTTGGCAAATGCAAACGCACGTTCTGCATTAGGATAGCCGAAATGGATTTCTCTATCGACTGGCATATTAGAGACCCGTATACAATTCAGTTAGCGTAACATTCATTGCTTCAACTTCAACGGAGATCTGTTCTCCGCTAGATTCTTCAATGAAATAAATGTCTTCGATTGCAACATCAACATTTCGACTTGTGAGATATTGATGCACTGCGGTACGAACTTCATCGTCGTTTAGAAAGATATGAATTTTAGCCATTTGCTAGTACCCGTTGGTTGTGCGTTGCAACAAATTCTCGAATCTTAGGCATGAGGTATGTGTCGCGAACACGCTCTACAACACACATGTTGCCGTTGTGCAGTTCTTCCCACTGTCGGCACTTGCGACTGTACATGCCAAGGTAATCATAGAACAGATAGAGGTTGTATTCATATGACTTGTTATTGTCATACTTGAAAAACCAAAACCGTTCAAGTTCAGTCTGCGGCATGGTAGCAAGTTCTTCTCTTGCCTGACTCAAAATGCCAGTAAAGATTGCTTCCATTTCCGTTTTAATATTATCCACGGTTTAACCTCGTTTTCTCAATTCAAAGATCAGTCGCAGTTTGCAGTAGGTATTAGTCCAAAGATCATACAATAGAAAGACTATCGCTGCAAACAGCAGAGTATACAAAAGGTTGACAGCAGTTGCAGCATAGGCCGCAACTGCAAAACTGAAGATCAAGTCTGCAAAAAATGCAGCAGCAAGATAATCATACCACCGTACCATTAGATTCGCTCCTGCGCAATCAAAAAGAAAAAGTCACGACCCACGTTGTAAGGATCGTAGTCGTCGCCGCGATCGTCGTAGACAAACTGATGCTCGACTACAAAGTCAACATCATCTACACCCTGATAGCCAAGATCGCGAGCCACATACTTCATTTCATCGCGACCGGCAATCATGAGACGCACAACATCTTCGGGTTTAAGAGCATGGAAGTTTTCGCTGTTACCGCCTACGATCATAACCTGCGCCGGCACATCTTTATAGCGCCGGCGATGAAACCACATGCTGCTTTTCTGCGCAAACAGTTTGTTCAAATCTTTCATTGTTTCCTCACTGGCACCAGTAGCTTTCGCTAGCAACCGAGCAGTTCCACGGCGTGTTCACAGACTCTTCAACCAGTTCGCCGGTAAGTGCATTACGAACCATGTGCGTACCAGCAATCAGCATCTGATACATTTTGCTGTCCTGCACTGCAAGTTGATTTTCAGCAATGTTCTTTTTACGGCAAATACGAGTCTTAGCAGCTTTAGCCGCAGCTTCGGTTGCGTAATACTGCTTGCCATAGGCACGTTCAGTAACAATAGCAGTCGTTTCGACATTGTAAACCACGTAAGCCATGCTGTGTGCTCCTTGCTGCGTTATGCAAACAACATAGCAGAACCTATGCTGCTGTCAACCGAGATTTGTGAATTTCTTTCACATGTTTTGGAATTTTTACGCTGACCTGTTTGCCGAGTGCAAGATAGTGAAGAAGTGCTTCCTCATACTTTGCAATCAACCAGTCAGACTTTGGCGGTTTGTTAGTTTGAATCCAGACATACCAATCAACACTGCTGCGAGACTCATTACAGGTTTTGCAGACTAGCAGGGTGTTTTTGATAGCAAGTGTACCGCCTCTTGAATGTGGCACAAGATGTTCGATAGTGCCTGCTGCTGGGTGATCTGGGTTGTCCCATACTAGCATCGTACCACAGTAACAACGACGATAACCAAGATCTCGCCAGTATTTGCGAGAGCTTCTTTTCTGTTCGTTCTTAGGCATTGCGTTACCTATGCAGATATGTTGCACACATCGATTAACATCGATAACAGAACATGTCAACCTATTCGGTTGTAAAAACCTTTACCGAATAAAGAGCTTCAAACCTCTTTGCATCTTCTGTCGTGTTTACCATAGGCTCACCCTTGATATTGAGACTGGTGTTTACTAGCATCGGACAGCCGGTTTTAGCATGCCACAGTTTCAGCAGATTATACAATCCAGGATTCTGTTGCGTTGTTATTGTTTGTACTCTGCTAGTGTCATCTACATGAACAATACCAGGAAACAGACTGGGGTCTTTACAACGAACTGCATACTGCATATAGCTGAGATCTTGTGTGATATTCTCAAAATACTGTTTGGCATAGTCTGCTAGGATCACTGGTGCAAATGGCCTAAACGGTTCGCGCTTTTTGATTTGATTAAGTCGATCTTTTATGTCAACAATTCTTGGATCAGCAAAAAGACTTCTGTTGCCTAACGCTCTTGGTCCAAATTCTGCACGACCATTTGCTACGCCGACAATATTGCCTTTGATCAGTTCTCGATATGCAGACATAACAGGGTATCTGCCTTCGATTGTGTCGCCTAGATAAGGTCCTTGCCAGTCAATCATCTTTCCGTGATGTGCAAGAGCTGCGCCAATGCTATTACCAGCATCGCCAGGATTGGGCATGATCCAAATTTTGTTCCAACGCCACTGTTTAGCAATAGCAGCATTGGTTACACAATTAAGCGCACACCCTCCGCTTATCACTAGGTTTCGTTTATTGACATGTGCATGAATCCACTTGCTAAGTCGTTGCACAATTTTGGTAAAGACGTCTTGTGCAGCAGCCGCAAGATTTTCAACGTCTTGAATTTCAGTATGCCAGTTGGCAAACCCTCGGTGATGGTTAAATTTGCACTGAAAAAAAGGAAAATAGTCAGTAATTTCAATTAGTTCTTTTTGAATCAATTCGTAATACTTGTCTCGATCACCAAGTGCTGCAAGACCCATCATGATGTATTCTTCTTCATTTGGTTTAAAACCGCAACGCTGAGTCATTGCGCTGTAAAAAAGGCCTAGACTGTTAGGATAATCAACTGACTTTACTTTTTCTAGACGATCTCCAAAACCTTGCCATACAGTAAGTGTTTCCCATTCGCCGATTGCATCAATTACCAGCACTGCTGCACTTTTGAACCCGCTGGTATAATAGGCTGCGGCAGCATGACTGTGATGATGTTCAACAGTCTTTACGGGTGTTTTAATACCAAACTGTTTAAGAATTGATCGCGGTCCGGCAGAAAAAGCGTCCTTAAACTGTCCTGCATACAGTTCTCGAATGCGCTTGTTAAAAGGTTTTTCGTGCCAAACGACCAAGTCTGGCTTGCCATAGGTTCTAGCAGTATCTACTATTGCTTGATTGAGCGCACTGTCGTTTTTGATTCGGCTGTAACGCTCGCTGTGTGCAGCCCAGACAATGTGATCATCTTTTAACACTGCAATAGCTGCATCGTGACCACCCGCTGAAATGCCCCAAACATTCATCGTTTAGCTGTCCAAAGTCTATCTAGGATGAAAAACCAAACTGCATTTAGTATTGGTTCTACAATTGCGTTTGTAATAGCGACACTGAACGGGGCACCTGTGAAATACATCACACAGGCTGCGGCAATCAAAAAGTGCCCAATTGTGTAAATCAAGGTTCTTAGGATTGAACCTTTAAGTGCTTTGTATGAATCTGTAAGTTCAATCATCGGTATATAAATGGATCCTTTTTTCGCAGTTCTTTAAGACGTTTTTTGTATTCTCGATTTTGTTTAAATCGCTTGAATGGTGTTAGTAGTAGTCTAATGAGTTTTTTAAGCATTGTATACCTTTAGATTGTTTCAACAAACACACGCTTGCCTAGTTTATATACCCGTACACCGCTAAGTGACATTTCGTTCTTGCTGTCAAGTGTTGCAGTACGCAGACCCGATACAAACATCTCGATCTGTTTGGTCTTGATATCAACACTGCCCATCTTGTTACAGATATGCATGAATAGATTTTTCAGTCGGTATGGTTTAAGATCTTTTAACTTAAACCAATCCAACGCACCGTCGTCTAGTGTGCAACGTTCCAGGTCAATTTCTGCAAGATCAGTGATCAACTCACTGGTCTCAAATTGGATCATCATTGTTTTCAAAATGTTAATATCTGCAATCGGATTGCGATCCATAATCATCGGAAACAGCTTGTGACGAATCCAGTTTCGATCGTAGGCTGTGTCATTATTGCTAGGATCAGTAACATACGGAATGTTGTTGTCACTTACATACTGTTCGATGTCATGTCGAGTAATAGACAGAAAGGGTCGAACAACTTTCTTAGTTGGGTCAAACCAACAGTTGCTAACAACTTGCATACCGCTCAGTCCTCGGCTACCTCCAGCACGAAGCAGTTTCAAAAAGAAAGTTTCAATTTGATCGTTTGCATGATGTGCTAGCAGAATAGTGTCGTATCCCTGTGCAGTAAACGCAGCATATCTTGCACGTCTAGCAGCTTGTTCGAGATTGTTACCATGCTTAGAAACATCAACTTTAACAACTTCGCATTCGATGCCAGCTGTATCACAATAGTCGCTCACAGTTTTAGCCCAGCTTGAGCTGGCTTTGTTAAGTTGGTGATCTACATGCAACACCTTGAAATCTTTGTTCAAAATTTTACGATATTGCAAGATTTGATGCAACAGTGCCATACTATCTGCACCACCGCTTACACCAATAATGATTTTCTTGCTGTCTGCAAGCATTGCACTAAGCTGTTTGTAATCTACAAGATTCTGTGTCATTCCAATAACATATGATGTAGAAAATAGATTGTCAACCAAGTTGTTTTTGCCAATTGTTTTTGTCGAACCAATGTTTCAATGCTCGATAATTAACCACATATTTTTCTTTTTGTTTTAACGAAGACATCTTCAACGTAGAAACACTAAGATCCAAAGGTTTTATTGTTGTTGGAGACTCTAAACCTCGATCTTTCAACATGCGCTTAACTATAACCTCTGCATTTTCGAACAGTGTTTCATAGGTTAAATTTGCAATCAGCAATCCAGATTCGATTAATCGTTTACGTCGTTGATTATAGATCAAATAAGTGTTACACCATGCAGCAGCATGTTTGAGATCAATAGTAATAGGCGACGTTTCTAAAGTGTCACTGTGAGTTTTTAAACTCTCTTGGTTCCAGACATGCCAGACACCAGTTTGTCTTGCGATAAATGCACTGAGCATCTGATCAAACTTATCTTGACGATTTACACAGATAATCTGTGCAGGATTACTTAGCAGATAGTCAAAAGGTCTATCGCTATAACCTTCGTGTTCGCTCTGCCTGTACATATGCACAGTGTTAGCATGTTTAGCTAACAGTTCTGCTTTGTTGTCAAACAGACTGTTCTGATCAACATTTTGATACGACCATTCCCAGTCATTCATTTCGCCTAGTTCAATGTAGCCGTTTGAATCATGGTAGGTCCGGTCTTCTCCCCAGTATTCCCAGAGACAGTTTACCGGAATGCCGTTGGCTTCGAAGTTTGCAATGATATAGTCGGCTAGCCATGTCGTACCTGCCCGACCCATGGTGTAGATTGCTATGTTTTTCATCGAACAACCCTGGCCAATTTTTTCAACGCTTGCACTTCTTTTTTATAGATGTCACGCTGTTTTTTAGGATCGTTAAGAATAGCAGTATAGTCTTGCAGCGTTGCAGTCTTATCGGCAATGTCTTTTACAATATCAGCGTAGCTGTCTTTTGCCCAGCGATAGCTAGGCAGCGATGCAATACGATCAATCTGTGATTCATCTAGCCTAATGCCCGCTGTCAGCTTGACAATTTGATCAACAATCTCTGCTTTGTTCTGTGCAGTAGGTAAGAACGCAGGCAGTTTACCATCATAGCAGGCTTTGAGCGCAAGAGCATAATTCAATGCGTAGGTAAGGTCGTCTACCATCTTTTGGTAACGCACGGTGTAGAATTTCACACGCCATTCCACAAACTCTTTGACAAGGCTTTCTGCAGAATCATACTGTTTGATGCTGTTGCCGTTCCAATCAAGCACAACAATACGTTCAGTCTTTTTGGTTTTAAGTTTCAAAAACTCAATTGCTTTGTCTTCGGTCCAGTCTGCGATAGTACCGCGTTTAAACCGCACTTCGACTTTGATGTCTTTTGTGCTGCGGTCAATATAGGTCTGGATCTTTTCTTCGTCCTCCATTTGGTTAAGACGAGCCTTAAATTTTTCAAGGGTAAGATCTGGAGGCAGTTCTTCTACCCAGACAGTGTTACCGTCAATGCGAACTTTGCCAGTAAATTCCCAGGCATTACCACCAAGGTTACGAACACCACAGTCCAGATAATCATACTTGGGAACAATAGTCTTAACAGTCTTACTTTCAATTGCGGAGATGGTAGCATCAATAAGATCGTCTAGTGTACGCGGCAGGATGTCAGTACTCCACCCAACGGCAATACCACTAATGCCGTTGAGAAGCACAAGAGGTACAAGCGGCAAGAAATTTTTGGGCTCCATAACAGAACCGTCGTAATTTTCTTTAAGAGGTATAATTTCGTAGTCTGGATAGATCAGTGCATCAGTAATACTGTTGCGTTTGAGGTAAGTGTATCGAGGTGCACCCCAATCAGTCGGACCAACTTTGGTACCAAACGCACCGATACCATGCAAGAATGGTACATTGTTACAGTAGGGTGCAGCCATGAGACTCAGTGTTTCTGCTGCGCTAGCATCACCATGTAGATAGATATTGCTAGAAATCATTTCACCAGCAAGTGAAACTGTTTTGATTTTTTCGTTTTTAGGTTTGATGATAAACAGTGCTTTACGCTGTGCATCCTTTAGTCCGTCGCATACACTGGGAATGCCTCGGCTTTGGCACACATAGATACTGTAGTCGCGGCTAGTGCTTTTGATGAAGTCTGAAGATGAAAGATAAGTTGTCATGCGTCTAGTGCTACCCAATTTTTGCGATCGTCTGCGCGGTTTCCGTTAAAGATCAAATCTAGTACTTCACCTAGATTACCATCATCTGTCAGTGAAATCAACTGCGGATTTACCAAACTGTTTTTCCAGTCTGCTTCTTCGAGACTACCAAGACCTTTTGCGCGAGTGGGCTTAGGACAGTTTTTCCAGTCTGCAGGATTGTATTCGTGATAGTTGTGTGCATACCAGTAGAAGCGTTGTTTACCCTTTTCCTGAATGATAAACGGTGTCATGAACGCAAAGAAGAAAGGCTCCTCGTTTGGATCAAACAATTCGGGCCAATGCAAATGAAAGAAGTTAACCAATAGTGCCGTGATGTTTGCACCGTCTGGATCCTGATCTGCTGCAAGATAGACTTTACCATAGCGTAGATCTTTACGCACAGCACGTTGACCCAACACAAGTCCAATACTGGTCATGATGTCTGCAATAATCTGACTGGCAATAATGTCTTTGAGAGTCTCACCGCGCACGTTGAGAATTTTACCACGCAGCGGTAGCGCACCGTGAATCTCAGGATCTCGAACAGCACTGACCATAGTCTTGGCACTGTCACCTTCTGTAATAAGCAGAATGCATTTAGTGCGATCTTTGCCGTTAGCGTCTAGTAGCTTTGGCACTTTAGTTCTCATCAGTTTGCGACCAAGTTTGGCAACTTCTGCGTCGTCTTTCTTCTGTGTACGAGCAGCACAGCGAGCATAGATTTGATCAATCCACTCTTTGTGAGTTTTGATGATTTTTTTAAAGGTCTCTTCGTTGTCGAGCACACTTTTGATATAGCCATCTACATCCTCGTTGATCAGTCGAGTCTTGCTCTGGCTGTCAAAGTTAGGAGCATGCATAAAGGTAACGTTGTAGATCAACAGTCCTTCTGCAATGTCGCTGCGGTTCGGAGTAAGCCCTCGACGCTTGCTTTCACGTTCAAGTGCTTTGATCAAATTGCCGTAGAACACTCGCTTGAACGTGTCGATGTGTTGCCCGCCGTTAAACGCAGGAATATCGTTAACAGTGGTGTGCAAGTATTCACCGTCAGCACTAAAGTTTGGTACCAGATAGTAGGTGCTCTTAAACTTCTGTTCGTTAACATCAATGGTAATCACACTGTGATTGCTAAACAGCGTTTTGTCAACAGTGGGTTTAACAGTGATCTTTTCACCGTTAAAAGTAAACTTGATTTTAGGATGGTTAGCAGCAATTTCGAACATGCGGGCCTTGATGAAAGGCAACGGCAGTTTATAGTTTTTGAACACACTCTTGCTCAATTTGAACTTGGCCTGTGTACCACTTTTGCTGCTATGCGTGACAATCTTAGGTTCTTTGATATCAAGCTCGTCAAAGAACTCAGAGCCTTCATGAAATTGTTGATGGAACTTTTTGCCATCTCTACAAATAGTAAGATCAAAATATTCAGAACAGTTAACCACAACACTTGCACCGATACCGTTAGTACCGCGAACTTCTTCTCGAGTACCAAAGTTACGACCAGCACGAGCCTGTGTTAATGCAATGGTTGCTTTGTGCATACGCTCGTTTTCATCCCAGTCAATTGGAATACCACGACCGTCGTCTGCAACAGTGAATTCTTGTGTTTTCACGTCAAAACTCACATCAACCTTAGATCCGTGCCCGTGGCCAACTACCTCGTCGAGTGCATTGTCAAGAATTTCTCTAAACGCACAATATGCAGCGGGTGTCCACGTCATTTCAACTGGTGTTAGTTTTTTACCATCCCAGTTTACAATAGTTTGTGTATGTGGGCTACGACTACCAAGATACATTTCAGTACGCAGTCGCGCATGCTGGTAGTCGTTAAGTTTGACAATCTCGTCGTCTTTTTTCTTGATCATTATGATTGCTTTTCTCTGTTGATGTAACCGTTACACATAATTTATGCCTGAACTGCACGGTTCTTAACATGGTATAGCACGATTATTCAAATATGTCAATGACAAAATGAAAACAGTGTTGTACTGGCCTTGTACAACACTGTTTCGTTCTTCTATCAATGTTTATAAATCTATGGAAAAAGTCTACACTTTAGTGTGCTTTAGTCCTCATCCAATGTTAAAAAAGTTAAACTGGTTACGCTAATTCAGAAAATTGTCAAAAGTAATATTAATTTTCTAGTACAATATAAATTTAATTTAAATGCAAACAGTTCTACACCGAGTGTGTCTATCTGCTAATATAATATAGTCTAATATCAATATATTAAGCGTCAAAGTTTAAAAAGTCAACCGTTTATTTCAGTTTACCTAGAAGCACATGCGTTGTTACAAACTGTTCAAACCACGGGAATGTGCTTCTCCAATTAGTATTACGTCTAGCGTCTAGCTTGTCAAGATAGTTTACAAGTTCTTGAATTTTATCAAAATCTGGTTCTACACTGTTTAGGTATTGTTTATAGCTGGTAAATTTGTTTTTTAGATCATATCGCAATTGATATTGATCAACTGTATTTATAAGGTCGTCTAACCAATTGTCGTAAAACCCTATTGGCATTATGTTTGGATGGAGATAATCGTATGCTTCAACTAAGGACCAATCTGCTGTTATCTCGTTAGATTTTCTAGTTTTGTTTAACTCTACCATTTTATGTGTTAGATCTATTATAGTTGGTATTGTTAATGCAGTAATAGTACCGTGAATGTGTAAATGAATGTTAGGATAATTATCTGATATAAATCGCAAGTTCTGTTCAGTTTCTTTAAGTTTAAGTCCTGTTCGTAGATATTCTTGTGATTTTCCCCAACAATCGAGGCTGGCCATGATGGTAACTTCTTTGATGTTACCACGTTCTATTAAAGAATTCAGGCTGTCACACAGTAGAACTAGTTTGCGTTTTGACATTTTTAAATTGGTGAAAACGCAAAATGTATCTAATTTTGTATCTGGATGCGTTTTTAAAATATCAATAAGCTTAAAAAGTTCCGGTTGATGAGTTGGTTCTCCCCCAAGAATGTGCAGATCTTTCAAATGTTTTAGATTTTTATCTAACCAATCATAAAATTGAGTTATAACTTTTTGGTAAGTTTCTGCATCGAATAGATTTTCTTTCAGGCGAAGTCTGTCATTTGGATAACGTTCTTCTTCTGCTTCCCACGACGAACTATATGCCGGGCCACAATATATACAACTCATGTTACAAAGATTGTTAAGCGATACTTCAATTAGGGTTGGTGTTACTTTAACTGCGCGATTATTTGTAAGCAGTTCTGGCGGTATGTTACCGTTGTACGATGCCATATTGAATCCCATGCGATCGCTAACACCACCAGAGTCTTCTATTGCTTTGCAGTATTCGCAACCGTGTCCTGGCCATTTACCGTCAAGCATTGCCTGCCGAGTCTTTAGCTGTATCGGCATGTTATGAAAATCACCAAGATTATCTGGATCAAACAGATCCTCTGTTGTTCTAAAACAGCTTCTTGTAGATCCTTGTTGTAAAAGTACAGAAGTCCATCGCCATTTGCTAAAACAAACTTGCCGATTTTTCATCAATTCGATAAAATAGTTTTGATCGTATTCGTCTTTGTGTTCATTCATGATTTTTTAATTTTGGTAAGATCGTTTGCCATTCCATGGTTTACGTCGGCATGTCCTTGTTCATCTGATCTAACACGAATCACCACGTCTCGCAGTGTTGCATCCAATGACAGCCCATAATAGTCAATGGCAATGCGCGGTGCAGGAATATTTTCTACACGACCAGAATCAATTTCTTCCAAATATTGAGTATAACTAACAACTGCTTGATTTTCAAAATATCCAATCATTCGGTGCGCAGTTTTTGGAAACAAAACGTAAAGAACAAAATAAAAATGCCAAAACACAAATTGCGCTAACATCACAATACCTCGTTCAAACCAATTTGGTTTTGCAATCTCAATAAAGATCATGAGATGCATGCGTTCGTTTTCTGCTTCCTCTAGCAGTGTTTTGATCCAACCTCGGTCATCTGGTTGCATTCTGCGTAGACTGCGTAGGTGATTCCACATACCTGCTACCATACCAGGAACACCGGCAACAGTTTCAAGAACTACTGCACGGTGTCCATAACGTTTTGCAAAGAATGTGTCAGCAAACCACCTAAAGAACATGGTCAAACTGTATGCTACTCTGTCCCCTAAGTCTGTCGGAGTTGGTTCTGTCATTGGCACAGGTCCTCGTATTTTGTTGTATGAAGTCTATGTTGACTTTTGTCGCCGGTGTATTTAGTGGTAAAAAGTTTCAAGATCAGTTTCATCTGTTATCCTATTACTGTTGTTGCTAGCCAATGATACAATGGTATTCCGAACAATACATTGAATGGGAAGGTGATTCCTAGACTCAAACCAAAATATATACTAGGATTTGCTTCTGGTATTGCAAATTTAATTACCGCAGGTACAGCAATATAACTAGCACTTGCTGCTAATACCATCAACAAAATTGCGTTACCAAGTGATACACCAAACAATGATGCCAG
>JACCDG010956762.1_pt1 | contig 15298 bp, 16 predicted proteins | sample 7442471 | NCBI WGS metagenome assembly JACCDG01 (sample SAMN15323444, study PRJNA562643) | freshwater metagenome | isolation source: river surface water | place: USA:Blue River Watershed | collected 2017-08-17
CGGAAGCCAGCTCCCCTGCCGCTTTGGGCGAACTGCCCGAACCCGCACAGCCCAGCCTCCAGCACCCCTGGGGCATGGTGGTGGCCGGCGTGGGGGGCACCGGCGTCATCACCATCGGCCAACTGCTGGGCATGGCGGCGCACCTCGAGGGCCGCGGCATCGTCACGCAAGACTCGGCGGGCCTGGCGCAAAAGGGCGGCTCGACCTGGGCCCATGTGTACATCGCCGATCGCCAGGAAGACATCCGCACCACCCGAGTGAGCATGGCCGCGGCCGACCTCATCCTGGGCTGCGACCCCATCGTCTCGGCCTCGAAAGAAACCGTGCAACGCATGCGCGCGGGCCGCACCCGCGTGGCCCTCAACGGCTACAGCACACCCACCGCGGCCTTTGTGAAAAACGGCGCCTGGCAGAACCCCGCACAGGCTTGCGTGAACGACATCGGCCAAGCCATTGGCAGCGATACACACCCGCAACACTTGGGTGTGTTTGACGCCAACGCGGTGGCCACCCAGCTCATGGGCGACTCGATCTTCATCAACCCGATGATCCTGGGCTATGCGTGGCAGCGCGGCTGGATTCCGCTGGGGCGCGAATCTCTCCTGCGCGCCATCGAACTCAACGAAGTGGCGGTGGAGCACAACAAGCAGGCCTTCGAGTGGGGACGTCAATGCGCCCACGACGGGTCGCGTGTACAAGCCGTGCTCAAGCCCGCGCAAGTGTTGCAGTTCAAGCCGCGCGAATCCCTGGAGGCGTTGGTGGAGCGTCGCGCCGGCTTCCTGGTGGACTACCAGAACGCTGCCTATGCGCAAACCTACCGCGACTTCGTGGCCCAGGTCCAAGGGGCCGAAGCGGCCGTAGGCAAGACCAGCCTGACAGACGCCGTGGCACGCAACCTCTTCAAACTCATGGCCTACAAGGACGAGTATGAAGTGGGCCGTCTGCACAGCGACCCGGCATTCCAGCAGCGGTTACGGGACCAGTTCGAGGGCGACTTCCAGTTGAAATTCCATCTGGCCCCGCCCCTGCTGTCCAAGACCAACGAACGGGGCGAACTCATCAAGCAAACCTACGGGCCCTGGATGCTGAGCGTCTTCGGCTGGCTGGCGCGCTTCAAGGGTTTGCGCGGCACGGCCTTCGACATTTTTGGCAAGACCGAGGAACGCCACACCGAGCGGGCCTTGATTCAGGACTACCGCGCCAGCATCGAGGAGGTGTTGCGCTCTCTCAACGCAGACAACCACGCCCTCGCCGTCGATATCGCACGATTGCCCGACCAGATCAAGGGCTATGGCCATGTGAAGGCGCGTCACCTCGCCAAGGTGCGTCCGCAGTGGGAACGGTTGATGCAGACGTGGCGCGATCCGAGCCAGCAAACGCAGGCCGCCTGAGGGACACGCCCGTCAGTGCGGCGGGCTAAAGTCCTGAGGCTGCAACTCAATGGGTTGTCCGTGCGGCGTGCGTGCCGCCGCAGCTTCCCAGGCGTGCTCCAGTTCGTGCAGTTGCGCTGAGCTGCCCATCTGCTTGGACAACACCAGAGCCTCCAGGGTGTCGAGCCAATGCTGGTAGTAGTTGGACCCGTCGTCCCGCCCACCCGCGTGGTTCACTCGGCGCAGCCGCTCGGTCAGGGCGGCCGCCCATTCGGGCCAGGTGAAAGCGCCTTGTGCATGCAAGGCCACGGTCATGGCAAAGGCCTGTGCCTGCCAGGGCTCCTCAAACACAGGCGCGTCGTCCGCTTGGGGGGGCAGAGGTAATCCCTGCCGGCATTGCGCGGCGATGTCGGCCAGGGTCGCGCGCGGATCGCTCATGCCGTCACCACCGGCTCCAGGTACGACTCCCAGGCATCGACACTCACGCGGACCGTTGGGTCCGCCTGTGCGCCCCACAAATCGCGGGCATCAAAGACCACGGTGTAGAGCCATTCGCCTTGCTCGGCCTCGGACGTGGGCGGATGCGCGGTGTGGCGGTCGGGCAGCACATGCACGCCGCGCACCGCCTGCACCGTGCCGATGTGCCCGCGCACATAGCGAGGCAAGCGCGTATGCCCGGTTGGATGCATCTGGCGCGCGCGCACGCGCTGGCCGACTTCAAAGCGGGCAGGGGCACGAACCGGGCGCTCAGCCGACGTGCCCCGCGCCATCGCAGCGTCCACCTGGTCGGCTGCAATCACACGCACCGGCAATGCCGGCGCAGACATCGCCCCTGTGTGCAATTCGTGGGCGCTGACCAGCCCCCGGGCCAGCATCAGTCGCTCCAGCGCCTCGATCCAGATCTGGTAGTAGCTGCTCGACAGATACAAAGACGGCGGCAAAGACTCCCGGGCACTTCGCGCCTGGTCGATGTTCCACGGGCCGCTTCCGCCCATCAGCACGGTTAGGCCCATGGCCTGCCGTTCCCACGCCGCATGAAAGATGGGCTCGTTCACCTCGCGTTGCACCGGGCCGTAACCCTGCATCCCGCCCATGTCGTGCACGCCGTTCATGCCGCGCCTCCTGCAGGTTGCTGCGGTGTACCGGTCTTGGCTGACGAGGTGGCTGCGACGCGTGACGCCTGAGCGGCCTGTTGCGGCGTCAGCGCCAGACCTGTGCCGATCATGCTGTCGCGGGTCACCAACTCGGCCAGCTGTTCGCGACTCCAGCCCTGGGTGCCCGCCGGACGCTCGGGCAAAACCAGATACCGGACCTCGGCAGTGGAGTCCCACACGCGGATGCGTTGCGAGTCAGGTAGGCTCACGCCAAAGTCGGCCAGCACGCCGCGCGGGTCGATCACCGCCTTGCTGCGGTAGGGTGCGCTTTTGTACCAGACGGGGGGCAGCCCCAACACGGGCCAGGGGTAGCAGCTGCACAGCGTACAGACGACCAGGTTGTGCTCGTCGGGGGTGTTGGGCACCACCACCATGTGCTCGCCCTGGCGGCCGCTGTAGCCCATGTCGGCGATGGCGGCGGTGGCATCTGTCAGCAACCAGTCGCGGTAGGCGGGATCGTCCCACGCTCGTGCCACAACACGAGCACCATTGTGAGGGCCCACTTCTTTTTCATAGAGCTCGATGATTCGGTCGAGCGCCGCCGGGTCGATGTAACCCTTTTGCACCAGCAAAGTCTGCAAGGCTCGAACACGGACATCCATCTCGCCCAGGTGGGAGTGGTCGTGGTCATGCCCATGCGCGTGGCCGTGCGGGTCGAGGTGGGTGGGTGGGTTCATGCGCGCATGATAGGTCAAGGTGGGCGGGACGCCAACGCCCCCCGCGGGCAGTGGCATGCTCCCACCATAGGGGCATTGGGTGCCCTAATACAATGGCAGGTTCGTCCTTTAGGAGATCCCTGTGTTCATTTCTTCCGCCTTCGCCCAGACCGCCCCTGCTGCTGCCGGTGACGTGGGTTCCTCCCTCATGAGCATGCTGCCCCTGGTGCTGATGTTCGTGGTGTTGTATTTCGTCATGATTCGTCCGCAAATGAAGCGCCAGAAAGAGCACCGCGCCATGATCGACGCCCTGGCCAAGGGCGACGAAGTGGCCACCGCCGGCGGTCTGTTGGGCAAAGTCACCAAGCTGGGTGATTCCCACCTGAGCGTGGAACTGGCCGCGGGTGTGGAAGTGCAGTTGCAGCGCAGTGCCGTGGTGCAAGTGCTGCCCAAAGGCACGATCAAGTGATGGTGTGCAGCGCCGTCGTCACGGCGCCCACCGGCCGCCTCCCTGCGGCCGTTGAACGGGGTGTAATGGCCCTGGTCCCCTGACGTCTTGCAGGACTCGACATGAACCGTTATCCGGTCTGGAAATACGCGATCATCCTGATCGCCTTGCTGGTGGGCAGCCTCTACACGCTGCCCAATTTCTTTGGCGAAGCGCCGGCCGTGCAGGTTTCGGCGGCCAAGTCGTCGGTGAAGGTGGATACCGCCTTGCAAGGGCGGGTCGAGGAGGCGCTGCGCGCTGCGGGCATCACCCCAGGCCTGATGCAGTTGGAGGCCAGCACCCTGAAAGTTCGTTTTGACACCACCGACCAGCAACTGAAGGCCAAGGACGCCATCCAGCGCGCCCTGGCGCCCAATGCAGATGAGGCGCCTTACGTGGTGGCCCTCAACCTGCTGTCACGCTCGCCGCAGTGGCTGAGTGCGCTCAATGCCGCCCCGATGTACCTGGGTCTGGATTTGCGCGGCGGCGTGCATTTCATGTTGCAGGTGGACATGCCCTCGGCACTGACCAAGAAGGCCGAATCGCTGGCCGGTGATTTGCGTTCGGCCCTGCGCGAGAAAAGCCTGCGCCATGCCGGCATCAACCGCAACGGACAAAGCATCGAGGTTCGCTTCCGAGAGGCCGCCACCGCCGAGGCCGCCCAGCGCCTGATTCAAGACCAGTTCCCCGATTTACTCACCACCACATCGCCGGATGCCGGCGATATCAAGCTCACGGCCAGCCTCAAGCCCGATGCCGGTCGCAAGGTACAAGAGCAGGCGCTCAAGCAAAACATCACCACCCTGCACAACCGGATCAACGAACTCGGCGTGGCCGAGCCGGTGATCCAGCAGCAGGGGCTGGACCGCATCGTGGTGCAATTGCCTGGCGTGCAAGACACGGCAAAGGCCAAAGACATTCTGGGCCGCACCGCCACGCTGGAAATTCGCATGGTCGAGGACAGCAGCGAGGCGCGTGCCGCCGAGTTGGGTAGCGGCCCGGTGCCCTTCGGCACCGAGCGCTTCCTTGAGCGCAATGGCCAGGCGGTGATTGTGAAAAAGCAGGTCATCCTGACCGGCGAAAACCTCACCGATGCCCAACCCGGCTTTGACAGCCAGACCCAGGAAGCCGCGGTGCACCTGACGCTGGACGCCAAGGGCGCGCGCATCTTCCGCGACGTCACCCGCGAGAGCGTGGGCAAGCGCATGGCCATCCTGCTGTTTGAAAAAGGCAAGGGCGAAGTGGTCACAGCCCCCGTGATCCGCAGCGAAATTGGCGGTGGCCGGGTGCAGATTTCGGGCCGCATGAGCACCGTGGAAGCCAACGATGTGGCGTTGCTGCTGCGTGCCGGCTCGCTGGCCGCCCCGATGGACATCATCGAGGAGCGCACCATTGGTCCAAGCCTCGGGGCCGAGAACATTGCCAAGGGTTTCAACAGCGTGACCTGGGGCTTTGCTGCGGTAGCCGCCTTCATGTGCTTGTACTACATGCTGTTCGGCCTGTTCTCCAGCATCGCACTGGGGGTGAACCTGTTGTTGCTGGTGGCGGTGCTGTCCATGCTGCAGGCCACGCTCACGCTGCCGGGCATGGCGGCCATGGCGCTGGTACTGGGCATGGCGATTGACGCCAACGTGCTGATCAACGAGCGTGTGCGCGAGGAGTTGCGCAACGGCGCCTCCCCTCAAGCGGCCATCCATGCTGGCTACGAGCGCGCCTGGGCCACGATTCTGGACTCCAACGTCACCACCCTGATTGCCGGTCTGGCCTTGCTGGCCTTTGGCCCGGGCCCGGTCCGCGGGTTTGCGGTGGTGCATTGCCTGGGCATTCTGACCAGCATGTTCTCGGCGGTGTTTTTCTCACGTGGCCTGGTCAACCTCTGGTACGGCGGACAAAAGCGTCTGCAATCGGTCTCCATTGGAACCGTGTGGCGGGCCGAGACATCTGCGGGCTCGGGGGACTCGTCCAAGGGTCTGAATCGTCCATGACGTCCTGATCCGCCCTGATCCCTCCTTTTGCCCCCTGTCCACACCGACCTCTAACGCAGATCGAAAGTCCTCATCATGGAATTCTTCAAGATCCGTCGCGACATTCCCTTCATGCGCAACGCACTGGCCTTCAACGCCGTGTCGCTCATCACCTTTCTGGCCGCCGTGTTCTTCCTGTTTTCACGCGGCTTGCATTTGTCGGTGGAATTCACGGGCGGCACGCTGATGGAAGTGGCCTACAGTCAGCCAGCCGACCTGACCCAGGCCCGTAACGCCATCGCGGCGCTGGGCTATGCCGACGTGCAGGTGCAAAACTTCGGCACTGCGCGTGACGTGCTGATTCGTCTGCCTGCGGTCAAGGGTGTGAGCTCGGCGCAGCAAAGCGAAAAGGTGCTGGGCGCCCTCAAGCAAGCCGATGCGAGTGCTGAGTTGCGCCGCACCGAATTCGTCGGTCCTCAAGTGGGTGATGAACTCGCCGCCGACGGCCTCAAGGCGCTGGCCTTTGTCGTGGTGGGCATCGTGCTGTACCTGGCGTTCCGCTTTGAATGGAAGTTTGCGGTGGCCGCCATCATCGCCAACCTGCACGATGTGATCATCATCCTGGGCTTTTTTGCCTTCTTCCAGTGGGAGTTTTCCTTGCCTGTACTCGCGGCGGTGCTGGCCGTGCTGGGCTACTCGGTCAACGAGTCGGTCGTGATCTTTGACCGGATCCGCGAGAACTTCCGCCGATTTCGCAAGATGGACACGGTGGGCATCATCGACAACGCCATCACCTCGACCATCAGCCGCACCATCATCACCCACGGCTGTACGCAGCTGATGGTGCTTTCGATGCTGTTGTTTGGCGGCGCCACGCTGTACTACTTTGCGTTGGCACTCACCATCGGCATTTTGTTTGGCATTTACTCGTCGGTGTTCGTGGCGGCCGCCATCGCCATGTGGCTGGGCATCCGGCGCGAAGACCTGATCAAGAACGTGAAAAAAGAGGGCGACCCGGACGATCCGAACGCGGGCGCCGTGGTCTAAGTTCAACGGCCGTTACGCCAAGCGTTGTCTCAACGAGCGCGAGGCGAGCCCAACTTTCCCGCTCAAGGCGCTGCTCGTGAGTGGTCAATTCGCGCCGTGTTGGGTATGGCGCAAGCGTCTCAGTGTGCGACGCGGTCCGCGTCGTCACACAACTCGTCCAGGATGAGTGCGTCGGGCTCGATGCCCGCGCTCCAGTAGGTCATGAGCACGATGATCTTGAGGTCGTCGAGGGACACCGGGTGCTGGGGCACAGCCATGGCGCGGTCGAGCACGATCTCGCGCAAGTGCGCTGGCAGCACACCGGCCGATTCCAGGAAGCTCAGAAAGCCCAGGCACTGGGCCCCCAGTCGGTCTTGCTCCTGGACCGAATACACCCGCATGCTGGACGCGGAGGGTGGGCGCAGCAAGGTGGGTTCAGGCGTGGGTTCAGAGATGTCGATCAACTGGGTGCCATGAGATGCTTGTTGAAGCCCCTCAAGCCATTGCAGCGCCTGATCGATCTCCTCCTGCTCGAAACCGGCAGCACTGAGTTTGCGACCCAAATGCTGAATCTCGGGGCAGGCGTCACCGCGCCAGTAGTTTTCGTACACGTAGACGAGCACATCGAACATGGCCCCAATATAACCGGTTTTGGCGACGATTCGTCCAGGCACCTGGGCTGAATTCGCGGGAGCGCGCAAAAGCCTTCATCGCACGCGCTGGAACCGCCCCCCCGGCAAGCGCTCCACCCACCCCCCCAACTCCAGGGCCAACAACCCTGCCAGCACTTGCGCCGTCTCTTGCTGGATGCGCAAGCACAGGGTCTCCAGGGGCGCCGGGTCCAGTCCCAAAGCCTCCCAGATGTCCCGATGCTCATCCGGCGCTGGAGGTGTGGGCAGGGCGCTGGGGCGCGCAGGTGCGCCTGGTTCTAGCGGCAACATCCCCTGCTCTGCATAGGCGGGGGAACCTGTCACCGAGTCGCGCAATTCCACCAGGATGTCCTCGATGGACTCGACCAGCTTGGCGCCTTGCTTGAGCAAGGCATGACAGCCGCGCGACTGCGTGGCGTGTATCGAACCGGGCACGGCCATGACGTCGCGGCCCTGTTCCAGCGCCTGCTGGGCTGTGATGAGTGAGCCCGAGCGCAGGCTTGCCTCGACCACCACCGTGGCCTGGCTCAACCCGGCGATGATGCGGTTGCGCCGCGGGAAATGAAAGGCCAGGGGGGGCGTGCCCGGCATCAGTTCACTCAACAGCACACTGCGGCTGGCAATTTCGTCCGCCAGCAACCGGTGCTGAGCCGGATAGGTATGGTCCAACCCGGTGCCCACCACCGCCAGGGTACCGCCTGCTTGCTGAGACGCCAGCGCCCCTTGATGGGCCGCACCATCAATGCCCAGGGCCAGACCAGAAACCACGCACCAGCCCCGCTCGGCCAGGGCCTGGGCAAAACCTTTTGCGTTTTCAAGGCCTTGCCGGGTGGCGTTGCGACTGCCCACCAGGGCCACACAACGCTCGCTGACGGTTCGGCACTGCCCGCGCACAAACAAACACAGGGGCGGGTCTGGGATTTCGCGCAGAGCCGCCGGGTATTGCGGGTGATCCGGGGTCCACAACGCATGTTGTTCCCCAGGGCGAGGTGCGGCCAACCAGTCGCTGATGCGGTCACAGACCTGGCGCCAATCCGCCGGCGCGTGCTCGAGTGCGTGTGTCAGCGCACGGTTGAGCCTTGCTCCGCCCGCCTCGCGCACGCAAGCCAGGGCGGCCTCGGGCGAGCCGGCCTGTTGCAGCAGGCGATGCGCCGCCTGCGGCCCCACACCGGGGGTCAGTTGTAACCGCACCCACGATTCCCAGGTGGGCATGCAGTCGGGCGTCTGTGTCATGGGGGTGCTCCTGTCTGTTGTCGGTCGCATCGTAGGCAACGACGCCCCATGGTCTGTCGAGTTCCACCCCCTCTGGCCCCCCAGTGTGACTAGCGCACACATTCGCGAAGCATCGGCAAAACCGGGAAAAACTGGGACAATGGCACACATGGCTTTGTTACCCATCCTGGTCTACCCCGACCCTCGACTGCACACTGTCGCTCGGCCCGTACAAACTGTGGACGACCGCATCCGCCAATTGGCCTCCGACATGCTTGAAACCATGTACGACTCCAAGGGCGTCGGGCTCGCGGCGACGCAAGTCGATGTGCATGAACAGGTGATCGTGATGGACACCTCCGAGGAGCACGACCACCCCGTGGTGCTGATCAACCCGCAGATCGTCTGGATGAGCGATGAGCACATCATCTGGGAAGAAGGGTGCCTGTCGGTACCCGGTATTTACGACAAGGTCGAGCGCGCCGCCGCGGTACGCGTGCAAGCGCTCGATGAGCACGGGCAACTGCGCGAAATCGAGGCCAGCGAGCTCACCGCGGTGTGCATCCAGCACGAGATGGACCATTTGAAAGGCAAGGTATTCGTCGAGTACCTGTCGATGCTCAAGCGCGGTCGCATCAAAACCAAGATGCTCAAGGCACAGCGCGAAGCGCAGTCCTGACCATGCGGCTCATTTTTGCTGGCACGCCAGTGTTTGCGCGCGAGGCGTTGGCGGCACTGCTGACTGCCGGCCATGAGGTGTGCCTGGTTCTCACACAGCCCGATCGTCCGGCCGGCCGCGGTCTGAAGCTGCAGGCCTCGCCAGTCAAGCAACTGGCTCTGGAGCACCACATACCAGTCGCGCAGCCGCGCAGTCTGCGTCTGGACGGCCGCTACCCGGAAGACGCCCAACAGGCCCGTGACGTTTTGCAAGCCTGCGGCGCTCAGGCCATGGTGGTGGCCGCCTACGGCTTGATCCTGCCAGATTGGGTCCTGGCCTTGCCACCCCGCGGGTGTTTGAATATTCACGCCTCGCTCTTGCCGCGCTGGCGCGGGGCTGCACCCATCCATCGGGCCATCGAGGCCGGTGACCGCGAGAGCGGCATCACCATCATGCAGATGGACGCCGGGCTGGACACGGGCGATAGGCTGCTGGTGGCCCGCGAGCCCATCGACCCCCAGGACAGCACGGCGTTGCTGCATGATCGGCTGGCCACCCTGGGCGGACGGCTCATGGTGGAGGCATTGGCACAACTCGACACCCTGCCGCGCACACCGCAACCCCCCGAGGGGGTGTGCTACGCCCACAAGATCGAAAAGCACGAGGCCCCGCTGGATTGGCGTCGCGACGCCCTGAGCCTGGCACGCCAAGTGCGGGCCTTCGACCCCTTTCCAGGCGCGCAAGCCCAATGGGGTGATGACGTGTTTAAAGTCTGGCAATGCGAAGTGGTGCAAGCCAGCGCCACCAGCGCCGCAGCCGGCACCATCGTGGGGGTGTCACCCGCGGGCGTCGATGTGGCCACGGGTCGTGGCGTGCTGCGCATTCTGGCGTTGCAACGCGCGGGGGGCCGTCGGGTGACGGTGGCGGAGTATTTGCGGGGTCATCCCCTTCGGGTGGGCGAGGCGTTCAGTCTGCCTGCGGTCTCGGCCCAGCGCACGCCCGGTGTTGCCGCTGCTTCCCCACTGGGCAGTTCGGTCAGCCGCTGACCAGCGGCCCGCTTGTGCCCCATGTTTTTCCTCCGCGCCAACTACACACACCCGTCTTTCTGGGAAGGCGTGCGCGCCAGCGCGGCCCTGGCCCCCGGTCTGGCCGCGTGGGGTTTGATGACCGGTGTCGCGATGGTCAACGCGGGCATGAGCACGTTTGATTCGGTGTTGATGACGCTGATCGTCTATGCCGGCAGTGTGCAACTGGCTGCCATCCCCTTGCTGGCAGCCCAAGCGCCGATGTGGGTCATCGTGGCCACGGCCGTGTGCGTGAACCTGCGCTTCGTGGTGTTCAGCGCGCATTTGCGTCCCTACATGATGGTGTGGCCGCGTTGGCAGCGCCTGGTCAGTGGCTACTTCACCGCTGACCTCAGTTATGTCCAATTTACCCAGCGCTTTCCGCACCCATCGCCCGATGCTTCGGGTCAACGTGCCGAGCAGGCTTTTCTGAGTGGCCATTACTTTCTCACCTGGATCAACTGGGTCGGCACAGGGTTGATTGGCATCGCCTTGACCCAGGCGGTGCCTTCGCACTGGGGTCTGGGGTTTGCCGGCATTCTGGGGTTGGTGGGGGTGACGTGTTCGTTGGCCACGTCACGGCTGCGGGTGTTGTCCGCCGTGGTGGCCGGGACGGCCAGCGTGGCGGCGGTGGCCTTGCCCTTGAAGCTCAACATAGTGGTGGGCATTGCCTCCGCCGTGGCGCTGTGCATGCTGCTGGACCGCTCACCGGTGCGCCCCCCCAGCCCCCAGGACGCCGCATGATGGAATTCGACCACGTGCTGACGATGGTGGCACTGGCGCTGGTGACCGTGGTCACCCGGTGTTTCTTCTTCATCTCGGACCAGCCGTGGCAATTGCCCAGCTGGGCCGAGCGCGGGCTACGCTATGCGCCCATAGCAGCGCTGACGGTGGTGATCGCGCCCGAAATTCTCACCCACCAGGGCCACCTCATCGCCGACTGGCGTGATGCGCGCTGGCCTGCGGCCCTGGCCAGTGGCGCCTTTTTCTTGCTGCAGCGCGGCCGCAGCCACTCCATCCTGGGCACCATCGTGACGGGCATGGCGGTGTACTTGCCGCTGCACCTGGGCTTGGGCTGGTAGGCGCGTCAACCGACCCCGGTCGCAGGCACATCCTGCACGCGCAGGCGTCAGGCTCTGCCAAGCCGCGCCTCCTAAAATTGCGGCCATGAACGTCATCCGCTTTTCCGATTTGTGCGCCCAGGGCAAGGTCCAGGGCCGCCGTGTTTTCATCCGTGCCGATCTGAACGTGCCACAAGACGATCAGGGGCGCATCACCGAGGACACCCGCATCCGCGCCTCGCTACCCTGTATTCGCGAAGCCCTGGCCGCGGGCGCTGCCGTGATGGTCACCTCGCACCTGGGTCGTCCCACCGAAGGCACCCTGCGCCCCGAGGACTCGCTGCAACCCGTGGCCGAGCGGCTGAGTGAACTGCTGGGTCAACCTGTCACCCTGTTGCGTGACTGGGTGCAGGGAGTGAACGTGGCTGCCGGACAAGTCGTGCTGCTGGAAAATTGCCGCGTCAACCCGGGAGAGAAAAAAAACCACGAGTCCTTGTCGCGTCAGATGGCCGCCTTGTGCGACATCTATGTCAACGACGCCTTTGGCACTGCGCATCGCGCCGAGGCCACCACCTATGGCATCGCCCAGTTTGCGCCCATGGCCTGCGCTGGCCCGCTGCTGGCCGCGGAGATCGATGCCATCACCCGCGCGCTGGCTGCCCCGCGCCGCCCCTTGGTGGCCATCGTGGCGGGCTCCAAGGTATCGACCAAGCTCACCATCTTGCAAAGCCTGGCTGACAAGGTGGATCAACTCATCGTGGGGGGCGGCATTGCCAACACCTTCCTCCTGGCAGCGGGCCTGCCGATCGGCAACAGCCTGGCCGAACCGGATCTAGTGGAGCAGGCGCGAACGGTCATCCAGGCCATGAAGGCCCGCGGCGCCGAAGTGCCCATCCCCACCGATGTGGTGACCGCCAAATCCTTCGCAGCCGATGCCCCGGCCACCATCAAGGCCGCCCAGGATGTGGCCGCTGATGATCTGATTCTGGATATCGGCCCCGACACCGCGCAACGTCTGGCCACGCAGTTGCGTGCGGCGGGCACCATTGTCTGGAATGGCCCGGTGGGCGTGTTCGAGTTTGAGGCCTTCTCCAAAGGCACCGAGGTGGTGGCACGCGCCATCGCTGACTCGGAGGGTTTCAGCATTGCTGGAGGCGGCGACACACTGGCCGCGATTGCGCACTTTGGCATCGAGTCCCACATGGGCTACATCTCCACAGGGGGCGGAGCCTTTCTGGAGGTGCTGGAGGGCAAGACGCTGCCCGCCCTGGAAATTCTCGCCCGCCGCGCCAACGCCTAAAGGCAGACGTGGGCAAAAGAAAAGCTCCCCGCGGGGAGCTTTTCTCATGGGATGAATCTCGAGCGTCTCAGGTCGGCAGCGGGGTCGGCTGGCTGGTCGCACGTCCTGCGTAGTCGGTCCAGCAGCGGCGCGTGAAGTCATACAGCTTGCAGTGGCGCGCCGTCTCGAAGTACCAACGCCAAGAGAACGGCTGCACGATGATGCGCTCGGGCAACATGGTTTCGAGTTTGTCCTGAGCCTGGCTCAGCTTGTACAACGGAATGCTCATGTCCACATGGTGCGCGGTGTGCTCCATGATGTGGTGCATCATGGCGCCAATCTTGAAGGGGAAGGTCAGGTGCACCGTGGTGGACACGAAAGGCTGGGCCTTGGACCAGGCGCTGCGTTCATCATGCCAGGACACTTTGACGTGGGTGTGGTGCACATACACCACAAAACCAATCATGGCGCACCAGAACAAGAAGGGCACCACCACGCCCATCAGCAGCACCAGGAGCACGGATTGGTCGAAGGCCAGGGCGGCGGCGGTCATCACGCCTATCCACACCAGGCCAAAGGCACTCACCAGCAAGTTGTCTTGCAAGAAGATGCTGCGTCGCGTCGGCATGTGACGGGCATTGGGGAAGAACATGCGGTTCCACCAGATCTCGACCATGTAGTAAAGACCGGGCGCCCAGCCGCTTCGGTAAACACGGTCCATCCAACGCTCCAGAGGAGAAAGCGCCTCGTACTCGGCCTGGGTCAGTGGGGCCCACACGAAATCGAAACCCTTGAGGTTGGTGTAGCCGTGGTGCACCACGTTGTGACCCACGTCCCACAGGCTGTAAGGCGTGAGGGAGGGCAAAAAGGCAATACGGCCCAGCCACTTGTTGAGTCCGCGATGCGGCGTGAGGCTTTGGTGACACGCATCATGGCCGATGATGAACAAGCGTCCGATCGTGAAGCCGGCGGCCAGCCCGCACAGCAACTTGGCCCACCAGGCGTCCAGCAGCACGGTACCAGCCAGCAGCCCAGCCCACATGGACAGGTCCAGCACCAGCAGCACCAGTGCGTAGAAGGTGGTACGGTCAGACAATGGGATGAGCCACTCGCGCAAGACCTTGCGGTGGGGCAGGGGTTGTCCGGGGGGGATCGGTTGTTCGGTCGTGGTGGTATTCATGAAAATGGCAAGGCCTGTGCGCATCCACGCAGGAGTCAACCCGCACAGCGTGATGCAGTGCCTCCATTATCCTCTGTCACGCCTCGGCCATGTTGTCACGCGTCATAAAGTCGTGTTCTCAGTGTTGTCAGGACACGCCGTCAATACCAAAGTATTGTTTTTATCGACCCGACACCCGCCGGCAGGTCAGCCACACAGCCAGGGCCTACCAGCGCAAGGGCAGGGGCGCGCAGATGAAATACTGTCGCCGGTCGTTGCGGCTGATGTACCCGCCGATGATCAGGTCTTTGAGCAGTCGGCTGACCATCTCCCGGCTGGAGCCTATTTGCTGCGCCATCAAGGCGTGTGTCATGCGCTCGCGCACCAGCAAGCGGCCATCGGGCAGCCGCTCGGTGTTGCGCGTGAGCAATTCGCACAAGCGGCCATAGGTGTCGGTGAACAACACATGGCGCACGGTTTGGGTGGCCAAGCGTGCCCGGGCCACGACCGTGGCGAGCAAATCCAGGGCAAAGGCGGGCTCCTGGGCGATGAAGCTCAGCAACTGCGCACGCGGCACCACTGAGCACCAGCTCGGCTGCAGGGCCTGAACGCTGGCCGAGCGCACGTCGCCCCCCAGGCTCATCTCTCCCACCACATCGCCGGACCCGCAAATGCCATAGGTGACTTCGCGGGGCCGGGCCCCCCCCGAGTTGGAAAACACCCGCAAGCGACCCTCCAGGATGATGACCAAGTCCTCCCCTGGCGTGCCTTCGTGCAGCAAGGTGGTGTGACGATGAAACAGCCGGATGTCACCCAGCTGCGCCAGCCGACGAAGATGCGCGCTGGGCAAGGTGTTGATCAGGGCCTGGGCGTCGGCCAGGCGGTGGTGGTTGGGCGGGAGAGGGTGCAAGGGCATCATGGTCAGAACCAGGAAACGGCTGATGACCTCCATGGTGCCTGGGCGAGCGTCCTGTGGAGCGCCTCGCACTTACAAAGCGCAATGAGTCACGCTTCAGACCCGAAATCATGTGAGAATGATTTGCATGAATATTCCCTCCAAGCCTCGTCGCTCCACCAAAATCGTGGCCACACTGGGCCCCGCCTCCAGCGACCCGGACATCCTCGAGAAAATGATTCGTGCCGGGGTGAATGTGGTGCGTCTGAATTTCAGCCACGGCGTGGCTCAGGACCACATCGACCGCGCCCGTCTGGTGCGCGAAGCCGCCGCCCGTGCGGGGCGTGAGGTGGCCATCATGGCCGACTTGCAAGGACCCAAGATTCGGGTGGGCAAGTTTGCCCAGGGCAAGGTGCAGCTGGAGCAGGGAGCCCAATTCGTTCTGGATGCCTCACGCACCACCCCGGGCGATATCCAGGGCGTGGGTCTGGACTACAAGGAGCTGCCCCAGGATGTGAGGCCAGGCGACATGCTGCTGCTCAACGACGGGCTGATCGTCCTGCAAGTGGACGCCGTCAGGGGCGAAGCCGTGAACAGCACGGTTCATCTCGGCGGTGAGCTCTCCATCACGGAGGGCATCAACAAATGAGGGGGGGGCCTGAC
>JACCDG011236543.1_pt1 | contig 15298 bp, 14 predicted proteins | sample 7442471 | NCBI WGS metagenome assembly JACCDG01 (sample SAMN15323444, study PRJNA562643) | freshwater metagenome | isolation source: river surface water | place: USA:Blue River Watershed | collected 2017-08-17
GACCTCTTCCCGGGGACCGGGGTGGTGGCGCGGGCCTGGGAGGCTCTGTCGTCCAGAGCAGCTGGTGACGGCCGGCGGTACCTGTCGCTCGGCGCCGACGGTGACGCGTTCGCCGACGGCATGGACGACGGAGGCTCTCGATGAGCGCCCTCCTGCGCATCCGCGGTGGCGTGCTCGAGCTGAGCGACGCGCTCCTGGAGATCAACCCCCACCTGCGCCCCGTGGTCGTCGGGGCGAGGGCCCCGCGGCCGCAGGGGCAGGTGGAGGTCCGCGCCCGGCGCTCCGGCTCCGTGGTGGTGCTGGTGTTGAAGGGCCTGCGGTTGGTCTCCGAGGCCAACGCCCGCGGGGTGCACTGGGCGCGGACCCGTCGGGCGAAGCGCGCGCGCCAGCTCGTCGCCGCGGCGCTCGCGACGGTGCAGCCCCTCACCACCCCTGCCGAGGTCTACCTGGTGCGCGTGGGCCCGCGGGCGCTCGACGGGGACAACCTGCAGACGGCCTTCAAGTCGGTACGCGACGGCGTCGCCGAGGCCTGCGGCGTGGACGACGGGCCCGACGCCCCGCTCACCTGGCGCTACGAGCAGCGCCGGGGCGGCTACGCCGTCGAGGTCACGATCACGGAGGGCGCACGGTGACCACCGACCCGCTCGTGCCCGTGCTGACCCGTGGGACGAAGGTCCGCTGCTGGCCCAAGCACGCCACGGGCGCGCGCATCGAGTATCTGCCGCTCTCGGTCGCCCTCACGAGGCGCTTCCCGCAGGACGCGCACGTGTCGGCCTACTCGGTGCCCTCGGTGCTCCGACGCCTCGGGACCGACCCGCCGGCCTACGCGCAGATCGCGGGCGGCGTGCCGCTTCTCGTGTGGTGGTGGGACTTCGACTGCGCCGCGGCGCACCGGGCGATGGGTGGGTCTCGCGTCGCCCGCGCCGACGACGCGTGGTGGGCCGACACCCGCCGCCGCGTCGAGCGCCTCGCCCTCGTGCACCCCGCGCCGTTCCTCTACCGCACGCGCGGGGGGGCCCGGATTGTCTACCGCCGCCCGGACCCGCTGGTGCTGCGCACCGGGGCCGACGAGCTGGAGTGGTCGCGGTCGTACCTCTCGGCCCTCGCGTACCTCGCGCGGGTCTTCGGGATCGTATGCGACCCGTCGATCGCCGACTGGCCCCGCGCGATCCGCCTGCCGCACACCACCCGCGACGGCGAGCTGCAGCTGCTCGACACCTGGGGCGACCCCCGGGCGGTGGGGACCTTCAACTACGCGCCCACCGAGGCCGAAGAGGCCGCGGACCTGGACCACGTCCGGCGCCTCGCGAAGACCGACGAGCGGTGGGTCCCGAAGCTGCGGATGCTCGCCCGCAACGCCGTAGCCCCGGCCCGGAGCTCTCGCCCCCGCGCTCCCCGAACGGTGAGCCCGGAGGCCATCGACGCCGGGGTGCTCGCCCAGCTCGGGACGGACCTCGGGCGCGCCCTGCGCACGCTGCACGGCCGGCACCAGATCCACCTGGCGCTCGCCGGGGCCTGCTACGACCGGGGCGTTCCGCTGGAGCAGGGCCCCACGCTCGCCCGGGCGATCTGCGCCGCGTCGGGCGAGACCGACGACCGGCCCCAGGTCTGGGAGACCACGGCCGACAAGGCCCGCGCGGGGGGCAGCTACACCAGCTTCGGGCACCTGGCCGCGCACTGGCCGGAGCTCGCCGCCACGATCGACGCGGCGCTGCCCGCCGAGGGCGGTGCCCGCGAGGCCCGCGACGAGCTCGACGCCCGGGGGACTGCCGCCGAGGTGCCCGCGGCCGAGGCTGCGCCGGTGCTCGTCGAGGCGCTCCGCACGGCCCCGGTGGGCCTGAGCCTCCTCGCCGCCACCGAAGGCGCGGGCAAGACCCGGGCGACGGTGGATGTCCTGCGCGAGCGGGCCCGGGCCGCGGCCCACTACCAGCGCGTCCCCTCCGAGGCCAAGACCGTCTACGTCGCCCCTGACCACACCGTGGCGGGCGCCGTCGCCACGTCCCTCGCCGGCGAGCGCGCGGCCTACTGGCGCGGGGTGCTCTCGGTTCGCGGGGTCGACGGGGCACCCGCGTGTCGGCACCACCTGGCCGTGCTCCCGCTCACCGCCGCGGGACACAGCGCGCGGACCTTCTGCGAGGGGTGCGACCACAACGGCGACTGCGACGCGCAGCGCGGGGCGATCGTGTCCCTGGGCGACCCTGCGGTGACCCCGGCGGTGCTGGTCACCGTGCACGCGTACCTCGCCGAGGCGCTCTCGGCCGCGGGCCCCGCGGCCACGGTGATCGTCGACGAAGACCCCGAGGCGGTGGCCGCGCACACGCTCGCGCGCGGGGACCTCGAGGCCGCGGCCGCGGCGGAGGACCTCTTCGCCCGCTCCGAGGGCTTCCGTGCCCCGGTGCTCCGCGCCCTGGCCGCGGGCCTCGAGCGCGGGAGCCTGCCCCAGGGCCCCGACGTGTTGCCGGAGGTCTTCGCCCGGGGCTGCGCGGCGCTCGTCGAGGACGAGGGCTGGTGCGCCGCGGTGGAAGCCCACTACGGCCCCCTGCCGCTCGACGCCGACGCGGTGCTCAAGGCCTACGCCTGGCACGTCGTCTGGGGGCAGCACCAGGGCGACGACGGGACGGTGTCCTACCGCCGCCGCACCGCGTGGGCCCCGTGGCCTACGGCGAGCGAGCGGGCGAAGGTCTACCGCCGCGCCGCGGACGGCCGCCTCGCCCCCGCGTCCCGCACCCACGCCCTGGTCGCACAGCTGGTCGCCGGCGTGGTGCGAGCGCCGGCCCCCGACGGCCGCCAGCACGACGAGCGGGCCGTGGCCGCGGTGGAGGTCGACCACCGAGACGCCTCGCGCCGCGTGGTGCGCGCGGTGATCGCGGAGCCGGCCGTGGGTCGGGCCCTGCGTAGGGTCGCGCCCACGGTGCTGCTCGACGCCACCGCGCAGCTCGACGTGCTCACGGTGCTCGCGCGCGGGCAGGTGCCCGTCACGGACCTGCGCGTCGCCGACGGAGCGCCCGGCACGCGGCGCCTGCTGTACTGGTCTCACGGCACCCGCGCCGCGGCCCTGGTGGACGGGCGGCCCCGCTGGGATGGCGGGCTGCAGCGCTACATGGCTGAGGCCCTCGAACAGGCCCTCGCGTTTACCGCAGCTCCCCGCGTGGCGTTGTTCACCTGGAAGGCGCTCGCGGACGTGCTGCGCGGGGGTGGAGATCCCGTCGCCGTCGAGCTGCTCGCGCGCGTGACCCGCGCCGGCGGCACCGTCTCCGTGGGCCACTACGGCTACGCCCGCGGCCGCGACGACTGGATGGACTGCGACGTGTTGGTCTCCCTCGGGGACCCGCGCCCGAACCTGGGGTCAACGCGCGCCATCGCCGCGGTGCTGGGCCTCACGGCCGATCACGACCGCGTCTACCGCCACGCGACGGCCGCAGAGGTCTCCCAGGTCGGGGGGCGCCTGCGAGCGCCCTGGCGGACCAAACCGGCCCTGCACCTGCACGTGGGGGCCGTGCCCGCCCTGCGCTGGGACGCGAGGGCCGAGGTGCAGGAGCTGCCCCGTGGCCCCTCGGGGGCGCTGGACCCCGCGGCGGTCGCCCAGGCCGTGCACGTCTACGGCTCGAAGCGCCTCGCTGCGGCGGCCCTCGGGGTGAGCGAGCGAACGGTTACGGGTTTGGGCAAAATCCCCATGCCTTTCGCGGTGTCACCAGACACGCAAAGTAACGCTAACAGAATACTAACTGCGGCACTCTGCACCTCATGTGACACCGCGGAATCACACGAGAAAGCGCCCAAAACGCCCTCTTCGTGGTCCCCGGTGGCGGCGCAGGAGCTCGTGGCAGCCGTTGGCGGTGCCCCGAAGGCGGCGGCGCTGCTCGGGGTGCACCGCGCGGTCGTCTACCACTGGACCCGCGGCACACGGCCCATGCCCGCCGACGCACGGCGCACGCTGCAGGAGGTCGTCGCGGCCATGCAGCTCGCGGAGGTGCCGGGGGTGCCAGACCACAGGACGAAGGAGCCCACTCGTGAGCCCTGATGTGCTGTCGCGTGCCTCTGGGGATTGCCCCCACTGCCCGGGCGCCCTCGCGCGCCACCAGGAGACGGGCCACGTGGTGATCTGCGACTGCGGCACCGTGCACGCCCCCGAGGGGTGGAGGTGGCCAAGGACTGCAACCGCGACGGCTTCGCCAGCTGCGGCGCCGTCGGCGACCTGGACCGCAGGCCCGCGAGCGACGACTCCCGAGGTGCGCCAGGCGGAGGACCCCGAGGAGGTCCGAGTGCGACGGCTGCTGTGCGAGCTGCGTCCCGACGCCGACGGCCCCCTCGGGTGGGGGCCCTGCGACGAGGTGCCACGAGAGGCCCCCGTGCGGGCGCTGCCCCCGGTGCGGGTGGACGGCGGCGGGGGGCAGGGCGGGGACGTGCCCGCGGGGGCCTTCGCGCGACGCCCAGCCCCCTCCGCGGGCACCGAGGCGTGGGAGCGCGTCCAGCGCCTCCGGGCGACCGCCCCGGAGGCAGGGGAGGCCCTGGCGTGGCTACAGACCCGGGGCACCCTCGCGCGGGGTCTCGTGGCGCTCCTGGGCGACCTGGGGGCGGCGGTCGCGACGGACGTCGAGCGGCGGCGGTGGACCACGCCGCGGGCGGCCGTCGAGGGCCCGCGCGTCGTGGGACGGGCGCGGGTGGCGCTGGCGTGTGCGGTGTGGTGGGGGGAGCCGTCATGATCGTTCGGTGCGAGGCTTGTGGCGTCGAACGGGACCGCGTCTCGCCGGGGTGTGCGGTGCACGCGCAGCGCGAGGCGGAGCTGGTGCACCTACACTCCGTCGCGACCGGCTTCCCGTGCCCCGCGGACTGTTCGGTGTGCGTTGGCCGCAGGGCGATGGCTCGATCCCGACGCCGGGGGACGCGATGAGCCAGGCAGGAGGGTCCTTGACGACCCACCACGCATGTGCGAGCATTTTCCCCAGCTTGGGCGCTGGTCGCAGTGCCCGAGGTGCGTCCGCTGACCGGCCGACGTACCTCACGACCCACGACGTGCGGCGTCTACGGGGCTGCGGTGAGCAGGCCGCCCGAGACGCCCTGCACGCCGCCTGTCCCGACGGCCCCGTGTACGTGCGCCGCGGGGGCCGCGGGCGTCCCGTCCTTGCCGCACCCCTCGACGCGTACGCCGCCTGGGCGGGCGTCGAGGTCGCCACGCTGCTGCAGGCCCTGCGATGACCCGTGGACCGTCCCAGCGCCATCCCTGAGCACCTGATCGACCTCGCCGCGGAGATGTACGGCGACCGCAACCCGAAGACGGGGCGGCGCTGGACCTTCCGCGACCTGGCCGCTTGGTTGCGCGAGCAGCACGGCCTCGAGGTCTCCCGCGAGTGCGTCCGCCGCGCGGTGAAGCCCGTGCGGGCCGAGCGCGCGGAGCTGCGGAGGGAGGTCCTGCGCGAGCGCATCGCCAAGACCCTGCCCGACCAGCTCGACACCCTCGACGACCTCCTGGTCAAGCTCGCCGCCGACGCCCGCAAGGCCAAGCCCTCCGCGCGCCTCGACGTCGTGGACGTGTTCCGCAAGGCCCTGGAGACCAAGCTCCGGTTCAGCGGGGTGGGCGAGCGCGTCGAGACCGAGGCCGAGGTCCACGTCGATGCAGCCGTCTCCGTCACCGACGCCCGCGACGAGCTCGCCGAGAGCCTTGCGCGCGAGGCTGCTGGCGCTGCCCGATCCCGAGCGGCGCGCCCTGCTGGCGACCCTCCGGCCTGAGACCGCACAGGCCCTGCTGACCGACTGGCGCTTCCGGGCGCGCGACGAGCAGCTGGCCCCCGAGGGCGACTGGCGCACCTGGATGGTCATGGCCGGCCGCGGGTTCGGCAAGACCCGCTGCGGCGCCGAATGGATCCTGGAGCGCGTCGAGGCCGGGGCCCGGCGCATCCACCTGGTGGGTGCCACCGCGGCCGACGTTCGCGACACGATGATCGAGGGCGAGAGCGGGCTGCTCACCATCGCCCCGCCGCACCTTCGCCCCGAGTACACCCCCTCGAGGCGCCGGCTGAAGTGGAAGAACGGCGCGGTGGCCCTGTGCTTCAGCGCCGAGAAGCCCAGCCAGCTCCGCGGGCCGCAGTGCGACACCGCCTGGGCCGACGAGCTCGCCGCCTGGGAGCGCCCTGAGACCTGGGACCAGCTGCTCTTCGGTCTGCGCCTGAAGCGCCCGAGGCTCTCCCCGCGGGTCTGCGTCACCACGACGCCCAGGCCCACGGCCCTGATCCGCAAGCTCATCGCCGCGGCCTCGACGGTCGTCACCCGCGGCTCGACGTACGACAACGCCGCGAACCTGGCCGAGGAGTTCCTCACGGAGATCCTCGACGCGTACGAGGGCACCCGCCTCGGCCGCCAGGAGCTCTTCGCGGAGATCCTCTCGGACACCCCGGGGGCCCTGTGGACCACCGAGCAGCTCGACGGCCTTCGGGCTGACGACGAAGAGCTCACCCGGATCGCCGTCGCGGTGGACCCCTCGGCCACCTCCTCGGAGACGAGCGCAGAGACGGGGATCGTCGCCGCTGGCGTCAACGACCAGGGCGACGCCACGGTCCTGCGGGACCTCTCGGGCAAGTACAAGCCCGGCGAGTGGGGCGAGACCGCAGTCCTTCTGCACGACGAGCTCGAAGCCGTCTGCATCGTCATCGAGGACAACCAGGGCGGCGACATGGCCGAGCACGTGCTCACCACCGCCGCCGAGAAGCTCCACCGCGAGGACAAGCGGAAGACCGCCCACCTCGCGATCCGACGTGTCCACGCCTCGGTGGGCAAGCGCGCCCGCGCCGAACCGATCGCGGCCCTGTACGAACAGCACCGCGTCCGTCACCGGGGGGTCTTCGCCAAGCTCGAAGACCAGCTCACGACCTGGGACGCGACGACGGGCAAGCCCTCGCCGGATCGCCTCGACGCCCTGGTGTGGGCCCTGTGGTGGCTGTGCCTGGAGCACGTCTCGCCCCCGGGCTACCGCGACACCGCCAAGGGCTTGAAGGCCGCGCAGGCCGCGCCGCCCGCACGCGAGCCTCGCCGCGAACGAATCCGTTCCCGCTCCGACCGATGGTGACCGACCGAGACATCCCCCGACGCCCGCGGGCCCCCGGGGGCCGTGCGCTCTCGGACCTCCAGGTGACCACCTGGACGGTCTCGCAGGTTCGCACGGCCCTGCGCCTGCACGCCGACGGGGACTTCTCGCGCTCGGCCCTGCTCTGCGACGCGATGCGCGGCGACGACCGGGTCAAGAGCGACCTGCGCACGCGCGTCTACGCCGTCACGGGCCTGCCCTTCCGGTTGGACCCTTCGCCCGCGGGCGACCAGCGACGCGCCAAGGCCGTCGCCGCGGAGCTCTCGGGACGCTGGTCGCGCCTCTTCCCCGCGCCGATGGTGCGCCAGCTGCTCCGCTGGGGCGTGCTCCTCGGCGAGGGCTTCGGGGCCTGCGAGTGGATCTCCTCCGGCGGACGCTGGTGGCCCTCGCTCTCGCTCTGGCACCCGCAGCACCTCCGGTGGCACGACGCCCGACAGGTGCTCGAGGCCTCCAGCACCACGGGCATCCTCGATGTGGTCCCCGGCGATGGCACCTGGGTGCGCTTCGCTCCCGAGGGTGACCGCGGGTGGCTCGACGCCTCGGTGCGGGGCCTCGCGATTCCGTACCTCCTGCGCGGCCTCTCGCGCCGGGATTGGGCCCGCTTCTCGGAGAAGCACGGCTTGCCCATCACCGGCGCGGTGGTGCCCGAGGAAGCGCGCAGCGAGGACAAAGACGACTTCTTCGACGACCTCCGCGCCCTGGCCTCCGAGGGCATCGTGATGCTCCCGAAGGACCGCGAGGGGAGGGGCTTCGACATCACGATGGTGGAGCCGAAGAACTTCACCGCGTGGCAGGGCTTCGAGCACGTCCTCTACCACTGCGACGTGAGCATCGCCGTCGAGCTCCTGGGCCAGGCCTCCAACGCTCAGGAGGGCGGGAGCTACGCGAAGGCCGCGGCCCTCGGGACGATCCGCCAGGACCTCCTGGAGGCCGACGCCGCGAGCCTCGCGGAGACGATCCGCACCCAGATCCTTCGCCCCTGGGCGTACTTCAACTTCGGCGAGGCCGACCTCGCGCCCATCCCCGTCTGGGATGCGACGCCGCCCGAGGACGCCGCGAAGCTCGCCTCGACGCTCTCGACGGCCGGCAACGCTCTCGCCGGGTGGCAGCAGGCCGCCGCCGCGCAGGGGTTCGAGGTCGACGTCGAGGCCCTCGCACAGCGCCTCGGGATGCCCCTGCGCCGCGCTGTCGCACCTGCCCCTGCACCGGAGACCCCATGAGCACCGCCGAGACCCCCATGAGCACCGCCGAGACCCCCAAGTCCCCCGCCGAGACCCCCGCGATCGACCTCGGAGCCGCGGCGCACGCCGAGGAGCTCACCCGCGCTCTCCAGGCCCAGGAGGCGGAGATTGCCCGGCTGCAGGACCTGCTCCGGCACCGCGGGCAGGTCTGCAACCTGGCCGACGCGTCCCTCGCCATCACTGCGCTGCTGGGCCTGCACAACGCGAAGCACGGCACCCCGGCGGCAAAGAACTACCTGGCGGCCGCCGTGAAGCTCGGCGACGAGCTGGCCGCTTCGATCCTCGCGCCCCGCTGAACCGATGCCCCGCCCCACCAACACTCCGGCGCCCTCGCGCACCGAGACCCTTGCGCTCCTGGGCGCCGAACCGCTCGCCCTCGCCCCGGCGAGCGTGCGGGAGCTCGGCGCCTTCTGGGGCTGGGACGACGAGGACGAAGAGACCCCGGGCTACGAGCTCGTCGGGGACCTCGCCGTCCTGCGCGTCCGCGGGGTGCTCCTGCAGCGCGGGTGCTGGTGGTGGCCCGGGTACGACACCATCGAGGCCGCCTTCGGCCGCGCCTGCGTCGACGGACGCGCCCGCGGTGTGGTGCTGGACCTCGACTCCCCGGGCGGCATGGTCGCGGGGCTCTTCGACACCGTGCGCCGGATGCGCGCCGCGGCCGAGGCCTCCGGCAAGCTCGTGGTGGCCGTCGCCAACGAGCGCTGCTACTCGGCCGCCTACGCCCTGGCCTGCGTCGCCGACGCCATCGTGGTGCCCGAGACCGCGGGCGTCGGGAGCGTCGGCGTCATCGGCACCATGGTGTCCTGGGCCGCCGCGCTGGAAGCGGCCGGCGTCGACGTGCGGGTGATCGTCTCCGGCGCTCAGAAGGCCGACGGGCACCCCGCGCAGCCTCTCTCCGATGGCGCCGTCGAGCGTGAGCAGGCCCGCGTCGACCAGCTCGCCGAGGTGTTCTTCGCCTGGGTGCAGGACCGGCGCTCCCTCGACGCGCGCCCCCTCGAAGCGGGCGTCCGCCTCGGACCCGAAGCCGTCACCGCGCAGCTCGCGGACCGCGTGGGCACCCTCGCCGAGCTGCTCGACGGCACCCTCTCCCTCGAAGCGTGCTGCGGCCTCCCGGCCGAAGGCACCGAGGTCAACGAAGTCCCCGTGCCCCCGCCGGGCACCGATGCCTCCCGCGGCGCCGCCGCCAACCACAGGACCAACACCATGAGCCTCCCCGCCATCCTCGCGGCGCTCGGCGCGCCCGACGCCACCCAGGCCCTCGGGGCCATCAACGCCCTCACCACCTTGCGCGCCCAGGTGCACGCCGTCACCGGCGAGGCCGACGACGCCAAGGCCCTCGGCGCGCTGCACGCGCTCAAGCGCGACGCCGCCGCCGCGGCCGAGCTCCGCGCCCAGGTGGAGGCCGACCGGAAGGCCCTCGCCGCGAAGGAGCGCGCCGCCCTCCTCGCCGACGCCGTCGCGTCGATGAAGCTCACCCCGGCCGAGGCCGCGGCCGACGGCACCCCCGAGGGCTGGACCACGGCGCTGTCCAACGAGGGCCTGCGGGCCTTCGCCGCGCGCTCCGGCGCCCTCCCGCCCGCGGCACCGAAGCCCGCCCCCGCGACCCCGGGCGCCTCGCGCCTCACCGAGGAGCAGGCCGCCATCGCTGACCAGCTCGGCGTCGACCGCGACGCCTACGCCAAGGCCCTCGCCGCGCAGGGCTGACCCGCCCGCGCTGAACCCACCCCTGCACGGAGCACATCCATGACCGCCGCCGCCGAAGACCGCCTCACCGACGAAAAGGGCACCAGCCCGATCGCCCGCTTCCTGCCCCCGATGCCCGTCGCCGCGTCGACGGAGATTTTCCAGGGCACCATGGTCGCCCTGAACCTCTCGGGCTACGTCGTGCCCGTCTCCGCGGACCCGACGCTCCGCGTGCTCGGGCGCGCCGAGGAGTACGTCGACAACTCCACCGGCGCCGCCGGGGCGAAGACCTGCCGCGTCAAGCGCGGGATCTTCGGCTTCGCCAACAGCAGCTCGACGCTCGCCGTGACCGACGCCCACATTGGGCGCACCTGCTACGCGATCGACGATCAGACGGTGGCGATCCGCAACGCCATCGGCGCCAACCCCGTCGCGGGGCGCGTGTACGACGTCGACGCCGACGGCCAGGTGTTCGTGGAGATCGGCGCCGGGGACGACCAGCCCACGGGCGCGGTCGACCTCTTCCTCGTCGCCGGCGCGGACCTGAGCACGACGGGCCAGAACCGCTTCGTGGCGCTGGACTCCTCGGGCAACGTCGTCCTCGCGGCCACCGCGGGCCAGGTCGCCATCGGCGCGCTGGTGAACGCCCCCGCGAGCGGCGCCGTCGCCATCGTGCGCGTGTTCGGACTCATGCGGATGCTCGCCGAGGCCGCCATCGCCGAGGGCGTGCTCGTCGCCGTCGCAGTGACCACCGGCCGCTACAAGACCGCGGTGAACGCCACCTGCGACGCCTCCGGTGGATCCGCCACGGCCGCTATCACCGCGAGCTACGTGATGGGCCAGACCATGGAGGAGTCCTCGGGCGCCGGGGACCTCGCGCTCGTCTTCATCAACCCCTCGGGCATCCGCCCCGGCACGCTGGCGTGATCGGGCCAACACCTCACCGCTGACGAAGGAACCCCCACACCATGCAGATCACGCCGCAGGCCCTGCGCGACCTCCGCGTCGCCATCAACATGCTCTTCTCGGGCGCTCGGGCGAAGACCCCGAGCGTCTACCAGGACATCGCCACGCGCACGACCGCGTCGACGAAGACCATGTCCTTCCCCCAGCACGCCGCGTCGCGGAAGCTCCGGCGCTGGGAGGGAGAGCGCAAGGTCGTCAACGGCAAGGCCTACGACTACCGCGTCACGGCCGAGAAGTTCGAGCTCACCATGGGCATCCCCGTGGAGGAGATCGAGGACGACAACATCGGCGCCTACAACCACCTCGTCATGGACATGGGCGAGCAGGCCGCCCTCTGGCCCGACGACCTCATCTTCGAGCTGCTCCTGCGCGGCGAGGACTCGGCCTACCCCGCCTTCGACGACAAGGCCTTCTTCGCCAACGACCACGCCCTCAAGAGCGGCTCCACCATCGACAACCTCTTCGCGTCGACGGCCCTCACGAAGGACAACGTCGCCGGGATCATCGAGACGATGATGAGCTACGTGGGCGAGGACGGCAGGAGCCTGCGCGTCCGCCCCAACACGCTCGTGGTGCCCCCGGCGCTGCAGGAGGAGGGCCTCGCGATCGTGGGGTCGAACATCCTCGCCCAGGTGTTCGGGAGCAACACCGCCGCCGCCGGCGTCGACAACACCATGCGGGGCCGCCTGCAGCTCAAGGTGTACCCCGAGCTCGCCGCCAGCGCGGGCGGGAGCGACACGGCGTACTACCTCATGGACACCACCCGCAGTGTGAAGCCGCTGGTGTTCGTCGAGCGCTCGGCCCCGAAGATGACCTTCAAGAACGCCGAGGACGACGACAACGTCTTCTGGGACGACGAGGTGGTCTTCGGCGTGCGCGCCCGCGGCGCCGCGGGCTGGGGCCCGTACTGGTTGGCCGCCAAGGGCGCCGCCTGAGCTGACCGATGACACGCTACGCCGACACCACGGACCTCACCCGCCTGGGTCTGCCCGCCGCCGCGCTCACGGGCGTGGCGACGGCGACCCAGGAAGACGCCCTCGACGCCGCGAGCGTCTACGCGGACTCGTACCTGCGCTCGCGGTACGTGGTGCCCTTCACGGTGTGGGGGGACGACCTGCGGATGTGCGTCGCGGCGATCGCCGCGGAGACCCTGCTCACGACGCGCGGCTACTCGCCGTCGGCAGGCAGGGACGACGTGGTGTCGGCGAGGGCAGACCGGGCGCGCGCCTGGTTGCGGGACGTATCCGGCGGGCGCGCGCACGTCTCCGGCGGGGCGACGACCCCCGACAGCACCCGCCACGCCCGCGCGAGCGCCCCGCGCGTGTCCTCCACCACCCTGCGCGGCTGGTGAGCGGCACCGTCAGCGAGAGCGGGCGGCCCTTCGACGAGCTCCTCGGGATCGTCCGCGAGGCAGCCTCGGGCCGCACCTACCAGCGCGCCCTCGGGGCTGTGGCCCGCGAGCTCGGGGCCATCGTGCGCGAGAGCTTCGCCGGCGAAAGCTCCCCCGCGGGTGCCCCCTGGAAGCCCCTGCGCCGCCCGCGCCCGGGGCGCATCCTCGACAAGAGCGGCACGCTGCGGCGTCGGGCGACGAGGGTGCTGCTCTCGGGGCAGCGCATCGAGGTCCAATGGCCCCCGTACGGCGGCTACCACCAGGAGGGCACCGGGCGGATGCCCGCGCGCCCCTTCGCGCCGACGGAGCCGCTCCCCTACGCGATCCGCGCCCGCTTCGAACGGGCCATCGAAGAGGTGCTCGGTGGGCCTCGCTGACGTCGTCACCGCGATCATGGACCCCGTGGCCACCGCGGTCACCGGGCTCACCTGGGCGCTCTCGACGCGCGCGCAGCCCCAGCACGCATCGCCCCCGCGCGTGCTCTGGATCCCCCAGGGTGCGGGCTACGGCCCCGCCCGCAAGGACGCCTCGAACCCCAGGCGCCTCTACACCTGGCGCCAAACGGTGCGCGTCGAGGTCTGGGGGGAGACCATCGAGCAGGTGGAGAGCGTGCACGCCCTCGTGGTGCGCGAGCTGCACCGTGAGGCCCACGCGGTGATGCGCCTCTCGGGCGGCCGGTGGGTCGACGCCGAGGGGGCCACGACGCTGGGCGAGCTCTACACCTTCAGCGTCGACCTGGACTTCGCCCTCACCGAGGCCCCCGCCGCCAGCGCCACCCTCGACGCGGCCGAGCAGGACTTCACGGGCGCGATCGACGGCGACGGCAATCTCGACTCCGGCGAGCAATAGCCACCACCCACAGAGGTTTCGATGTCCACTGGAAGCGTTTCGGGCACCGTCGGCGACGGCGCTCTTGGTCTGCCGTCGGTGCTGGACCTGCCCCCTGCCGTGGCGGGGTGCTGCTCGTTGGGCTCCGTCGCCACCCCGGCCCTCGTCGAGAGCGCCGACGACCTGGTCTCGGCCTTCGGCTACGGCCCCGCCGTCGAGCTCGCAGCGCTCATCCTGGCCCGGGCCGGGGGCCCTGTGGTCTTCTGCCGCGCTGCGACGGCCACGGCCGGGGTGCTCGGCGGCTTCTGCCAGGGCGGCGCGGGCTCCGGCGCCGCGGGCACGCTCTCGGCCGACGGCTCGAACACCTCGACGGCGGTCCCCGCCCTGACGGGCACGCCCGACCGGCCCTACGCCATCAAGATCGTGGTGACCACGGCCGGCGCGAACATCGCCGCGAACCCCGTGGTGAAGATCTCCCTCGACGGCGGAGTGACCTACCTCGCGGCGGACACCGTCGACGTGTCGGCCTCGGCGCAGGCCATCGGCTCCACGGGGCTGTCCCTGGCCTGGACCGACGGAAGCTTCGTCGCCGCGGACTTCTGGGCGGCGGTGGGCACGGCGTGCCCGACGGACGCCGACGCAACCGGGACCTCGGTGCCGGTCTTCAGCGGCTCCCCGCGCGACAGCTACCGGATCCGCGTGAAGGTGGTCCGCGCCGCGGCCTCCCTCACGGCGCTCACCGCCGGCGTGAAGGTCTCCTACGACGACGGCGAGACCTACGGCGAAGAGATCGCCGTCCCCGCCTCGGGAGCGGTCGCCCTCGGCAACACCGGGCTCACGGTGACCTTCGGCTCCGGGACCTTCGTGGTGGGCGACCTCTTTCGGGTGCGCACTGCCGCCCCGGTCTTCGACGCGACGAGCCTGGGCGCCGCGCTCACCGCCCTCGGGACCACGGCCTACGACCACGAGTACGTGCACGTCGCCGGCGCCGTCGATGCGACGACCGCGGACACGGTCAAGACCTCCATCGAGGGCCTCACCGCCTCCGGCGTCTACCGCTGGGCGATGGGCGAGGCCCGGGACGCGGCCGAGGGCGAGAGCGCCTCGACGTGGCTCTCGGCGGTCACCGGCTCGACGCCCGGCTTCACCAGCTTCACCTCGAAGCGCATGGCCCTGGGCGGCGGGTACGCCCGCGTCGCCTCCAAGGTCATCGGCGGCCAGCACCGACGCCCGGTGTCCTGGCCCATCTCCGCGCGTCTGGCGAAGCTCTCGCGCCTCACGGACAACGTGGGCCTCGCCGAGCACCCGGGCCGCGTGCGCCGCGGGGAGATCGAGGACGTCCAGGCAGGGAGCCTTGCCCACGACGTTCGCCTCCTGCCGACGCTCGACACGCGGCGATTCCTGGGGCTGCAGACCCTCCAGGGGCGCAGCGGGTACTTCTCCACGGATCGCACCTGCGCGCCCGACGGGAGCGACTTCCAGCCGATCATGAACATCCGGGTGATGTGCCTCGCGTCGCGCACGATGCAGGCCATCCTCACCGAGTACGTGAACGACAACGTCCGCACGATCTCCGGCGGGCGCATCGACCCCCGCGACGCGGACGCCATCGACGCCTACGTGAGCGCCAAGCTCGCCGCGTCGATGGGGAACCGCGTCTCCGGCGTGGCCGCCTCGGTCAACCGCACCAACAACGTCGCGAGCACGCGCACCCTGCTGGTCAAGGGTCGGCTGCAGCCGCTCGGCTACGCGACCACGATCACCTTCGACATCTCCTTCACCCTCAACCTCGCGAGCTGATCCATGAGCGTCGACGTCGACCTGAACACCCCACAGCTCTCGTGGGCCTCCATCGAGGTCCGTGCGGACGGCGAGGCCCCGATCGTCGGGATCGTCTCGGTGAAGTACTCCGACCAGGTGGAAGAGACCATCGTGCACGCGGGCCGCCGCCAGCCCATCGGGCGCACGCGGGGGAAGTACTCCGTGTCCGAGGTGTCCCTCACCCTCCTGGAGTACGCCGCCCGCGCGATCACATCGCAGGCCGGGTGGATGGACAGGGTCCGCACCATCGTCGTCCAGTACGGCGAGGAGGGCGCCGAGACGCACACCGAC
>JACCDG011204690.1_pt1 | contig 15296 bp, 12 predicted proteins | sample 7442471 | NCBI WGS metagenome assembly JACCDG01 (sample SAMN15323444, study PRJNA562643) | freshwater metagenome | isolation source: river surface water | place: USA:Blue River Watershed | collected 2017-08-17
CTGCCACCGCTGACGCAAACGGATCAATCAGTCCAGCAGGCAGCGTTGTGGTTACTGAAGGCACCGATCAATCATTTGATATCACTCCAAACAGTGGTTTTGAGATTGCGTCGGTCATTGTGGATGGAAGTCCAGTAGCTACTGCTACGCCTTTCACCTTCGTGAACGTAGAAGCAGATCACACAATTGACGTGACCTTTAGTGCCGTCTCCGTACCACCAACAACCCACACGATTCTCGCAACCGCTGGATCAAATGGAACGGTGAGCCCACTTGGCTCTACAACCGTGACACAAGGGAATGACCAAACATTCACGATCACACCTGATAGTGGATTCGAAGTCGCTACCCTTACCGTTGATGGCGTGACGACAACTGCCTCAACCACCTTCACCTTCGTGAACGTGGAAGCAGATCACACAATTGACGTGACCTTTAGTGCGGTCTCCGTACCACCAACAACCCATACGATTCTCGCAACCGCAGGATCAAATGGAACGGTGAGCCCACTTGGCTCTACAACCGTGACACAAGGGAATGACCAAACATTCACGATCACACCTGATAGTGGATTCGAAGTCGCTACCCTCACTGTTGATGGTGTCACCACAACTGCCTCAACCACCTTCACCTTCGTGAACGTAGAAGCAGATCACACAATTGACGTGACCTTTATCGAGGTTCATGAGATTAACGGATTTATCCTCGATGGATTAGGTTCAATTACGATGATTGATATTCCGCCATTACTTGATGGTTCAACAGTGAGAGTAGCAGTCACACCAAGTATTGGATTCAGGATCGGCACACTCTTAATTGATGGGGCAACAACTACACCAACTACAACAGTGGTGTTTAACAATTTGCAATCTAGTCATACGATTGGAGTGATTTTTGTACCGATTCCAACATATGAGATCAGTTCATCGACGGGAGGGAACGGTAGAATTGTTTCCTCAGAATCTTCAACTGTACTCGAAGGAGGTACACATACCGTCACAATTGTTCCGGATTCTGGATATGCACTTGCAAATGTAACGATTGACAGCGTACCGGTATCAGCAACAACCACGTATACCTTTACGAATGTTACCCAGGATCATTCAATCTTTGCAACATTCATTAAGACGCACACTATTCAAGGATCCTCAGGATCAAATGGGTCAGTGAGTCTTGTGGGCACAACGACTACAAATGCAGGCACCAACCAAGTTGTGACTATTACACCTGATAGTGGATTTGGTATCAAGACACTTATTATTGATGGTGTTACAACCACTCCTACATCGACGGTAGCATTCAATAATATTGCAACTGACCATACGTTTGATGTAGTGTTTGCGCCGCTCTATCCAATTGTAACGACTCTTGGGGGTACAGGGCTTATTACCACAGTAAGTACAACGACTGTTGTAGAAGGGGGTGACGAGACAATTACTATTCCAGCAGTACCAGGATATGTGATTGGTACAGTTGTTGTAGATGGTGCACTTGCTTCAACAACGAACACGGTGACATTCACGGGAGTTGCAGGAGCTCATACACTCGAAGTCACCTACCTTGAACTTTATGATGTAACGGTGTTCGAGTTACAAGGCGGAGTGCTTTCATCATCAAGTTACGAAGATATTGTTGAAGGTGAAGATTTCACACTCATAATTACTCCAAACCCAGGATATGTGGTGGGTACGATCTACGCTGATGGTGCAACAACTACAGCAACATCTACCTATACGTTTAGTAGTATATCGAGTGATCACATTCTTGAAATTGATTTCCTCGAGCTCCACACAGTACAAACACTTGTGGGTGCAAACGGTACTGTGACGCCTTCGGGAGTGGTACTCGTCCCACATGGATCGAGCCATACACTCACTGTTACACCTAATAGTGAGTACATTGTAGGGTCACTTGTTGTAGATAGTGTCGCTATTGCCACTTCTACAACACATACATTTGCGAATGTAACAGGGGATCACACAATGAGTGTGAGCTTCGTACCGGTTCATACTATTACAGTTTCGAGTGGATCAAATGGAACAGTGAGTGCGACAGGTACTCTTGTTGTAGGTGAAGGTACAAGTCATACATTCACGATCACCCCTCTGAGTGGATTTGGTATCAAGACACTCGTCGTTAATGGTGTGAGCGTCACGCCAACAACCACAGTGACGATTCCAAGTGTGGTAGGAGATCACACAATTGACGTCACATTTGCGCCGCTTTACACGATTACGGTGAACGGAGGACTTAATGGAACAGTGGTACCAAACGGCACCACAACGGTGCTTGAAGGCGCTACTCAAGCAGTCACTATTACACCAAATTTTGGGTATGAGATCAGTTCACTCATGGTAAATGGGGTAGCGACTACAGCTACTTCTGCAGTCATGTTTACGAACATTACTCAAAACCAGACAGTCGACGTTATGTTTGCAGCTCTCCCACTTTACACAATTGTTGCAACGTCGGGAGAGAACGGTACGATTAGTCCAGCAGCTACAACGACGGTTCCGAAGGGGAATAACCAAACATTGGCTATTACTCCTGCATATGGATACGGCGTCGCAACGCTTACGGTAGATGGGGTTACAACAACACCAAGTACCTCGTACACATTTACTAATGTACAAATGAATCACACTATTAGTGCAACATTTGTGCAGTTGCCGACACACAACATCCACGCAACAGCGGGTGAGAACGGTACGATAAGTCCAGTCGGTACGACAACAGTGATTGAAGGTACGACTCAGACTTTCTTCGTCACACCGGGAGCGGGGTACAAAGTTGGTACTACCACTATTGATGCAGTAGTTGTGGTGAATGCTCCATTCCACATATTCACGAACGTACAAGGAGATCACACGATTGATGTGACATTTATACCGCTCCAAACATACACCCTTACTGCAAGTGTTGTGGGGAATGGTGCGATTACTCCAAATGGGAATGTAGCTGTGTTTGAAGGTGGTGCACAAACCCTTACCTTTACACCAGGAAATGGATTTAGAGTTGGTGCAGTACTTATTGATGGTAGTCCTGTACCAGTCACAGGAAATACGTACACATTCACGAACGTACAAGGAGATCACACGATTCAGGTAACGTTTGTCCCACTCCCAACACACACAATCACTGCAACAGCAGGCGCAAATGGTGACATCTCACCAGCTGGAGGTGTGTCAGTGTTTGAAGGGTATGATCAAACATTTACGATTACGCCAGTATATGGATACGGTGTTGCTACGCTTACTGTAGATGGTGTCTCAACCACTCCAGCAACAACCTTTACGTTTGTAAACGTAACAGGTGATCATACGGTACATGCAACATTTGTATTGCTCGCAACACATACAGTCACTACGAATACGGGATCAAATGGAAATGTGGTCGGAAGCACCACGATCCCAACTGGTACTAATCAGGTGTATACCATTGTTCCAGATTTCGGATATACCGTTGGTACACTCGTTGTGGATGGCGTTACTACGACACCTACAACAACGATCGTCTTCAATGATGTGAGTCAAAATCACACGATTGAGGTAACCTTCGTACCACTTCCAACACACACTATTACCGCAACAGGAGGAGCGAACGGTGCGATTACTCCAAACGGTGGTGTGTCAGTATTTGAAGGGTATGATCAGACATTCACGATTACGCCACAAAGTGGATACTTTGTAAGTACGCTCACGGTGGATGGTATAGCTGTTGCTACTGCCACATCTTTCACCTTTACGGATGTGGTTGGTGCGCATACCATCAACGTCACATTTGGCGCACTTCCAGTCATTACCGTTCCAGAGGAAGAGGATTCTAGTTCGAGTGGTAGTAAGAGTGGATCAAAAAGCCGCAAAAAGAATTTGCCAAAAGCCGAGATTACACTGACTGCAAGTAAGCCAGTTATTGATCCAATAGTAGTGAATACATTCACTCGACCGGTATCGATACCACGCGTAGGTGAAGCAATACAGTCAGTGGGGACTATCGGTCTTGTGGCGACTCTCGCACAAAATCTACTCAGTACTACAACTGAAAACACTGTAGCTACTACCACCATTTCAGATATCTTTAAGAAGGGTAATTTTGAAATTACTCAGGTTGAGTTGTCTGAGATTGAATCACGAAAAGAGTCATGGTGGACACGACTTTGGTCGTCTATAGGAAGTTTTTTCGGAAAAATCACTGGATTATTCAAGCATCCAGTCGTTGAGTAATTGATAGGTACACAATATGTAAAAGGCCGCAGTGTGCATATGCACATTGCGGCCTTTTACAATGACAAAATAGTTAGGAATGTTTTGGTTTTATGTCGAGCGCAGTGATGAAATCCTGTTTCCCAATAGGTACTCCTTTTGTACGAAGGATTGCGTACGCGGTACACACATGAAACAAAAAATTTGGTATCGCAAGTTGTGCAACAAAGCTTTTACCATCAACATAGTTTTCACCCATCCAGTAGAGGGTAATTTTTCGTGTGTCCGCCTCGCGGAAGTCATCAATAGTGAGTTCATCTACGATTGTCTGTGTCTTCTGAATACGTTCGCGTAATTCAGATATGGTTGTTTCGGTATCCTCCATCCTTATATGTTCTTTTCCTGCTAGGAGACGGAGATTACGGCGGGCGTCATCAGTTGCAATTTGAATTTGTCGAGTAAAGTGGAACATGTCAGGAGCTAGGGAAGCGGTGAGAATGTCTGTTTCATTCATGTTCTTTTCTTGTACGAATTTTTCGGCCGCATCAAGTAGATGAAGGAGGGTGCCGAGGTTGTTTTTGGTCAGTTCAAGTAGTGTGGTGTATTTTTCCATGCGTACATTATTTTTTATCAGTAATGAGTTGGTAGTATAGCAAATGATGGGGGATGGTGGTTAGGTTTGGGGAGTGGGGGATTTGTCCCAGAATTTTGGGCAATCTTCGCGTACTCAAAGTGTCTCGGCCGCTATTTTGGTATCACTCCGGTGAGAGTTCGTATACTGTCAGTTACAGGATTGAGTTCATACCAAGATGATAAACCACGAGACACCCCACTTTCTTGATTGTAACTAAAATAACAACCATACTCATACTCGAGCAACCACGGGGCAGAATAATCAACTAGGTTTGTTGGGTAGAAATGTATGTTATAGCAGTCTGGCAGGAGTGCTTCGTTGTAAATTTTCCAACCTTGAAATGGGTTTTGTTTTAAAAACGTAGTAGTGGATGCTATTGCAGCATCAAGTGATACTACATAGCGTTTTTCGAGCTGGGGTAATTCTAGTCTAAATGTATCGTCGTATCTTTCAAATATTGAACTAAGTTCAATATGAGTGTTTGCCATCGGATCCCACAAACTATTCATTTCTGAAGATATACCAGCATCACCAAATGACCATCGTATTAATATTTTTTTATCTTCAGTAACATTAATAGCGTATGGTGTAATATTGCCGGGCCACTTGAACAAGCTATTTTCTTTAGTCAATGTAGTAATTGGAAAACCATAAGGATTTTGTGCAGTTATCTCAAAACGACAACTATCTCCTGGGATATATGTAAAACAATCTTTTGGTATAATTAGCCAATCAGGCAATGCTGGATTACCATCAGTATTTACCACTAAATTTTTCGTGAGTAGAACATCCTCAACCATTTCAATTTGTTTTGGCTGTTTACCAAACCACAAGGGAATATTATCGATGTCGTCTTCTGATCTATAGTCTGCGATGATCTCAGCTTCTGAAACATCATTAGGATAAATTCTGTAGACCGGGTATGTAGTTGTTGCTCGATAGTTTGGCTTTTTATAGTGAAGTAACTTCAGATTGTTATAAGCGTCTTCACCAATATACAAATCGTTCTGTTTTACAGAACTAGGTAGGTTTGTGGTTGTTGCATGCCTCAAATATTCTGGTGGTGCTGCTTCAATAAAGTTTGGTTTGTTATAAATTTTATGCTCCTCGCCAAAAACTATAGGTTCATCTTTGACTGGAACTTTTGTTGTATTAGGTACATTCTGTTCCTCAGGTGTATCTCTAAATGAGAATTCAAATTTCTTAATTACACTTGATGCAAAACCACTCTGAAATAAAAGAATTATCAAAGCTGCAATAAAACTTGTAAGAATTATTGAGAAAACTATTAAAGTTTTTTTATCATTTATTTTTAACCAAAACATATATAATAAGGGTTATTATTACATGAGATCCTCTCTTTCCAAAGAATCTCATGACTGCACGACTCGACAGTGAGCGAGAAACGAATACTTGGGGTTTCGCAAGACTTTAAGCGCAAGGTGAATGCTGAAGGCAGAGAGGGGTGGTTTGGGCCAAATTTTGCGAAAAGTGTACAGCATCGGTACGATGTGGGATTAGGCGTCCAACTCTATTTCGCTTCGCTCACAAGAGTTACCTGCCCGGACTCGCTGCTTCAGGACATAAGAAATAGTCCTTCACATCACTCGTCTTTCAAATCCCACACTCTCGCGCACAATACAACAAAACCGATGCATTCGCATCGGTTTTGGTATGTGCGGAGAGTGTGGGATTTGAACCCACGAGGGCGTTTAAACCCTGCCTCGTTAGCAGTGAGGTGCTTTCGACCACTCAGCCAACTCTCCATGTTGTATTGTTGTTCTTCGTTTGGACAGTCTCTCCTGATTGAGTTTCTTCCGTCCTTCCTAAGAAATATCTAGTTTTAAATTTTCTTAACTAGCCTGCCTTACAGGCATTGTACACCTTGTCAATATTTTTTCGCCGTTAGTGGCTCAAAACTATTAGTCAAGGTCTTGCGAAAGTCTCCCAGACTTTCTCACTCTCCAATAAAACCTTATATATTCATGTATTGTCACATGAATGTGTCAAAGAATAGCATAGTTTTTTAGTGAGTTAAAGCTATGAGTGTAACTGAGGCAGGGGAGTAGGGCATAAGTGCTGTTTTTGCAGCATGGAGGGTTGCTCCGGTCGTAGTAACATCATCTACAATCACGATATGTTTGCCTGCTATTTTTGAACGATCACTAACAATAAAGGCATTTTTCATGTTTTCTAATCGATCTTTTCTTGAAAGTTCTGTTTGCGGTTGTGTATGGCGGGCACGGATCAATACTGTGTCAAGAATTTTTGATGTATCGACGTTGCCACTTGTGAGGATTTTGTATACTTGGTTATATCCCCGTGCGCGTAAACGAGTTTTTGATAATGGTATCGGAATAATGTAATCAATTTTTGCGGCATGAGTCTCTATATATAGTGCAAACAATATATGCAACAGCATGAAAGCTTTTGTATTGCCATGAAATTTAGCTTCATGAATAAGTGCACGCATATGCGTGTGGGCATACGATGAGAGAGTAACGATGTCTTCAAGAGGTTGTGGTAGGTATACAGTACGCATCATAGGAGGCGTTATTCGTTCAACAAGATATGAGTCAGGCGATGGGGGAAAGAGAATATCAAATACATGTGTACACAATGCATACAAATTCATGGTGTGTATCATTGTATCTGATGTTAGAATAAAAAGGCATATGGCATTTGATTTTTCTTCACTGACCACACTTTTAAAAAGTGGTACAAACACTCGCTCACCGAAAGCTGGTGTGTTGGGTATTGATATTGGATCCTCAGCAATTAAGATTGTGCAATTAAAAGATGTAAAAGGTATCCCTACGCTTGAGACCTATGGTGAGTTGCAACTCGGACCTTATGAAGGTGTTGACCTCGGTCGTGGTACGCATTTACCTCCTCTGAAGCTCATTGAAGCACTTGTCGACATCCTCCGGGAAGCTGGAGCAACAGGGCAGGATGTAGTGTTTGCTCTATCGTATAATTCAAGTTTCACCACTACGATTACCGTACCAACACTAGATCAAGAAAGAATTAGTACGATGATACCTATCGAGGCACGTAAATATATTCCTATTTCACTCTCTAAAGTAACGCTCGATTGGTCTCCATTATCAACACACATAGAAGAGAAAACAACCGAAGTGTTGCTTTCAGCGATATACAACGAAGCACTCACAAAATATGAGGCGGTAATGAACGGGAGTGAGCTCAATATTCTCGCCAATGAGATTGAGATTTTCAGCACTATGCGCTCAGTCCTTGCACCAAAGGATACTGTGGTTGCTATTTTAGATTGTGGTGCATCTTCGACACGTTTGTATATTGTACGGAACGGCATGGTTGGGAAAACGCACAGTGTATTGTTATCAGGAGTTGAGCTCACACAGTCACTAGAAAAAGAGCTTGGGGTTGAATTCAAAAAAGCCGAACAAACCAAAAGGACACACGGCATTGTCGGAGATGTCGAGGATCCTCGTATTCAAAAAACGCTTATCAGCAGTCTCGAACGTGGGTTGCGTGAGCTACACACAGTAATCACCCGATACGAAGAAGCTGAAAAGATTCATGTCGAAAAAATAATCTTGAGCGGTAGTGGTGCAATGCTTAAAGGTTTAGTTCCGTACATACAAGATATGTTTTCTCGCCCAACGTCACTCGCTGACCCGTTTGCAAAAGTTGCGTATCCAGCGTTTCTAGAAGATGCACTCAAGGCAACAGGGCCATCACTCGCGGTAGCAACAGGAGTTGCATTACGTGCATTTCAAAATAACAAAAATTAGATTGATAGAAGTGTGCGCACTATAGGTGTCATATCGGCTACACTTTATACACATCTGTCCACAGGAGTAGTATCTACTTCAACCATATTAGAGCGTATACTTGTAGGTAATGGCATACGTTCCACGTTCTTCGTTTATACCAAAAGAATCAGTAGGCGCTATTCCTATGCGCGTACGGCAAAAGCAAACTATACATGTGTTTGCAGTGATTTCAATTTTATTACTTATCGTATCTTCACTCACTGCAATTGGTTCTTTTGCATACACTAAAGTGCTTGAAAAAGAACTCGTGGCAGCAAAAATTTCGCTCCAAGAAAAATCAACGGAAGACAGTCAGCGAACCGTCGCGGAACTCCGTCGATACGATGAAAAGCTTGACTTGGCAACAGGACTTTTAAACAATCACCTAGCACCATCACTTATTTTTAAAGCGATGGAAGATATGACAAAGAAGACGGTGCAATTTAGTGCGTTTAGCTATACTTACGATCCTGGGTTCCAAATATCTCTGAAACTAGAAGGTTTAACCAAAGAGCTATCGTCGGTAGCATTACAAAAAATGCAAATCTTTAACGAGGGTATTTTTTCGAATTTTGTATTCCAGGACATCATGACAGTTGCAGAAGATGAAGATTCAACACAGGGAAGTAATGTGGAACAGTTGAGTGGCGTAGGATTTTCTATTATTGGTACATTTAAAAACAAAGTCATTAACTATACCGGTGAGACAAACCCTACGCCAGAAGACCTTGTTTCGAGTGAAAAACCAGTCGATAAAGATGTAGCTTCAAGCACAGCTACTAGTACTGAGCCTAATACGCCATAAACAATATATATGTCACGTACACTCACATCTATTCTTTCCATCGTCATAGCGATACTGCTGTATATTTTTGTCATTGATCAACAATTAGCTCAAATGAGTGCAGTTCAGATTGAAATTGGCGAATATCAAAAAGCAGAAGAAAAGTATACGGAGTTTCAGAAAAAACTTGATTCACTTGTAGCTATTAAAAAACAAGCATCAGTGATCGAAAATGAAAAGCTTGATGCATTAGTGCCAGAAGTTGTTGATGACGTAAAGCTGATCGTAGATCTAGAAAATATGGCAAAAAGTCGAGGTATGCTCTTCGGAAATATATCAATTGATAATGCAAAAGACGAATCATCAATCAACTCGAGTACTGAAATAGCAACTGGCCCGACACTTAAATCCACTGACATATCATTTGCAGTTATCGGGACCTATGAACAATTCAAGCAATTACTTGAGGATATAGAAAAAAGCCTGGTACTTCTTGAAGTTGTTGAATTAGATTTCTCAGTTACACAAGGAGTATACCAACAATATGCTGTCACTGTGAGAGCCTACGCATTTTCACAATAATTATTTGATGTATGTCTAATCTACTAAAAAATCTTTTCATAGCTCTCGGTATCACTGTTGCTGTTGCAGTTGTACACTTTGGTTTGAAATATACAAACTCGGGTACTGATGAGCTTGCACTCGATGATTCAGGGACATCTGAAGCGAAACTGCTTACTGAAGAGATACTTCGTGATATTCAAAAAATTGATGAATTGTCTTTAAATACTGCTATATTTCAAGATCAACGGTTTCGATCACTTAAAGATTTTCGTATTGACATCACAGATGTGGATACAGGACGATCAAATCCATTTGAGCCAGTCCGTTAATTAATGCAGTACGTATAGTGTTATGAATCTTCTTGCATTGCTTGCAGATAAAAAAGTTATTGATGCAAATCTTCGTACACATGTTGAAGAACGTGCTACGTCTGAAGGGATTTCATATGAGAAAGCACTTCTCCTTGAAGGGGTGGATGCAGAGCTTATTCGCACAACTATTGGGGAATATTTTGATCTGCCAACTCGAGCTATCCCCGAGTCTCAAAAGATTGAAGCAGAAATACTTGCGTATCTTTCTGAGGAGTCGGCGCGACATTATGGGATAATCCCGATAGAACTTGAAGAAGATGTATTGATTGTTGGTATTACCGATCCTGAAAATTTAGCTTTCCGTGATGCTCTTAATTTTATTACAGCAAAAGATCAAATACCGTATAAACTCCATGTAATTCTAGAGCAGGACTTTGAACATGGTTTAAAGTCGTACGCAAATTTGACTGGGGAGGTGGACGAAGCACTTGGAGTGCTTGAAACAGAGCTCGAAGAAGATGCACTTGAAAAAGAAAATAAAGGTGATAAACCAGGAGATAAGATTGAACACATTAAAGAAGATGCTCCAGTCACAAAGATTGTTGCGACTATTCTTAGGTATGCAGTTGATGGCTCAGCCTCTGATATTCATATTGAACCGAAAGATAAAAAAACAATCATTCGCTTCCGTGTGGACGGAGTATTGGTGCAAAGTCTAGAGTTACCTCAAAAAATTCATCAAGCGGTAGTTGCGCGTATCAAAATTCTTTCATCCCTTCGACTCGATGAGAAACGTAAGCCACAAGACGGTAGGTTTTCAGCAACAATAGATGGACGTGCAATTGATTTTCGTGTATCTATTTTGCCGACTAATCATGGTGAGAAGGTGGTAATGCGTATTCTTGATACAGAAGCAGGTGTCCGTACACTTGAGGATACTGGAGTGTCAAAGCATAACGTAGAACTGATACGCCATGCTATTGCTCAACCGTATGGCATTATTCTCATTTCAGGGCCTACCGGATCTGGTAAGTCAACTACCTTGTATGCAATGCTCTCTGAAGTTGATCGGATAGGGAAGAATGTTATTTCACTTGAAGACCCTGTTGAGTACAATATTGACGGTGTGAGCCAATCACAAGTGCGGCCGGAAATTGGATATACATTTGCAAATGGATTGCGTACAGCCCTTCGCCAAGACCCCGACGTCATCATGGTAGGGGAGATTCGCGATAAGGAAACCGCTCAGCTTGCTATTCAAGCTGCTCTCACTGGACACTTGGTACTTTCCACTATTCACACCAATAATTCTGCAGGAGTTATTCCTCGACTTATCGACATGGGAGTGGATCCATATCTTATCGCACCAACACTTGAGCTTGCACTCGCTCAAAGACTCGTGCGACGTATTTGCCCAAATTCTGGGAGAAAAGTCCCTCTTGATGGTGGACTTAAAGTGATGGTTGATCGTGCATTTGATGATTTACCTACTGAATTTCGTTCACTTATACCACAAGCGGATCATGTGCTATTTGCAGAGCCAACGGAAGATTGTTCGAATGGTACGAAGGGGCGAGTGGCAGTTATGGAAGCAATTACGATAAATGAAGAAATTGAAAAATTAATTTTGAATGGTGGTGATGAAGAACAAATTCTACAAGCTGCTCGCAAAAATGGTTTTATTAGTATGAAGGAAGATGCGATTATTAAAGCATTGAATCATACAATTCCATTTGAAGAAATTAGTACGCTCGGTGGAACGTTACTGGTTTCAGATGAGTCAGAAAAAGAAAAAGATGAATTAAAGAAAGAAGATGCTGCAGAAAAAACTGTCGATAACCAAGACTCTCTCTCTACACGCTAACGTATACTATATAATATATGAAAATCTTACTTGTTGACGACGATGTATTTCTTCGTGATATGTATGCGACTAAATTTACTGAACTTAAACACGATATTGAAACAGCAGGATCGGGTGAGGAGGCGATAAACAAACTTCGTGAGAGTGATTTTGATGCAGTACTTATGGATATGGTGATGCCCGCGATGACCGGTATAGAAATTTTAAGACGTATTAAGGTCGAAAAGCTTGGAGGTGAGCCACTTTGTATTATGCTTTCAAACCAAAGTGAAGAGTCAGATAAGAAGGCAGCACTTGAAGCGGGTGCACTAGGATATATAGTAAAGGCGGAGTATATCCCGAGCGAAGTAGTGACTGAGGTGCTCAATCTCATAAAGAAAAAATAGTATATGGCATCAGTAGATTACAAAAAAGAATTGGATGATTTGATTGACATAGTGATATCAGAGAAGGGTTCAGACATCCATCTTTCTGTAGGTTCACACCCAATCATTCGTGTAGATGGGGCGCTTATTCCGCTCGTAAAAAAACCAATTCTCTCGAATGCTGATGCTGCTGGTTTTATACACACCCTCCTCTCAAAAGAGCAAGAGGCACTCTTCCTTGAGACGCGTGAAGTTGATTTTTCGTATGCTGCTAAAGACGGTGTACGTTTTCGGGGAAATGGTTTTTTTCAACGAGGTTCAATCTCGATCGCACTTAGACATATTTCAAATGTGATCCGTACGTTTTCAGAGTTGGCACTCCCTCCTATTCTCGAGTCATTTACACAACGACCACAAGGATTTTTCCTTTGTGTGGGGCCAGTAGGGCAGGGTAAGTCGACAACGCTCGCTGCAATGATCGAGCTTATTAATCAAACGCGGTCAGAACACATTGTTACCATCGAAGATCCGATTGAGTATATTTTTGAACCAAAAAAGTCTTTGATTGATCAACGAGAAGTGCGGGTTGATACTGTTGATTTTCAAATTGGACTTCATTCCGCATTTCGTCAGGACGTGGATGTGATTATGGTTGGAGAAATGCGTGGTCAGGATACTATTGCGACAGCCGTTACCGCAGCAGAAACAGGGCATTTGGTATTTTCAACACTGCACACCAATAATGCAGCACAAACGATTGATCGTATTATTGATACATTTCCTTCAGGACAGCAAGACCAGATACGCGTTCAGCTTTCAGGCTCACTTACTGCAATTTTTTCACAACGACTTATCCCACGGATCTCTGGAGGGCTTGTTCCTGCATATGAACTTTTGATTAATAATGCCGCAGTTTCAAACTTAATTCGAGAGCGCCGAACTCATGAGATTCAAACAGTTATTGAAACAGGTACCGAAGTAGGTATGATCGATATGAACCGCTCCTTGGTAGGGTTAGTTCAAAAAGGTGAGATTACTGTTGAAAATGCTTTTGCCTATTCCACAAATCCAAAAGGTCTTGAACGACTAATGTAATTTTATACTATGTTATTTTCATATAAAGCAATAGACAAGACGAGTACCCCACGAGAAGGTACTGTAGACGCGCAAAATATTGAGTCAGCAATTGAAACGGTAGAAGCGCGGGGATATACCATCATTTCGGTTGAACCGGTTGCCAGCAAGGAATCCGTTTTTGATATAGAAATTTCATGGTTTGAGCGAGTGTCAAATAAGGAGATTGTTATACTCTCTCGGCAAATAGCAACGTTATTTGAAGCACAGGTATCTGCGCTACGTATTTTTAGGCTTCTCGGAAGTGAAATTGAGAACGTAAAGCTCCAGCGTATTTTGAACGATATTAGCGACGATCTGCAGGGTGGTAGTTCTATATCGCGAGCACTCATGCGGCACCCAGACGTGTTCTCTTCGTTTTATGTCAGTATGGTGAAATCAGGGGAAGAGTCAGGAACTCTCGAAAAAACATTTATGTATCTTGCGGACTATCTCGACCGTATGTACCAAGTAGTATCAAAGGCTAAAAATGCTTTGATTTATCCAGCATTCGTTATCTCTATTTTCGTCGGGGTAATGATGCTCATGCTTACCTTGGTTATTCCAAGCATTAGCACCATCCTTACGAGTTCCGGGCAAGAGCTACCTATCTACACCAAGATTGTGATCGGTATATCAAATGTGATGACTGATTACTTTGGATTGATTCTCCTCTTCTTTGCACTTATCGGTATGGTATTTTGGCAGTTCAAAAAAACAGACGCCGGCCGGAGAACAGTTGATGAGTTTAAGCTTGCTATTCCATTTCTTGGTGCGCTGTACCAAAAATTATTTCTGACCCGTATCTGTGATAATCTTTCTACCATGCTCTCGAGTGGTATTTCAATGATTCAGGCACTTGAGGTAACGAGTGAAGTAGTTGAGAATACGGTGTATAAGGAAATAATTGAGAATACACTTATTGACGTGAAGGGAGGCAAATCTTTTGCTGACTCGATTGCAGAATATCCAGAAATTCCTGGCGTGCTAGCTCAAATGAGTAAGGTAGGAGAGGAGACTGGCAAGCTTGCTGAAATTCTCACTACACTCTCAGTCTTCTATCGTAGAGAGGTAAATAATTCAGTCGACACCATTATTGGTCTTATTGAGCCAGCAATGATTGTGCTTCTTGGTTTGGGGGTCGGGGTGCTTCTCGCGTCAGTATTGATGCCGATATACAATATTACTGGTGCGATATAGTGCGGTATAACTATGTTTGTCCACAGCCTGATATCTAAACGGATAGGAAAGCCGTATAATGATTAGTAACCACACTACGTGGAGTAATATATTACTTATTTATAACAATTTATGATGAACAATACATATAAACGAGGTTTCACACTCATCGAGCTCCTCGTAGTGATTGCTATTATTGGAATTTTGGCATCAGTCGTACTTGCTTCTCTGAACACTGCTCGAGATAAGGGATCTGATGCTGCTGTTAAGTCCAATCTTTCTGGAGCGCGAGCTGCTGCAGAGGTGGAATACGATGATGCTGGCGCTACATATGCTGGTGTCTGTGCAGATGCAACTGTGGTACAACAAATTGCTGCTGCAAAAGCTGCTGCAGCAGAGGCGGATGCAACTGGTGCAGATGCAGTAGGTGCATCAGCAACTGCTACCTGTAACGACACTGCAGCAGGGTATGCTATTCAGGTA
>JACCDG011175178.1_pt1 | contig 15295 bp, 31 predicted proteins | sample 7442471 | NCBI WGS metagenome assembly JACCDG01 (sample SAMN15323444, study PRJNA562643) | freshwater metagenome | isolation source: river surface water | place: USA:Blue River Watershed | collected 2017-08-17
AAATGGGCAAACGCTACAAAATCAGAACTACAAACCCTAGCAGATGAATTTAATTCACTAGGAAAACGCTACAAAAGAGCTATACTAGTATTTGAAGCTAGATACAAAGATCGACGTTAGCATCTAGCAATGAGGCCCGGTGGCAGAGCGGTAATGCAGCGGATTGCAAATCCGTCAAGGGGGATTCGACTTCCTCCCGGGCCTCCAAATTAGCTTGTTCTAATCTGTATTACATTACCGTTACGATATATTCCCCACAGTGGAACACCTGCTGTTGCTGCACTTGCGTTGTCAGTAGCAGTTGCAAGATTTGGCAATATCATAGTAAAATTACTTATGGTAACATTACCAGAATTAGTCTGTTCGCCTATTACAGATAGCGACCCTACAGTTGTAGTGTTTTGCACAGTAAGATTACCGGTAACCAATTGATCGGCTGTGATTTCTACAGCATTAGATATCAGTAGGTTGCTTTGAGAAGAAACTGGCCCGCCTATAAAAACATTACCATATAGATAACTATCGGCGTTGTTGTATAAGTCGCCCTGTTGCACATAAAGATTACCTAGAACTGCAACGTTAAATGTACTGAGCGGTTGCAGATACATGTCAGATTCTTGAGTACCCTGTAGTGTCTGTGTGTCAATTGCAAAAGAACCGAGATTTGCTGTCGGGCCGGTTGGACCTGTATATCCTGTTGGGCCAGTTGGCCCGCCTTCTGGCCCGGTCGGTCCTGTGATACCAGTTGCACCGGTAATACCCGGTCCAGTTGGTCCTGTTTCGCCAGTCGGACCCGGTGGTCCGCCAAATGGTCCAGTTGGGCCAACATTACCAGTTGGTCCTGTTTCGCCTTGAATACCAGTTGGACCAGTTTCACCGGTTGGTCCGGTAGGGCCACCGTCTGGACCAGTTGGTCCGATATCGCCAGTTGGGCCAGTTGGGCCAGTTTCACCAATACCAGTAGGCCCAGTAGGTCCTGTTTCGCCAGTAGCGCCTGTACTAGCAGCGGTACCTGGCGGACCTTCGACGCCTGTTGGTCCGGTTGGCCCAGGTACTGTACTGTCAGCACCAGTTGGTCCTGTTGGTCCAGTTGCGCCTCTTGCACCAGTTGCACCTACGTCGCCCTGTGGACCTTGAATACCCTGGATACCAGTGGGTCCAGTAATAACACTGCTTGGGCCTTGTGGTCCAGTAACACCCTGCGGCCCTGTCGGACCGGTATCACCTGTACCAACAAGTGCGCTGCCGTTGATAAACAGATTGCCAATGACATCAACACGGCCATTGAATTCAAATTGATCGTCGCTGCTAGTAAATATAGTACTCATGCAGTTATTTAGCTAAGACAAGATCTTAAGATTTGACATTGTACTGTTTGTACATTAAATACTACACTAAGTAGGTTACATAGCTCAACTGGATAGAGCATCGAGTTCCTACCTCGAAGGTTGCAGGTTCGAGTCCTGCTGTAACCACCAACAGATTGGTCATAATACATGTATTCAAAAGAATCAATAGAACAGAGTTTAAGCATTGCCAGACAATGTCAACGAAATTGGAATTCTCAAACAGTAGATCCAAACGATGTTGAATTTTTTAAACAGACACTGATACAGATACCAAAAAAACAAGGTCGAGTGTTTCATTACACTGTTTTTGTTGAAAATCAAGACATTATCAACAACATATACTTCAACGCCAGAGAAGAATCTGTAAAAATTCCACATAATGGGCAGATGTCTGCACCACTTTTAGTGCTGTTTATTCCTTATGATACTGGCATATTACCAGAGCATGAAGAAGAAGTAAGCGAAAACTATAATTCAGATAATGATGATCAGGCCACGTATGTATACTGTGCCAATGACATACAGGTATCCATTGGTATTCATTCTGGCATGCTAGCTTTAATCGCCAATCAACTAGGCTATCGAACTGGTTTCTGTAGTTGTTTTAACAGTGTTGCAAAAAAAATATTTGCAGATCTTTGCAAAGACATACCAAGACCGTACATGTTAGATTACGAAAGCACGTTTGCAATGGGAATTGGTAAATTTGACGATACCAGGCCGCACAATTACGATTCTCTACACAACACTCTGATGTATAGACATCGAAACGCCTGGGATGATAAGTTGCATTTTTGCCACATTAAATAACTTGTAACCTCGATATGTTGTATATAAGAGTAAGATAGCTTATAAATTAAACACAAGGATAGAAAAACTCCTTGAATGTAACTTAAAAATCAAAAAGGAAATAGAAATGAAAACTATGCTTATTGCGACTGTTTCTGCTGCAATGCTTGCAACCTCTGCTATGGCTGCTGATCTTGCTGCTGAAATTGGTGTTGACGTCACTAAGAATGATCTCGGTAATTATGTTGCTACACCCGGAGTTGAACTGAGTTTTGGTTCTAAAGGTGAAAACGCCACTGGTTTTGGCGGTGGTAAAGTTGTAGGTGACGACGGCGTACTTGTGGTTGACGAATGGTACCTTGGTGTGAACTTTGGTGCAACCAGTGTGAGTTTCGGTGACCAGGGAGATCTTTTCAGCTTTGGTGGACTTGAAGTTGTTGGCGGAGAAACACTGGCCAATCCTGCAGATGATCACGAAAGTGTGATTGTTCGCAACGGCGATTTTGCAGGACTTGTTGGTTTTACTGACATCGGTTCTGATGTTGGCGACATTGAAAACGTGCAGCTCAGCTATGCACACGATTACGGCACTGTGAACGCACAGGGTGCAATCGACTATAACATCGACAGCAAAACATACATTCTTGCTGTTGCTGCCGACAGCAACGTCACTGAGCAGATTAACCTCGGTGCAACCATTACTTACGACAGCGGTGTAAGCCTGATTGCATATGAATCTGTAGCTACTTATGAATACAACGAAGCGTTTGCAGTTTCTGGTTACCTAAATGGCGATGAAAACAAACTTGCACAGAATATCGGAGCAGGCGTCGTTTATCGTCAGGATGGACTGAAAGGCTATGCTGAAGTTGGCTACAACCTCGACACTGATGAAATCACTCCTGCGGTTGGTGTAAGCTTCTCGTTCTGATCTAACAGACTAGAACAAAATCAAAGGGCAGCATTATGCTGCCCTTTTCTTTATAAATTTGAAAATCTATCCATTAACCTGTATAATTAAAAAAAATAAAGGCGTCAGATGAACTTTTACATTTCTAACATAGATCGAGTGGCTGCATGCTGTTATCAGTACAACATCACACATGTTATTAGTCTATTGCGTAGTGATATGTTTAACGAAGTGATATTACCGCCCAGTTTTGATCGCGAACACAATTGGCTACGTCTTGATATGGACGATGTAATCGATCCAAATTATCAACATGCACCAAAATTACAACAGATTATTCATATACTAGACTGGACTGCAAGATTGCCATCTGATGCAAATGTTCTAGTGCATTGTGTAGCAGGAATTGGACGATCAACTGCTGTTGCACTCATGCTTAAAACTAGAGAACTCGGAGTAGAGCGAGTAGACGATGCTGTCAAATGGCTAGTAGATCATAGACCTATTGCTAGTCCCAACCCTGTTATCACACAGTATGCAGATCAGCTGTTAGGTGCTAATGGCAAACTCTATCAGGAAGCTGAGCAAGTGGCAATGTCAAAGTTGTTAGCACTTTACAACAATGACAAAAACATTGCCATGTCGATGCGAAATAATCAGACAACCTAGTATTTAAAATTATAACTATTACAATAAAAGGAGTTTAACAATATGTATACTGTTAACGAAATTTACGAAAAAACTAGATTTTTAATTAAACCATTGCCGACTGATGTTCCTGGTCTTAAATTTTTTCCAAGCATGGAGCCAGAGTGCAGTAATGATCAAGATTCGCCAGTATTTGGATGGATCACCGGAGTCGAAGTCAGCGACTGTAATTTAGAAGTAGTAAGACGAGTAGTAAGCGAAATGGGCAACAACCTCAACGCTATTATGGAAATAGGTGTGAATCGTAACGGTGAGCGCAGCATGAGTCGTGTTTTAATGGACAATCGCCCACCTGGAAGTTTTTATCTTGGCGTAGATCTTGAAGACAAAAGTTATCTCGATGATCCGAGTAAAAATACATGGACTATTAGAGCTAATAGCCATGATCAAGAGACTGTTCGAGAATTTATTGCTAGCAAAGGTGTAAAAAAACTAGATCTATTGTTTATTGACGGCTGGCACAGCGTAAACACCTGTGTAAATGATTGGAAATACACAGATCTTTTAAGTGACCACGGCGTAGTAATTCTGCATGATACTAACAGTCACCCAGGATGTGTTGGTTTATTCGAAGCAGTAAGCGACTACTATTACGAAAAAACAAGATACTGTTTAGATATCGATCACGGAATCGCAGTGTTCAGACGCAACGGCAATAAAATGTTATGAATCAATTTCGTGAATCAGTTGACGAAGTAAAAAACGTCAGCCACATGGACATGCTAACCAACCCATTTGGAAAAAGAATGCCCATTGTGTCTGAAAGGCTGATGCACGTGATTAACAAAATAGTTCCAGGCGAAATATTAACAATATTAGATATTGGTAGTATGGACGCCTGGGATGGAATAAATTTGGCCAGAATTTTCAATGATGCTGCTGTGTATCTATTTGAACCAGTAAAAATAAATTTTGAAAATTGTCTTCACAATGTGAATACGCAAAAACCGTCAGTACAAGAGCGATTGCATCCTCAACGAATTGCATTAAACAACCAAACTGGCCCAATGACATTCTGGGAACTGGACGATGTCAGTGCGGCCAAACGCGGTAGTGTAAATCGCAGTATTGGTAGCAAATATCAGTTGATAGATCCGTGCAGCAATCCCTGGGAATATAACCGCCAACGCTCGATTACAGTGATGGGCTATCGAATCGACGACTGGTGCAAAGAAAATAACATAACTCAAATTGATGCTATATGGATAAGTGCTCAAGGTGCAGAATTAGATGTATTGCAAGGTGCAGATAAATTTTTAGACACAGTACAGTTCATTATAGCAAAAGTTGGAATTAAACCGCGCTATCACGGACACAACTTAAAAACAGACATCGATGAGTTTTTAACCAAATTTGACTTTGTTGAATGGTTACCTGCTCACCGAGCTTCGCAACCATACGAAGCAGACGTTGTATATATTAACACTCGCTATGCAAACTTTTAAAGGAGATCACAATGTTTAAATGGCTAAAAAAACTACTAGGAAACGAAATAACTGATTCTGTCACAACAACTGTGGAAGTTACTGCGCCGGCACCTGTTGTAACAGCAGTTGAACCTGTTGTAGCAGAATCAAAACCAAAAAAAACTAGAGCTAAAAAAGTAGACACTGCATCTACCGAAGAAACAAAGCCGAAGCGTACTGCACGGCCAACTCCGCCCAAACAGTCAAAAATAGTAAAATAACAAAAGGGGTGCAGAAATGCACCCTTTCTGTTGACAACCGTGTTCACTGGTGCTACTGTTGTAACTGGCACATTGGAGATACCAACTATGCAGAGCAAAGACGAACTCGGCGATCGTATGAAACAATACGAGGCAGTTGAAACCGCAAGAAAACTTGATACTACACTGCCAATCTATGCACGGATTGATGGCAGAGGGTTTAGTAGATTTACACGCAACATGAATCGACCGTTTGATCTGCGCATGACCACAGCTATGATCGAAACTACCAAGTATCTGGTAGACCAGACTCATGCGGCAATTGGCTATGTGCAGAGCGATGAAATCAGCTTGGTCTGGGCACCACAAGAATCTTCAGATCGCGGATTCTTTGCAGGGAAGGTGCAGAAAATGACTAGTGTTCTTGCTAGTATGGCTGCTGCACGATTTGCAATTGCATATAGAGACAGTTTTGGAGAAATCACAGAACAGTTTCCGCACTTTGACTGTCGTGTAATCAACCTGCCCGATCAGACCGAAGCTGCTAATATGCTGCTGTGGCGAGAAATGGATGCTAGAAAAAACGCAGTGAGCATGACTGCACGGTATTATTTCAGTCATCGTGAACTGTATAAGAAAAGCACGGCCGACATGATCGAAATGATGGCTACACGTGGCGTCAGCATGGAACAGTATCCTGTGGCATTTACTCGTGGTACTTGGATCAAGCGTCAGACCGAACAACGCAGTCTCACCGCTTCAGAAATGGAAAAAATTCCAGCGAGCCGCAGGCCTGACACCGACGCAGTGTTTGAGCGTAGTAAGGTAGTTGCATTTAACCTACCGCCGTTCAACACTGTGGCCAACAGAGTAGAAATGGTTTTTGATCATGCAGTGGCTTCGTAGTCAAATCAGCCGTGTATATGAGATGCTGCTGTTAGCAGGCGATGCAGTAAAAACCGCAATCGCTCGTAGACGCTACCCTTACAGTGTACCAATACACATTGTGGGGATAGCAGAATACGCTGCTCACTATCAATGGTTGACTGAAAACGTAGAAGATCATGAGCATGCAATTTGGACCATTATGCAAAAACACTTCTATCACTACAGTAATGGAACAGCTGAAACTCACTACATAGGCGAGTTTCGTTTCAAACGCAAATCAGATGCAGTTAACTATTGGCTGCAATTCAACTAAGGAAACAGAATCATGCAAATTCCCAGCATTGTGAAATTTACTGCGATCAATTTTGTCAAGGCTATGTTGTTTGTTACTGTTGGTGCAATAGTAATCAGTATCCTACTTGCACTGATTTGGCTGTCAGAACACTATCTCGGACATCCTGCCTGGGCAGTTGTACCTATGTTTATTGGATTTATGCTGTTTATGAGTTATCTGCAAGCACGGACTGATGTTGTGCGAGAAGAACGTCGTAATCAGACCATCGCAGAACGGTTGAGCAGGGAAGACTGATGGACACTAGAGCAAAAAGGCTTGCCTTAATGACATTTAAAACTTTTTTTGTAATCATGGCTGCTATCTTAGCTGCTGTTACGCTGTTTCTAGCATCTGTTCTGATGTTTGGAAATATTGGAATAGTAGTTGCTATTGTAGTATTGATAATTCTATTGGCGTCATATCTCTATTCTAGCGAACGTCTGAAAGAAGTTGAACGAGAAGAAGAACGTTTTGAAGAAAAAGTCAAACAAGATTACAGTTATGTTAAACGTGTAATAGAAGGTAAGAAAAACTATTATTAACAGTTGACACTATCTCTGATATAATATAAAAGTTACACACTTGGAGGAATAACTGATGTCAATGCACCTTGTAGGACCATATTTAACAACCACTCGTTACAATGGCAAAGTCAAGCTGAATGCCAAGCAAAAACGAGCCCAAGAAGAACACGAAGCTTGGCTAAAAAAGCAGGGTATCGGTACTAAGACTAAAACTGAAAAGCGTGTTGCGTCACCTAATTCAATACCAGACTACCGTGCAGATCAGCGCAGTACTGTACCGCTGGGCAATACGATTGGTAATGGCTACAAGAATGGCATTATGGAAAACCTACATAAGGAAACACCAGAGGTGCAGAAAGCCATTCTTGACAAAGCCAGTCGAGTAATGCCTCTCTATAACAAAGGTGGACTTCAGTATGCTACACCGGATACTGATCTTACCACTGTTGGAACCAAAAGTCGCAGAGGATAAATTATGCAAAATGGTTTGACAATAAACATTAACAAAGACCACAAAAATAAATTAATTTGGTATGCGTATCTAGACGAAATAAATTTGCGTCTAAAAAAACTTCAAACAGTAAACGAACACGAATACAATTATTACAGCGCATCAGACAGTCATTGGCGCGAGTGGTTAAAAAAACAAGCTGCACTTGATTTCAATGGCGATATCAATCGTGGAATTTTAACGTTTAAAAATATCGAACTAATGACTGAATTTGTGTTGAAATACAGCTAAAAGGACAACAGCTATGAAAAACTTTTTGATCGGATCAGCCATTGGTATTGCACTTGCCGCGCTGATTCACTACCTGCCAATGGTGTAATGTGGGCTGGGCAGCTAGGCACATTGAGCAACTACAGCAGGGTCACACTGTGAGTTTCAGGCCACATGGCAACAGCATGACTGGTAGGATCAACAGTGGCGATCTCTGCACTGTAACACCAATTGTGCCTGGCACTGTCCTTGCAACGGGCGATGTTGTGCTGTGCAAAGTTCGAGGCACAGTGTATCTACACTTGATTTCTGCTGTACGTGGTAATCAGTTTCAGATCAGCAACAATCACGGCTATGTAAATGGTTGGACAACTATTAAACAGATTTATGGAAAGCTTGTTAATGTCACGCAATAATATTCAGACTATCTCAGCCGATCTCAGCCAATTACCTGAACCATTTCCAGGACATGCGGCCACTCGAGTGGAAACAGGTGCGTTACAGATCAACGATGATTGGCCAGGTGTGTTCATTCGAGGTGACAATGCCATGCACTATGCAATGTCTATTAAACAGTGTTTGTCTAGGTTGGAATCGCAGACTGACTCAGAATTTATTGACATTTTTGCCATAAGCACACTAAAATCGTTGGCACAGCTTTTGGATAGCTCAAGGATTTGATATGACTGAACTAAACTTCGTGTGGTATAACACTGATCAGAACACTGTAGATCGAATTAAACCACTGGTGGTGGCTGATATCATTCGCTACATGACACAGGAGGTAATCGATGATCCATCGATGCTGATCACGCATACTGTGTTCCTCACCGACAACATGGAATCTGGACCTGTGGTGCATGTGTGGGGCCAAGAAGACGACAATAGATTTCACTGCGAATATCAAAGCCGCGTGTCATGGACTACACTGGATGAAAGTGCCTTCAATGAACCGAGTTAAACTGTATCTTATGAGCATGATCGGTGCACTGATCGGCACTCTCAGCGTAGGTGTTCTTATAGCCAGCGGCGCTGTACTGGCCACAGTTATGCCAGTACTGTTGTTCACGGCTGGCTGTTTGTTTATGGCTTGGTCTAGTGTAAGGAGACGATGATGACACACGAGCAGGTTATTAAAATTATCAAATATTTGATAATCGCCTGGCTAATAATGTCTGTGATATGTGGCGCAGCATATATTGCATTGGCACTAATAGTTATTGAATCGTTTAACCAACTCGGTACTATGATCAAATGACAACCGTGACCAAAGAACAGCTTATACAGATCGGCGATCTGATTACTGTAGCAGTAACTAGTAACAACCCTGCTGTTAAAAGTCTGGTTGACCAACTGCTGACCACTGTAGCTATAGTAGAAGATCTTGACAAGGTTCGTACAAACAATCCTATAGTTCAACTGAAACGGGATCTAGAAAGAACGCAGAAAGAACTGCGCCAACTCAAACAGCAGACACAGCAGGAGCGAGTTAAAAAACTAGTCAAGTCTCAGTACACTTGGACAGACGGTTATGACGAGTGGTCCGGTAAATTCCCTGACAAATGGTAAGCCGTTGACAACAGTTCTAGTTCTGTTACAGTGTTCAAACTGAATTGGAGAATCTATCATGCAAAAACGATGCGATCATTGTGTGTACGCACATCTCAGAGACTACGGTTACAGTGATTGGACTACCGAAGGCACTACCTTCAAGTGCATGTTCGATTTGAACCCCCACGGAGAATTTGATCGGTGGTACGGTGAAGACACTCGCTTGCTGCATGCTGAACAGTGCTATCGATTCAAAGAAGGTGATCCTATTCATATCAGCGTAGAAGGAAATGAACTCTAATGCAGTTTAAACGTTTTCTTGCATTCTGTGCAATGCGTCTCAACACTGTCAGCTTCAAGCTGATATTGGTAGCAATTGTATTGCACATGATTCCTGCTTATCTGCTGTTTTGGTGGGCAGGTGAAACCAAACTGACTGACAGCGTGATTTCGTTTGTCTACTACTACATGGTCACTGCGTCGTCAATTGGCTATGGTGATCTCAGTCCTTCAACTGAACTGGGTAGAGCCATTGCTGTAGTCTATCTAATCCCATTTGCATTTGCACTGTTTGCAGCCTTCATCACAAAATTGGTATCTGTCATGCTTAAAGAACTGGAAAACATCAAAAACGGTCTCGGCGACTTTGAAAACTATCACAATCATTTAGTGATTGTGGGATATGTGCCGAAACGAACTGATCGATTGATTCGAGAACTGTCTACCTCCTACAGTTCAAAAGACATTGTAGTTGTTAGTGCTTGCGGTCAGGCACCTGCAAACAGCGGTGCACATTGGGTTAAAGCTGAAACTCTTGCCAATCTGTCAGATCTTGTGCGCAGTGGCGTCAAAACTGCTGACCGTGTGGTTATCATGGGCGAAAACGATCAAGAAACACTGTTGGCCAGTCTTGCTGTTAACAGTTTGATCAAGACCAAACATGTCGTTGCATACTTTGACAGTCACGAAACTGCTGCGATTCTTGAAAAGAACTGCACTAACATCGAAACTGTGACTGACAACACTGTTGATCAGCTGGGTCGCGCACTGGAAGACCCTGGTTCGAGTCATGTGATTGCCAACTTGGTTTCTGTGACAGATCCTGTGTCATTGCGTTCTGCACCGTTGAACAATCGCCGTCCCAATCGCGTGATCTATGTCAAACATCTTGCTGTGGTAATGCTAAATGCAGGTGCAACACTGGTTGGTTATGGTACCAAAGAAAATCCCATCATGACGCTGAAGGGCGACGATAAAGTTGCTAACGACGCTGTGATCTATTATATTGCTGAACAGGATCTTGACATTGGCACTGTGCTAGATACCTACCCACATCACTAACTACTCGATACGGAGAACACTATGAGTTATTTTCAAAACCCACAGAATGGCTATGTTGAACAGGCTAGCGGCCCGCTCACTTGGCTGTGGTGCTTACTGTTCGGCTTTTTCTACTTTGCATTCAAAGGTAACTGGAAGCATGCAGTGATCGGTCTTATTCTAGCAGTGTTGACGTCTGGTATTAGTTGGCTAATCTATCCATTTTTTGTCTACAGCATCAACGACAAGTTTTATCAGCAGCGCGGTTGGCAAAAAGTTTACCAATCGTGAAAAAAGCTATTGACCCTGTGTATTCACTATGCTATACACAGTGCATAGACACTAGCACAGGGTCAACATAAATGGTTGAACAGCGTCAATTGGCTCACTATCTTATCGACAAGCTAGTCAAGATTCGTTTTGAATACATGGACCAGCTCATCGGATTCTCGGCTACCACTGCTATGAAAAACAAAGAAGCAGATGCGCTGTATAACTGTTTTGTCGGCGGCCAGGTCACAATCAATGACCTCAATGAAGAAATTGCCACAGTGGAAGCAGAATTGCAACAGTTGAAGCAGGGAGAATGAGCATGAAGTTTCGGCCGTTGAAATGGACTAAGCACGACTATTGGTTCGCAAATACCCCCGCTTCAGAGTTCGGCTACATCACCATTTGCTATGAAGAAGGCAAATATTGGGCAAGCTGGGATCTGTCGTTGCCTGGCACCACTGATATCGAATCGCTCAAGCAGGCGGCGCAGGCCTGGCACGAAGAATGGCTCATGGCCTGGATTGAGGAGGCCTGACATGGACGACTACAATCCCAACTACGATCGTTATCCTGAGCCAGACGATGAAGATCGCAAGATTCCTGTGATCTTCTGGGTCATGCTAGCAGTAGGAGTCGACCTTGTGCTGCTCTGTGCAATCCTCTACAAGGTCTGGTGATGTTCGAACGATTCAAGCAGTGGATAGATGCTGCGGTCAATCGCGACGTTGATTATGTCATATGGTCTAGCACACTAGAACACCTAACCAGATACTGTATCGAACACCCTGACGACGACATACTGCTCAAAAAGATGCGAGAACACATTGCACATGGTGTAGCTAAAGGCTTTGTGCCTTATAATATACCAAAATCAAATAAAAAACTGTTGGAAATCAAATGATTATTTTAACCATTATCACTATCATTACTGTGTGGACAGTTGGCGGGATTTGGTACGCTTTTTGTCATCTTGGAGACAAGAATCATACTAAACGCGATCCGTGGTATATCTGGCTGCTCTGCGCACCTGCGTTGGCGCTCGCCTATGTTATTGGTGTGATTTTAAATCGAAATCGTGGTTGACAAACAGTTGTGTATCTGTTATCTATAGCGAACAAACAAGGAGAACTTGACATGAAATATCTTGCTATTGCGGCCACGCTGTTTGCTTCTGCTGCAAGTGCTGAAGTTGTTGGTTCGGTTGACACCACGTTCCGCCTGCTGGGTGCAAACGACAAGGTTGTAATTGAACGTTTCGACGATCCCAAGGTCGAGAACGCAAGCTGTTATGTGAGCTATGCTCAAACTGGCGGTGTAAGTGGTTCGCTTGGTCTTGCAGAAGATCCCAGCCGTTTTAGCATTGCCTGTCGTGCTACCGGTCCAATTCGACTGCTTGACACTGTGAGTGCAGAGTTTGAAGAGGTGTTCAGCCGTGACACCAGCATCCTGTTTAAAGAGATGCGTGTGAGCCGCATGTTGGACGAAGATAAAAATGTGCTGGTATATCTTGTTTGGAGTACCAAACTAATCGACGGTTCGCCGTTTAACTCCGTAACTGCTATCGCGATCGAGTGAGGTAAATATGGCAACATTTAGTGCTATTCTTGGTGGTATCTATCTGATTGGATTCATTTCTGCGTTTCTCAAAGTCAATCGTTATCTCAATGTCAAAAATGCAGATAACGACCCCGAGGGGCTCGACGCACTTACTGCAATGGGCGCAGCAGTGTTTTGGCCCTTGTGGATTGTTCCCTACTCTATCTATCGCGCATTGAAAGGCTAACCCGATGAAACTGAGTTTGATTATCGCACTGTGTCTGTCGTTGACTCTTCAGGCCGCACCAACGTTTGCGTTCAGTGTAAACACTGTTCAAGAACAGTCTGTCGAGCGCAATGCAGGTGCAGGTTGGCGCTGCATTTGGAGAGGCAAGCGAGCAAAGTATCGCTGCCATTGGTAATTCGCTAATCAAGGAATAACCCAATGGATTTTGACGAACGACTGCGCAAGCTGTTGACTGCGGCCAATGGCAAACTCGAAGATGTTAAATGGGGAACCATGCGTGGACAACTGCTGACTCTTGGTACCATGAGTGATGACCATCTGGCCAACAGTCGCTATTACCACAAGCATCTTGCAGAAGTTGCTCGTGTTGCGCCCGAGATCCATATCAATAGCGAAGACTGTCGATTTAACCAATACCTTATGGATCAGGCAATTAACAGTCGCAAGGCTACTGGTGTTTGGACTGTGCCTGAAAATGATTTTCGTATGGCATAAAAGTGGTTGACACAAACACGGTAGATGCTAGTGTCATGCTGTAAACACTAGGTACAAGAAAAAGAGAAACAAGATGCGCAAACTAGCTAGTATCAGGCGTATTGCCGACATTCTACCTATCCCCGATGCCGACGCTATTGAAGTGGCTGTTGTCGACGGCTGGAAGGTTGTTGTAAAGAAGAACGAATACTCAGTAGGCGATCTTGCTGTCTATCTTGAAATTGACAGTTGGGTCCCCAATGAACTTGCACCGTTTCTCTCAAAAGGCCACGAACCTCGTGAATACAACGGTGTGAAAGGCGAACGTCTGCGGACGGTCAAACTGCGTGGGCAGGTTTCGCAAGGTCTTCTTTTGTCAATCAACACAACTGGACACCCAAACATGCCATTTTATGATGTTGGAGATGATCTTACAGAATTTCTTGGCATCCAAAAGTGGGAACCTGAAATTCCTGCTCAGCTTGCCGGACAGGTTCGCGGTGTGTTCCCTACGCATCTGATTCCCAAGACTGATCAGGAACGTATACAGAACTGCTTTGCTGACATTGCTGCTCGCAGTGATGCTACCTACGAAGCCACGCTGAAGCTAGATGGCACTAGCTGCACGATCTTCCGTTGGGAAGATGAACTTCGTGTGTGCAGTCGTAACCTTGAATTCAAGATCAACGAAGAGAACGCAGGCAACACTCTTGTTGCAACGGCTCTCAAACTGATGGACAAGGTCTACAACGGTTTTGCGTTACAGGGTGAACTGATGGGTCCTGGAATTCAGGGTAACCGAGAAGGCTTCAAAGAACCTAGGTTCTTTGTGTTCGACATCTACGATATTCGCAATCAAGCATACCTGAATCCAACCGAACGTCGGCGTGTTTGCGAAGCTCTTGGTATTGAACATGTGCCGGTTCTTGGCGTCGATTGGACCGCACCTGCCAGTGTCGATGAAGGTCTTGCTCTTGCTGAAGGCCCTAGCATTAACCATGCAATCCGTGAGGGTATTGTGTGGAAGTGCAACGAAGACCCTAAGTTCAGCTTCAAAACCATCAGCAACAAATTCCTGCTGAAAGGTGGGGACTGATGGACAAAGACTTAGAGGCACACTTACCGCCGTTCCAGCCGTTGTCAATGAAAACACAGCGGCTGGAACGGCAAACATCTTTGAATTTGATTTTAAGACTGATTAGGCGAACACTCTATCAGACATTTGCAGTTTATACCAGAGATAAGCAATGAAAATCCCAACACCGCCAACAGTAACAGAAACTGCACCCGGACATCTACAGGTTGATCCGGGTGAGTTAGAAACTTATACAGGAGAAATGGAGCAGTTTCGCGCACTGTTCGAAGAGGCAACAAGTGGTTGCGACCCCAACGACCCAGATGCTATTATCGCAGCAATGATAAACAAGCTGTTGAACAACGGATAATATACAATGACACCGTGGATCCAAGACTGGGTTGCTGCACTAGAAAGTGGCTGTTTCAAACAGATTGACAGCAGCGTTAATCAGTGGGACTACGACGACCGATACAGTGCGCTAGGTGTACTGTGCGAAATCATGGGCTGTGAACGACAGGATCGCACTGCGCAGCTCGATACCATAATGGCTGACGAGTTAGCGTTCTGGAAAAGCAGTCTGCCCACAGTGGATCATTACTCAATTGAACGTTACATGAATACATTTGCCGATCGACATACAGTGAGGTACTACACGTTCAAAGGCAAACCTCGAGGCAATGAATGCATGTTCTATATTCCAATCGATCTAACTGGTAAGCTAGACTGCAATGCCAGTCTTGATCTGCTGAATGGCATCAGATCAACTGCTGTGCTGCGAATTCAAGGCGAAGAATGTGCACCGAGTATTGATTCATTGGATCGACATGGTGTACCGTTTGCAGCAATTGCACAGTTTATTCGAGATGTATGGCCTGCGCTGACGTTTAAAAAACCCTGTGATTTTGAAATCGACTACAAGAACTATGA
>JACCDG011972547.1_pt1 | contig 15294 bp, 22 predicted proteins | sample 7442471 | NCBI WGS metagenome assembly JACCDG01 (sample SAMN15323444, study PRJNA562643) | freshwater metagenome | isolation source: river surface water | place: USA:Blue River Watershed | collected 2017-08-17
CATTGCTGCCACAAACTTCAAAGCAATGTTCGAAAGTCCTGCAGTCGCATCTCCAATTGTGAGCGTGAAAGCGTTATGAGTGAGGGTATTTGTATATCCAGTACAATCAATAGACCGACAAACAGAAGCAGCATCAATAGTTACTGCTCCAGAATTTGCATCTAGTTTTACATCATCGGCTGCTGTCGGCTTGACGGTGTCTGCTGCTCCACCAGAAGTGGTAGACCACGTTGCGTCTGTATTCCAGTTTCCACCGGCTGCTCGTGCGTATTTAGTCATTGTTTACTCCTTAAACGTTCTTTGCAGTCAGGGCGGTTACTTCCATTGCAGTAGTAGCGGAAGCACATTGTGCAGTCCAAGGTTTGTTGGCCACCGCTTGAGGAATTCCAGAATCATCAGGAAGCATAAATCCTCGAGTTTCTCCTGCCGGAACATAAAGAATCGCCCGGATTGTTCCTGCTGTATCGTCACGAATAGTGACTTTTGTCGAAGTTGCTCCTGTGTTTGCCAAAATAAGACCGTATAAATCTTTGAATACTCCGGATCCTCCGGCTGCAGCAATAGTCGTTTCTACAGTCGTATTACTGAGAGCTGTCTGTTCAACCACTTTGTTCTCGCGAAGATTTCCTTCAACGATTTGCTTTCCTGTTTTACTGAATAAAGCATTGACTCGTTGTCCATCAGACACTGCAGTAGGAGTAGAAGTCTTGGCAATACCTCCGATTTTTACCGGATTACCTGAATCTGTTGATCCGGAAGCTACATCTCCTGCAGCAGCTCCAGTTGCAGCAACACCTGCGGGATTGATCAGACCATCTTCAATAGAACGAAGAGTAATAAGAGGAGTCCCACTCGTGTAAGCAGAACATCGAATACGAGCTGCGAGTAATCCGGAAACGTTTGCAAACCAAGCTCCGGCTGCAGTAATAGAAGTGACTGCTGTTGCAGAATTAAACGGAATTGCGTTGAGAGCAAACCACGTCTGACCATCAATTGTCCCTTCAATTTGAAGAGTTGCACTCATGGTTCCGACTACTTGAATGGCTAAAACACTCGCTCCTCTGACATCAAGATTCAATACATCATTGGCTGCTGCTAAATTTACATTTGCTTCAACGACTTTATCCATATGTTTTTATATAAAAAAAACGCAAACACCTTCGTGTTCGCGTTCGGTTTTTCCGTGATCGCTAATAATACCAGAGTATACTTTTTACTTTGTCAAGTCAATAATTGGCTCCATTATCGCCACGCTCTGAAGCATCAGGTACTGACGCTGTCAAATCCCTATCTTGATTACCGTGACGCAATGTAATAACGGCCTGTTGAATCTCAACTTTATAATTCATTTCTCCTTGAGTCAGTGGAATAGGCTTCTCTCGAGACTCTTTCCAATCGATAATAGTACCCTTTGCCCATAAGTTATGAAGCTCTTTCGGGACACCATGAGTCGTAGTCGTAGGATCCACACTAAGGTCTGTGACATTATCGATCAATTTACTGGCATCTAGGGGGGCAGGATAGGTACTGCACCAGAGCTTCAGACCTGCCGTCACATCTGTAATTGTACCTGAATAAAGATAGAGAGACTTTCGGAAGATATCATACTTTGCACATTTCTCCTGATTGGCAAAATACTGTGTGATTGTGGACTCATCAGTCGTTCTTTTGTACTTATTGAGATCAAGTTCGTCCAAATGAATAAACTTTACTCCATCCAATTTAGCCTCAACATACTTTATCCGAGCAAGCACACTCTGTGGTAATGGATACTCACGTTGTCCCGCAATAAGATTAGTCGTCATAGGAAGTACAAGAATGTCTTCATCAGGATCAAGGAGTGCTTGTGAGAGATATTCGAGGTTAGAATTTGCCAATAAAAGAAAATCAGCATCAGTCAAGGTGTATTGATTTGTGCGTGTTTTTAGCCGAACTAAATCGATCAAGAATTTACCAGTCATACGTTTATGATATATCAACAAAGACAGAAAGTCTTTATGTGGTTAGGAGAGCTGAAGGAGCAACAAACGCTGCTTGAGGAATAACGACTGCTCGAACAGTGGTCGATGCTAGATCGAGCGTCCCACCTGATTCATTTTGAATACGAACGGAAACAGTATCGGCTGCAGAAACATATCCAGTAACAGTAATTCCTGCAACGTCAACTCCGAGAGAAACTAAGCAAAAATCACCAAGAGCAGCTCCGGTCACAGTAACTGTCGTGGTTGCTCCGACTCCATCATTCAAGGAAGCAGCATCGTAAGTAGCAGATCCTCGTAAAATTCCGGAAAATAAAGCTCGGATATTTGTTATATCCGTAAGCATATCAGTGAGCAGAATTTGAAGCTCACGAATACCTTGAGTGGAATGATGATTGATTTTAGCCATATAAGTTTACCCTAGTGCCAGAATTGATACCTGTTTACTGGTGACGTTTACGTCAGTATCAAGTCCGAAGGTAAACCCATAATCAGAAGGGGTAATGCCATTGGATGTTACTAATGTTTTCGTCCCTGCAGCAACTTCGTGAAGCTGACTAGCATCAGCCATACCTTCGTACCATTCCATCAAGTTACGATCAGTCAAATTGACTGCTTTAACGTAACGTGGTTTGAATCCGCAAGTGAATGCGTAAGCTGCTACCGTTCCAGTGTCGAGATAGCGAAATGTCGCCATTCGGACTGTGTTCATTGCATTTTTCTGAGTGATTGTTTGTGTCATATATTTTTCTCCTTATTAGGCTGTGACTCCGTGTTCAATGCGGAGGATCCATGCTTGTACAAGAATCTTCGCTACGAATGTCAATTTCCATCCTGATGTTGCGCGTTGGTTCAAAGGATCTGCAGTTCCACCTGATCCGAGTGGTTTGACAATGTTTTGCATCGTCAGAGCCGAGATCCGAGTGATTGCATATGCATTTTTACCGAGAATCAAGGTTGCGTAAACATCTGCTCCGCCTGATCCACCTGCGGTGAACACTTTGGCGTTGGTCGTTTCCAAGAATCGAACATATGGGTAGGCTCCGATTTCATTATCCATGACATCCGATTTGTTGGCATATTTCTCAACTGGAATGAATCCGGCTGAATCTTCGATATCATAGGAAGTCTTTGGATGAACGATACCGATAAAAGATGCTTTCAAAGGAATCGTGTTGTATCCGGTTGAAGGATCGATTCTTGAGGTCATCGGACGTGCCAAGTTGATCTTGAGCGTTCGGACACCCTCTTTGACTTCATCTTTATTCAGTTTCATGGCTGCGGTGATGTCAGTTCGAGCTGCTGCTGTAGAAGCATATTGAACTGTGGTTCCGGCTGCTAATACGTCTCGACAAATTTGATCAACAGAATCACCTGCTTGATCACCAAGGATATCTGCAGTTTCCGTTAAAATTGGATCGAGCGTTTCGAAAGAAACTTTGTCGGTTAGAGTGACATAGTCTCCGTAGTATTGAACTTGTGCAGTTACATCAGTCACACTCAATTGTTTACCGGATGGAGTAACTCCTTCGGTCAATGCTGTAGTGACGGCTGTTAAGTTGGAATATCGACGAAATTTGATCGTGTCAGTTCCGGCATTTGCTGAAATGTCCCGGACTTGAGCGAAGTTAGTGTGGACAAAATAAGGAACTGCTCGTTCTACGAGTGTTCGTGAATAAAAAGCTGCGTACTCTGCTGGAATTTCTGTGCGTGTAGTTTCCATATATTTTTTATAATAAAAAAAGCGCAAACACTTTTGTGTTGCGCTCGGTTTTTCCGTTCCGCCTTTACTTATTCAATACTAAACCCAACAAGAATTACTTGTCAAGAGGTGTTTGATTTTTATCCAAGCACTTCTTTTACCGCGTCATTACGATCTAAAAGATAATCTTGTCCGGCTGCTATTGTCATTTGATATGATTCAGCAAGCAATTCTGCCACCTGTCTCGGGAGCTCGACAAGAACACCTTTCATAATGTTCAATCGATATCCATTCATGATGACAGTTTCATATGCTCCACGTTTTTCACCAAAGCCAAGAGGAATCAAAAACTGAACTTTTGGTTGTTTGGCTAAATGAGCTTTCATTGCTGCAGCTTTACCTTCCCATTTCTTCGCATCAGTTTTTTCTGCTGCTTTGTCTTCTGCAGTTGGAGCTGTCGGGTTCTCAATCAATGCAACTTTCTTGCCATCTTTATCAACACCCATCACAACTTTCTGTTCCAATTTATCCATTTGATCCAATAACGCTGCATTGTCAGCTTCATCTTTTGCTTTCTTTGCTCGCATGTTCGTGAGAATAGCAATCACTTGTGCTTTGGTTGAGAGAACTTCTGCTCCAGTAAAATCAAACTCAGAGACAAGAATGTCCTTGAGTTCTTTCAAACTTTTATCTTCCATCGCACCCTCAGTTGGAGGAGTGGTTGTATTTACATTTGGTTGTGTTTCTTCATTATCTGCCATATATGGCTCCTTTCATCAATTATCGCGTCTACCAAGAACACGAGCTTTTTCTGCTGCAAAATCATCCTTACTCATATTCAGATAGTCTTTCTTGGCTCCCGATGGAGATCGTCCAGAACTGTTATTCACTTGTGTAGACTTTGCTCGAGCTGCTGCTTCACGTTCTTTCTTTGCACCGATTCGCATCAATTCTGGCCCTGCAACTATATTGAATATCTCTTTGGCCGTCAAATTCTTATAGTTAGGATGTACTGCGAACTTGAGCATTGCATCTCGATAACGATTCACATTCGGAAGAGTAGAAGTATTCTGAGCTAAAAAGGAATCAACGTCCAACTGTCGTTGAGTATTAAGCTGTGTTGCTGTGAGGCCTTGCAATCGTTTATCTATAATTTTGGCAATCTTTGCCTCATCCTCTGCATCGACATCATCATCTCCCTCTTTCCTTGCAGGAGTTTCTGGTTTCACTTCAGGAAGTGCGGGAGGTTCTGGAATAGCAGCAGGTTTTTCAATACCATATTTTGTGGCTTGTTCATCCGTCAAATGTTCTGCATTGTCGTTGAGGAATGTACGTTGTTCGTCTGAAAGAGCATCAGGGGTTTCAACTGTGGAAGTAATAGATTCGATTGTAATTTCGTCTGCCATATGTTTTCGGTTTTTCCGTCTACAAATAATAGTAGAGAGTTAAATGTCTATTGTCAACCATTCTTTAGTGATTGCACATACGGATCCAAATCTACTGCCTCGCCTTTTGTATTGCGACTGAAATCAGCAATGATTGTTTCAGGCTGATTTCTCATTTTTTTATAGATCTTCAGGTTATTTCTCCATATATCGTCTTGCTCTTTTGTGTGATCTGCATCCGGATCATTGAGGAGTGTTGAAGTATTTTCGATATTCTTATCCAGAATCTTTGTGAAGAGCACCCATCCCGGATGAGCAATCAACTCAGTAAACAAAACAATTGCCTGTTCTATTTTTGCATCAGTATCAAATAATTCTTCAGACATATTATTTGATTGGCATTCCACCCATAGGAGAAGGTTGCTGTGTCGGAGGCGTAGGACTTCCCGGAACTGGCATAGCACCCGGAGCTGCTCCCGGAGCCATCATTGAACCACTCTGATCCTGTGTACTTGGAAATGCATTTGGCTTTAATCGTTTCTGCATCAATGCATGTTTGTGTGTTTCAATATGTGACTTTGTAGCAGGATTATATTTTGCTTTACTGTGAATCTCCAAATGCACATTATGATCCTGCTCTGCCAATACTTGTACAAATTTCCCTTTATTAAGCAAATCATTTTCATCTTCAGCTTGCATTTCATCAATCGTTGGAGGAAATAAACGATCAATCTCGTCTTTCATCAGACCATTGAGCTTTCCCAATTTCTTGAGAGCCCATCGTTTGTTTGCCGTAGGATCTGCCAAAGCATTTGCAAAGTACGCAGTAAGTGCATTCCGATCCTCCATCTGCTTCACGCGATTCAGATTCTTACTCTCAATCTTCACATCCGGATCTGTCTCCGCAATAATGTTATCACGATCTAATTCTCGCCACTTTGCACCAAATGCACCCACCAATCGGAGAACTTTCTTGTCGATTCCTGATTCAAAGTTGTCTTTGTATAGCTTATACCACTGTTGCCAGAAACGTTTCTCTGACCATCCAAAGATCTTTGCCGATAATGAATATCGTGTATCAGTTCGTGAAGCAATAATGTTTGTTTCACCAAGTGGACGATCTTTCTGTGATTGAATTCCCTGTTGGATATCAGGAGTTGCTGTCGCTTTCTGAGCTGACATATCGAGTGTGTTGTAAATAAATTCCAGAAGTACCATGTTTGGAGAGGCTTTCCGCATAGGAATAATTGATCCGGGATCTCCATCAACCGGAATGAATTTGTTGAATCCGAAATTCAAATCATTTTTATTTTTGACCTTGTTTTGGTCATAAATGTAGTTTGGATACATGTCTGCAGTCATGGCTTTGAGTCCCAAATTAGCAGCCACTGCTCGATGTCGTTGCTTATCCTCAGTAAGATCAGGAATAGAGGTTCCATCCCAATCGTGAGCTGTAGGATACAGAGGTCGATCAATGAGTCCCCATTTCATCGAAGGATCACCAAGGACTTTGAATCCAATAACCATTGTATGTTGATTAGCAAGCCAAACCGTACATTTCTTGACTACTCCACCAACTTTCCAATGCGTATTCCACTCAAGCACGTCATACTCAGCATTATCATTGAGCTTTGATTCACTTCGATTCTTGATTTGTGTATTGCCATTTGCATCTGTACGAGCCTGAGAAGCCTGTTCGATCAATGATTTTGTCCCTGAACCAAACTTCATTTCTTCCCATTTGATATTACTGAAAAAATTTGGGTTACTCTCAATTGCATCTCTGGTCATTTTGATCTCTCGACCATAGAAACGGCAACCATTCTTACCTCTGCGATTATCACCATTCACCGAAACTGCTCGAGGATCACGAAGAAAGGTTGTTGGATCCCACACTTCCGGAACAGGAAGATAAATGTTGTTCTCCGGATCCCGGATGTACTCAGTAAGACCAAGCAATGATCGACCAAAAAACAAAGAATCCCAAATCCAGAAGTAATCCGTTATATCTTTCTCCATGTCGTCATAATCAAATTGAGCCATTTGGTTCAAGTTTTCCGCAACTTCCTCATCCCCCTCATTACGTCCACCCCATTCTGCCATCAAACGATCATCATAAAGTGAAGCTAAAACCGTTTGCATTATCGTGAACATGGTCGTATCACCGACAGCATCCTTATCTCTCCGTTGATTGTTGTAAAGTTTTAAGCGCACCAATTGTTCCTGCTTTTTGGTGTATTGATGATCCCACGCCAATTGATATTCAACAGCAACTTGTTTTTGAATGGAGGTATAATCCGTTGCATCTGATTTCTGCAGATCTTTCTGCATAGATGGATCAACAGAATCCGAGGGATTGTCAGTTTTTGGTGGAGTATATTTTGCCATATTAGTTCACTTTCTTATCCGGTAATTTAGCACCCAATACAGTATTTCCTGTCTCTTCCATGACTTTGAGAACCTCTGAAGCCTCTTCTCTCTTGGCTCCTTGCACCTCTTCACCACGCAACACATCGACAGAAGTTGTAGCTGCAATGAAAATCCACTGGAAAGCGGTGTTTTTTTCAGCCTCTGTAAGCTCCGTAGAGCCCTCTTTCGGAGTAATGACGATATAATCACCGTAGATTTGATTGTTCCAACACGCGAGATATTCGAAGATGTCATCGTTGATCTGACGAATGTACAACATGGAGTCTTTATACGGAGTAACCTTCCAAACTTTAATCTTTGGAGCAACTTCTTGAATCGGTAAGTTTTCGTTTGCCATATTTATCTCATCATACACCAATTTTTCAGGACATTTCTATAGCACCGTTTTCGTCTACCATTTCGCTCTGCTTCTTCTCTGTTCGAATAATCAGATTGTTTGCTTTGAAGATCACAAACTCGCCAAATGTCACCTTACGACTACGAAGAATTGCCTTTGCTTCCCGGATTGAAACTGTCATCTGTATCATTTTCTCCGGTTGATATGGTTCAAATGGTTGTTTGTCAGACATATGGATCCAAACTTTCTATTGAGACTGTCGTTTGTACAGGTTTTGTCGTTGCTGCTACTTTATCCACGGTATAGAAACCCATTGAGAATGCATCGGCAACATCTGGAGAATCCACTTTGTTTGCCAACATCTCTTCCTTCGTCATGATTTTAATCTTACCGCTACTATCGACTTTATATTTTATCTTTGTCAACTGAAACCAATCCGCATCCTCTTCCAACTTTCCACCCGCAAGGATCCACTCCCGCGCTCGCCAGTACATTTCAGCTCGTTTATTAGCAAAACGTGTTGGATCAGTTGCTCGTTCCCCACCATTTACACCGACCACATACCCGTCTCGATCATTTCCAAGCTCTGTAAGACGATCATACGGCCCCTTACCAACGCCAACTTTATCAATAAACACCTCATCTTTCCGCATTTGAAGCTGAGACTGCTTCGCTTCTACTTCTCCGACCAACATCATTGTGTCTCTTTGGTTGCGTTTATAGAGCTTTATAGCCACATTGTAGGCCTTCAAAACCATGACACTAAAATTCCTCCCGCCTCCAGCAACATCAATCATGAGCTTGAAAAATCCAAATGGCTGACACGCTTGCACGAATGCTCGCCTGACTTCTTCCTCAGTCAGTAATTGCACCCATCCCTTGCGATCAATGACTCCTTCACTCGGCGTTCGACATTCGTAGAGAATATCAAACATAGCCTCAGACCTCATTTCTTCAATAAATTCTTTAGTGTAGCGTCCCTCATCCAATGCCCGGAGATAGTCAATAAAGATGCGATAGTACTTTCCTTCCATCCATGTTCGATAGAAATGTCCACGGTTGAATGGGTTTCCAATCTTCACATAGAAATTATCTTTTGTTCCACCAAGCATACGAAGCACTGTTGATTGCAGTACGTCATCAATGAGTGACGCTTCGTCTCCAATAATGTTAGGAGCACCAAATCCCATCAGAGCCTTGGAAGTTTCTGTCACATGCTCTGCCTGAGCTGAATACACCCGAACTTCTCCATGTCTCCGAAATACCAAACGATCAGCAGACCGCTTCATTCGGAGCTTATCGAGAGGAGTTTCTGGATCTAGTTGTGTTCGCACGAGATCATTATTGAGAGAAAGCATGATGACATACTCCATGATGATCTTGGCTTTCTCATCTGTTCCGGCCACAATTGCCCACTTCTCCGGTTTGAGTGATGCCCGAATTGTCACACCTGCAGCAACAGCCAAAGACTTCCCCATCTGCGTTGGAGCTTTAATTTCTATACGTTTGAGCAATCCCGTCGGATCAGAACGATTCACAATAACATCAATAATTTCCAATTGTCCCTGCGTCCAAACAATCGGACGACCTGCATCATCAAGAAATTTGTATACCTCAAGTACTTTTATCGTGGATTCACGAATTAGTTGTGGAGAAAAATAGAGTAGTGTATCCGGATCTTGATAGCTTTTCATATCCCAGTGTCAGGAAGAACTTTTGATAAACGATCCAAGGCTTCCTCCACTCGCGCACTAAAGTCTGTTTGATGCTTCTCCGGAGCGTAAGAACCTTTTATCTTATAAAACATGTCGATTCCTTTAGCTTTTGCAGGAAGATCTGCGTGTTGATTGATCAAGAAGAGATGTTGCTTCGTTATATTCTCGTCATTGAAGCCAAATTCGTCCAATTTTAGATTGATATAGGCATATATGTTAGGCTTTGTTAAGTTCTCACTGGCGATAGCAGCAGCCAAACGATAACTTATATTGCCACCTGCCGTATAGCAATTGTATCCTGCTTCGATACAAGCCTGAGTTCCATTGCCATAAAGCTCCAAATACTTCAAACAAAATTTCTTTTGCTTGAATGTTATGTGATAATTTTTCCCATCCAATCCAGTAAACTCAAGCAATTTCTCCTGTGAATTTTCAGGATCGACAACGATATTCTCTTTTGTTTTTTTATCAACAGGGATTTTTATCTTTTTCTTTTTGATGATAGTACGAAGTTTTTTAGCTTTCGGTTTTTCCGTGTTTGCCATACCAGATCAGTATAACAACAAATTAAGAAAATAAAAAAGGATCCCGCACAACACATGGCCATACCGAATCCTCTTCTGTTATTTTAGCAGCCTTTGCCACCCTTTTTCCCACCTTTTGAACCCTTCATGCAATCACCCTCTTTCTAGTGTTGATAAACAATATGCTCCTGCCTCATAGCCATTGTTTTCTCCAACCGTGTAAAGAACTTTTCGACCTGCTTGTGACCGTCACACCCACTAATTTCTCCCGCTATTTGAAACAAAGTCTCCTGTTGAATTGCACCCTCTCTTGTCAAATCCAACAGTCGCACTCCCCACGGGAAAAACTCTCCACCATACTTTTCTTGTAAAGTGGAGAGCATTGATTGTATTTCTGGACACTGAGCAATATCGTTATCAGGTCTAAAATTTGAAATCAATTCACTCATAAACTCATCATAGATCAGATTTTTCCACTTTCCAATAATGAGAAAAACTGATCTGCATATGGACAATCATCAACAGGATTCCCGGTGTTATATCGACAAAGAGTTTCCGGAACTCCTCGGACTTGCAAACTACGATGCACCCAATCTTTTACTGTAGCTGTTGCTTCTTCCTCTGTAGGAAAACAAAACCCTTCTCCGGCTCTGTACCCATACTCATTACTCATTCCCTTCGCTTTGCATGTTGCATTTAAGCCCACTAAAGCCTTTCCACGGGTCGATTCTGCCAAATGAATATAATCAGTCAACTGATCTATCACATTCGGTTCCTGAGCCATTACCTGCGGTATAACCCGCATTCCTGATGGACTTGCCACCTTCGGTTCTGCTGATTCCCCGGAGATAGGACTCACCATTCGTGACTCTATTGTGAATGGTGGACTGATCTTTAATTCAATCACTTGATGCGGAACAATTTTGTTTGCATCAAACCATCCACCCACCAAAATTGTAATTTCTACAATCCCGGATACGATAGCAATCAAAACAAAAGACCACAAAGCAAGTTTGAATTTCCATCCAAACAATGCTTTGCGTTTTGCTTTTTTCTTTTCTACTGGCTTCTCGGAAACAACAACCTTTTCTGATTGTTCTGGTTTAGGTGTATTTCGAAACATTGTCATACATCCTCTCTTTCTGTTGAGTTTTACTCAACAAGAGCGATTGTATCATAAATCAATAGTATTGTCAATAGGATTATAGGCTAGATATGTTTACGCCTTCAATAGTCCCACCTCAGAGTTGTAGCATTCATACTGCGTATGAACGGTGAAGGATGGATTTTCTTGCCCGGTAAGAGAAGAACATGCACATATAGATGGCTTACCGCAATGTTGGCAGGTGTAACAGTGGACAATTCGTCCACAATGCTTACAATTATGGGGAGAAGATTCTTCCATTTTTTCCATATAAGGGGACTTGTGCTCGCAAATCCCCTGAAACAAAAAAAATTAACGGGTTACTAATTCTTTGTATTGTTTGAAAGAACGTGCTTTTCTTGCTATTCGAACTGTTTCAGTTGACCAATCAACTGATTCGGCAATGGTAGGATTGCTCGCCTTTGGGTCTGCTTTGATAGCTTCCTTCACTTTTTTGAAGTCTTCTGCTGTAAATTTTGCCATGGTATATCACCTCCTCTCAAGAAAGAATCTTGTCCAATTTTTCATTGGCCTCTTTAGCTTTTTGATTCTCTTTATCAAGTTCTTCCTGTGTCATTACTGCAGAAAGAATGAACATGTCATGATGCCCTGCAACTTTTTGAATGATGATATCTTCTGGAACAAATCCGAAGGTCTTTTTGAGGTTATACCGAACTCCACCCCGTCCAACTTTATCTTTTAGTTTGAATGGTGGAAGACTCCGGCAGGGAAGAATGTTGTCAGCCATATTATTTTTGTGAATAAAAATTTGATTCAAACACTGAGCGAGTTGGAATGTTGTATTGTTTCAGAATCGCATAGATTCTTGCGTTCGTAATGGAGTATTTATTGTTCAAATCTAGCATAGGAATTTTCCAGACTATCCTTTGATTGACAATACTGTGATCGGTATAATCAGTTATTAGTGCCTGATTCCGTTCTTCTTCTGTATTAGATTTTTTACCCGGTTTATACTTACGTTTCATAGCCTCAATAATAATACGTCCGTTATACACTATTGTCAACTATTAGAATGGACAAACCATATCGTCGCTCACTTGCCTATGTTACCAAGGACGATGGATACAGCTTATCCAAAAACAACCCTCCCGAAAGGGAAATACGATGAAGTATGTGAGGTTGTTTTCATATAAAAAAAAGAGACCACAGTCCTTTTGGATCTATTCCCTCCGATAAAAGAAACTCTTTTCCGAACATCAAGGTTGACTCAATAAAAGCTCTATCAAATCCCAAAGAAACCAAATTCCCAATAATATGAGAACTCGCAATAAAAATCCTATTTTTTTGGTCATTGGTTCCGATAACATAAACATCATGGATTTTTTTCAAATCTCCAATAAAATCTTGCAGTTTTTTCATAGTTTTTCACGAATGTAAAAAAGAACATTAGTCATTAGTCATCTATTCTATAGATGATGACTAATGACTAATGTCTTTTTATAAGCCATTCAAACGTCTTGACTATTGTTTTGAACTTAAATGTTAATTTAGAGCGTATCAATAATCATTCGTCATGACTAATGATGCTTGACTAATGACGAATGAAATACCTTTTTAGACCTATAATGTCCTTAGTCAAGCATTTTTTTATTTATTCAATAAAAATCTCTTCTTGCACTGGTTCTTCGTCTTCAATTTCCTCATCAGATTTCACGGTTTCCTCCAACGAAAATGACACCAATTTTCCAACTTTTATTCGTTTTATAACACCGGATTTTGTCATCTCTCTCAATGCCCGAGTCAACGTAGAATCTGAGTAGCCTTCTTCCACAAACAAATCCAATAATTCTTTTCGTGTCATTGTGGGTCTCAAGCTCAATTGTTCTTTTATTGTGGCAATAGCTACTTCCGTTTTCTCTTTTTCCTCCACAACTTCACCGTCATATTGAAAATTAGAGACAATTGTTTTATTGGAATCATGCGGATCAGTGTGGACAATCATAGATATTTTGAACTTACTGAGTTTTTCTGCATCTCGAATCTTAATTTGCTCGATTGTGTATTCGTTCTTCGTCTTTGGAACAGCTTCAATGCGGAATCCTGAAACGATTTGAGCATTGATGTTGCTGGATCCTCGTACTCGTTGCCCGGAGTTTCTATTGACCCCTTGTGAAGGCTTATTTTCATGATGAATGACTAGTATGGCTTTGTTAGGGAACAACTGTCGAATCGCATCAAAGAAGCTCTGTACATCGGCTGCAGCGTTCTCGTTACCTATCATGACATCAGCAAGCGAATCAATCACAATGAGTCCTATATTCAGTTTTTTTACTTTTCTTGAGAGTGACATCGCAAATTGTGAAAATTCTCCTTTTTCTCCGAGTAATTGAAATTTTTCTGGATACCTAACTCTATAAATAAGATCTCCACCCTCGTATCCCAATCCAGTGATACGTTTCTGTGTAATCCTTCTGGTATTTTCTTTATCGATAAACACAACTTTCGTTATTGTCTTTACTGGAAACGTATCAAGCCACGGCATTCCGGTTGTAGCTGCGTGAGCCATTGTCAAAGTGTGGAACGATTTACCAATTCCCTCAGCTCCGACAAGAAAGGTAAACCCTTCTGCGGGAAGAACACGATCAATAATCCATGATTCCTCCGGAAGTGGATCAGCTAAGAGCTCACTGTCGGTTTCAATTTTGTAGTCTTCAGGTTCATTTTCTTCTAGCCATTGATCGGCAGGAAGTGCATCAGCCATCAATTCTTCAAACTCCTCTTTAGATTTTCCGGATGCAAAATATACAGAAACATCTTTGTATTCTTTTGGTAGCGGAACAATAAACACTGTAGCATTGACTGATTCAAGAACGCTACAGTAGGTAGGAATGGATTCTTGCCCTGCACGATCCGAATCAAGGCAAAGATAAACAGTTTTTCCTCGGAGTGGTTCTGCGAGTTCTTCGGTAAACGATTTTACTCCTGATGTTGACGTGGTTGCCGGAAGATTTCGTTGCCACAGAGAAGCACAATCTGGTTCTCCCTCACACAGTACGATAGTCTGATATTTTTTAGCTTTGTGAATACAATAGAGAGTCGCGTATGCTCCTTTATCAGTTGAGAATTTAGTGTCTCCAGTTAGATGTCGATAGCGACAAAAAAGAAGTTTTCCATTCTCATCATATACAGGAATGGTTATTGTGGAATCGTCAAATTGCCATGCGAGAGCTTTTTCTACAAATTTAGGATCAAGTGCATGAGCTGAAAAATAATCAAGGTACGTCATAATGATTTTATGTAATCCAAGGCTTGTTTGAAATCGAAATTATTGAGCTCCATCACCATTTTGTAAATGTCTCCATGTACTGAGCAGGAGAAACAATAGTATGTATTAGTTTCAGAATAGAGAGCAAGAGATGGCGTTCTTTCTCCGTGGAACGGACACAGCACAAGAAGATAGTTTTTGTAGAATTTTCCTTTCGGATGATTCCCGGTTAGCTTTTCGTAGAGATTAATAATAGGATAGGTGGGTTTCTCTGTATGTACTTGTTTTCCAAATGAAGGGCGAGAGATTTGAATTTTAGATCTTTGATAAGGATTTAACATAGTAAATACAGTTGTATCTCATTTTTCCGGCTGTGTCAAATAGTGTTTTTTGGTGCTTGACAGAGTGTTTACATGTCTTTATTATTGGGTTATATGACAACCAACGAAAATGAAATTATGACAATAGAGCAACTCGGAGAAATGCTTCAGGTTTCTCGCTCTACTATATATAGTTTTATGAGTGACCCCGAACATCCATTGCCAGTTTTTTATCTTTCAACACGAACACCAAGATTTAGAAAAAAAGAAGTAGAAAAGTGGTTGAGCGAAAAGAAAGCGAGTGGATTATGACTATAATGGAAATAAAAATGGAAGATATTTTAGAGGTTTTACTTCCCGACGGATGGCACGTTGTAGAGGGATTAGAAGATTGCAACAACTATCTTAGAGCAAAAGAAACTATATATAACCGAGGATCTTTGGGAGTGGATATTACTCATGTTGAATTAAGATTTCCAATTACTAAGTTAATTGCAGTAAGAGGAATAGATAAAAACGTTTGATCTTTGAC
>JACCDG010332396.1_pt1 | contig 15290 bp, 15 predicted proteins | sample 7442471 | NCBI WGS metagenome assembly JACCDG01 (sample SAMN15323444, study PRJNA562643) | freshwater metagenome | isolation source: river surface water | place: USA:Blue River Watershed | collected 2017-08-17
AAAACTGTTAATATCAACTGTAACAATAAATTTAATTGGGGTCAGATCAACATTAATTTCTAATCAAAGGGGCTAATGCCTAAGGGGGGCTGAACGATTTCTGGTACTCCAGTATGAGGAAGTCCCCTTAGGCGTTCTCCCCTTGGATTGGAAATTAATGTTGATCTGACCCCAATTAAATTTATTGTTACAGTTGATATTTACAGTTTTGGTGTTAATATAAATGCATGTCCAAAACTTTCAGTCTTGATGAACTCTGCACCCTCACCGATTTGCCCAAGCGCACGGTGCGGTATTACATGCAAATGGGTCTGGTTGACCGGCCCATAGGCGAAACCAGAGCGGCGCATTACCTGACCGCCCACCTAGACCAGCTTTTAAAGGTCAAGCAGCTTTCAGATGCTGGCATTTCCTTAGAACGAATTGCAGAAATTCAAAACGGTGAAGAGCTACCCCTTCCAAGAAAAGCCAGAAAGCCTGGCGACATTCAAGTCAAAAGCCACGTGCACGTAGCCCCTGGCATTGAGCTGCAAATTAGCCCCGAAGAAGCCGACATGAGCCCAGAGCAAATCCGCGCGCTCGTTAAAGCAGTTATGAAAACCATCCAAGAAATCAAGGCCTAATCATGAGCGAACAACAAGCAAACTGCACCCTCACCTGCGACGGCGAAGAAGTTGCCATGAAATCTGTGCACGTGCACGGCAAACTAGATGGCCTGCTTTTAAGAATGAAGGTGAGACAAACCTACACCAACGACACAAACCAGACTCTGGAAACCGTCTACACCTTTCCATTGGCTTGGGGCGCCACACTGCTGAACTTGGCCGTAGAACTGAATGGCAAAAGACTGAACGGCACCGTCATAGAAAAGAAGCAAGCCGTCAAACAATACGAAAAAGCCATCGACAACGGCGACTCCCCCATCATGGTGGAACGCTCTGGCCGCGGCCTGTACACCGCCAACTTGGGCAACCTGTTGCCCGGCGAAACAGCCGTTATTGAAATTGAATATGCCCAGCTTCTTAACTTTGAAGTCGACCGCATCAGGCTCAACATTCCCACCACCATTGCCCCGCGCTATGGTGACCAGCACACACAAGGCCAATTGCCATCTCACCAAACTACTGTAGCCAGCGGCCTGGTGGAATACGGCTTCTTCATGACCTTGGACATCAAGGGCACCGCGGCCAAAGGCATTGTGAGCAGCCCCACTCACCCCATTAAAACAAGCAAAAGTTTCGACGGTGTCAACGTACAACTGGGCAAGCAAGCCTACCTAGACCGCGACTTTGTGCTGCTCATTGAAAACCTTGAAGGCGAATCGTTTTGCATTGCAGGACCTGACAGTGAGGGTAGCACCACCACCGCCATGATTACCAGTTTCTGTCCCAAACTGCCCAAAGCCAAACCCAGCGCATTGAGGCTCAAAGTGCTCTTAGACTGCTCGGGCTCCATGGCCGGCGACAGCATCAAGCAAGCACGCGCGGCACTCAAGCATCTGTTCAAACAACTGCACGAAGACGACCACTTTGCCTACACACGCTTTGGCAGCAGCATAGACCGGGTCACCAAAAAAATGACGCAGGCCGACAGCGAGCGCCTTCAGACATTGCTCAGCACCATCGATAAAACAGAAGCCGACTTGGGCGGCACCGAGTTAGACATGGCCATGACCGATGTGTTCAACATGAACACCAATGGCAAAGCGCGCAAAAACCCAGAAGTAACCGATTCAGCCGATGTGTTGCTCATTACCGACGGCGAAGTTTGGAACATTGAAAACATCTTGGCCTCAGCCCGCATCAGCGGCCATCGTGTTTACACCATTGGCGTAGGCAGCGCGCCTGCCGAAAGTTTGCTGCGCGAACTTGCGAAGGACACGGGCGGCGCGTGTGAGTTTGTCACCCCTCGCGAAGACATGCGCAGCGCGGTAGACCGCATGCTCACCAGAATGAGAAGCGCACAAGAAGTGCGCTTTGCCATCAAATGGAATGCCACTGAAGATAAATACAAGAACCACGAATGGGCCAGCACCCTGCCCCCTCAGTTGATTGATGGCGAAACAGTGCACCTGTTTGCCAGGCTGCCCGCCAAAACAGAAAAGCCACCTGTCCTCATTTGCAAAACCTTGGTCAAAGAAGTTGAGCAAGAAGTGAGCAGCGCCAAACCTACCAGCATCACCTGGGACAACGAAGGCATCGTGGCCAGACTTTGCGCCGCAGCTCAAATTGGCGAACTCACAGAAAGCAAAGCCGATACCAAACTGGCCCAGTCCTTAGCCATGAAATACCAATTAGTCACCCAACACACCAACCTGTTCTTACTGCACGAGCGTGCAGAAGAAAACAAAGCAAATGGTTTACCCCAGCTGCAACAAGTGGCGCAAATGCAGGCCGCAGGCTTTGGTGGGTATGGTTCCGTCACTCGAGCAGCGCCCGTGTTGTCAGTCATGCGAATGAGTTGTCATTCAGAATCATTTGAAATCTCCGACAGCTTGTCCTCACCAAGCATAGGAGGCGATTACGGCCGACTCAATGCGCCAAGCGTATGGCGCACCAACCGCACACATATAGCGTCCAAGGTAGATGGCATGGCATCAACTGGTATGGACGATATTGAAATTCCAGCGTTTCTGCGCAAACAAGCTCCAAACTTGGATGAAATGGTTCAAAGTTCCAAAGCAGCCAGAGACGTGCAATATATGGACATTAAGAGCACCGAACCATTGGAAGCAACAAAGGCGGAAATTGCCACTGCCCTCAACACAGCCTCACTTCAAGCCACGTCATTCCGTATTGCGCTACAGCACACTTTGAAACTCAACATGCCTAGCAACTATGCTGCCGTCATCATTGAACTCACCAAATTGACCAAGGACAGCGCAACAAGCTGGGCCTTGTTGTTTGAATGGTTGTTTGGTGATATTGAACAATCAGAATTGCTAGATAGACATGCTCAGCGCTTGCTGAAAAGCCAACTTAAACTGGCCTCGGATGATGTGCGTGAAAGAAGTAAGGAGCGGTTTGAAAGCACTCTGCTTGTTAATTGATGATTCTCCCCCATTCATCATGGGGGCAACAGCCAGGCGCCAAGCAAGCATGCAATCCCTTTCAAACAACTGGAATCTGGACACTTAGCACCAATACGTGGCACTATCAGAACTTAGCGAGACGATTTTCAAAGGAAAATTCATTCATGAACGAATCAACCATCTGGTGGCTCATTGCGGGTTCACTTGTCGGCATAGAACTCATGACGGGCACTTTTTACTTGCTCATGCTGGCCATCGGCGCATCAGCGGGAGCCATCGCTGCCCACGCGCAGCTCAGTTTTACAACTCAACTCATCACAGGATCGGTAGTGGGTGGACTGGCCGTTATTCTGTGGCGCATCTATTCGCTGCAAAAATTGAAATCTCATCCAGAACAAGTTTCAGCCCAACACTTGGATGTGGGTGAAACCGTCGAAGTGCATGAGTGGCTTAGCAACGGCACGGCGCAGGTCAAACACAGAGGCGCCAATTGGACAGCCGTTTGCGCAAGTGGCGTTCCGCAAGTTCAAGGCGTTTACCAAATCCAAGATATTCAAGGCAACACATTGGTGCTGCATCAAATTTAAGTCAACCTTCGCTTCTTAGAAAGATACATCATGGAAATTGCAATCGTCCTCTTGGCCATTGCGGTCTTGTTCATCATCAAAACAGTCAAGGTCGTGCCGCAACAAAACGCATGGGTGGTTGAGCGATTGGGCAAATACCACGCAAGCCTCACGCCCGGTCTTAACTTTGTGGTGCCCTTCATTGACAAAGTCATCCAAAAGCACAGCCTCAAAGAAATTCCACTCGATGTGCCTAGTCAGGTTTGCATCACGCGCGACAACACGCAATTGCAAGTCGATGGCATTTTGTATTTCCAAGTGACGGATCCCAAGTTAGCCAGCTACGGCTCTTCCAACTACATCATTGCCGTCACGCAGCTGGCCCAAACCAGTTTGCGCAGCGTCATTGGCAAACTAGAACTCGACAAAACCTTTGAAGAGCGCGACATCATCAATGCACAAGTGGTGGCCGCCATTGACGAAGCCGCGCTCAACTGGGGCGTGAAGGTGTTGCGTTACGAAATCAAAGACCTCACACCCCCTGCTGAAATTTTGCATGCCATGCAATCGCAAATTACCGCAGAGCGGGAAAAACGCGCCCTCATTGCCGCTTCCGAAGGACGTCGCCAAGAGCAAATCAATATTGCCACCGGCGAGCGTGAAGCGTTCATCGCGCGCTCAGAGGGTGAAAAGCAAGCAGTCATCAACAAAGCCGAAGGCGATGCGGCGTCCATCATGGCTGTTGCGGAAGCCACCGCTCAAGCCATTGAGCGTATTGCATCTGCCATTCAAAAGCCGGGTGGCGAACAAGCGGTGCAACTCAAAGTGGCCGAGCAAGCCGTGCTGGCCTATGGCAAAGTAGCCCAAGATGCCAAAACCACCCTCATCGTGCCCAGCAACATGACCGAGGTGTCCGCATTGATCACTTCAGCCATGCAAATGGTAGGAACTGGCAAAAAAGCAGATCACAGTTAAGCTGCTTGTAAATTTAAGAAACTCGACAAATCAAATACAGAGTTGGGCGCAATCGGTCGCAGGACTGAGGGCAAGGGTTTGAAGTTCATGGCCATCGACTTTGATGGCTTTGTTGAACCAGCATCTGGCTGCTCGGTTAACAAATTCAAAAGCGGAAAATTTTGTAGGAATTCTTTTTCAACCTGGTAGGCTTCTTCTGCAAGCAAATTGGTCAATTGCCATTCAGGTGAGGATTGGGCCTTCTCGTTGCCCGCACTGGCAAAACCAAAGCCATTGACGACGTCCCAAACAGATAAATCATTCAAAGAGGCAACCAGTTTGTAGCCGCCGCCGGGGCCGCGGGTAGCTTGCACCAAGCCCAACTCTCTAGCATCTTTCAAGATGCCTTCAATATAGGACAAAGAAACGCCAGTGGCAGTTGCGAGTGAGTCTGCCGTGGTGGTTCTGTGGCTTGGGGTACTGGCGATTTGCGCAATGACTTTTAAACCTAGTGAAGCACGCTTGCTGATCATTGGAACTCCTATTCAAGACCAACAGAATTTATCATGCGTAACTTTAAAATTGCTCAAATATGTGAAATAATTCAAAAAATCTACTCAAAAACAATTCAAACAAATATATGAATAACAAAAAATTAAGCAATCTACACAAAATTGGCGCAGTTTCTAGCCTCAGTGGCGTTCCGACCCCCACCCTTCGCGTCTGGGAACAGCGGTATCAAACTTTTCAACCTCAAAAAACAGAAAGCAAGCATCGTCTGTTCACGGACGACGATGTTTTGAAGGCCACTTTGCTCAAGCGACTCACAGAGCAAGGTCATGGCATTAGCAACATCGCCAATCTAGCCACGACAGACCTGAACAACTTACTGCAAAAACAACAAGACACCAATCAAAGAAAAGCCAAAACGGGATTGCAAGGACAGTCTGCCTCTGTGGCGGTCATTGGCCTGACGCTTGCCGCCAGAATTGAGTCAAAAAAATTCACATTGAGTTTTAACAATCAAGCAATTCGCATCACAGATATCTTTGAAAACCTGACTCAAGCGCTCGCGACCACATTCCAAACAAAAACACAAATTTTGCTCATCCACACAAACTCTTTGGATGCTGGGGTTCAGGTTGACATTCATCGCTTGGCAAAGATCAACAACAGTTTGCAAGTGATCGTTCTTTACAACTACGGACAAGAGCCGATCATTGAATCGATGAAACGCAGTGGGATGATTGTTCGCAGGGAGCCAATCAGCGATTCAGACTTGGCAGATCTCATCAACTCTCTTCGAATGGTAGATACCGAATCAAGCGCCGCTCATTTACCGTCTGGCACCATCATTCCAACCCGAAAGTACGACGATATTGAACTCCTGCGGATTGCAGGCATATCGAGTGATATCTTGTGTGAATGTCCGCGTCATGTGGCAGAAATCATCACCCAACTTGCAAGCTTCGAGCAGTACAGCCGAGATTGCTTGAACAAGTCGACAGAAGACGCACACCTTCACTCCTACCTCAGCACAGTCTCTGGTTCTGCCAGGGCACTTTTTGAATCGGCACTTGAAATGGTTGCCAAACACGAAGGTATCGATTTGCGAGCATTGTCAAAATAACTGCGCCTGTCGCTGGTCAGATTCTCACATGAGCTACGAATTGGTTTGGTTCAAACGCGACTTGCGTTGGGAGGACCATACCGCTTTGGCGCAAGCGTCTCGAAAGGGACCTGTCCGGTGCATCTATGTCATTGAGCCTGACTTATGGTTGCAGCCCGACTCAGCCCTGCAACACTTTGAGTTTGTCAGGGAGTCATTGGAGGCTTTGGACAAACACTTGAGAACCCTGGGAGGTTGCATCGAAATCTTCACGGGAGAGCTAACCCAAGTACTGCATCAAATCTGGCAAGACGCACCATTTACCAACCTTTACTCGCACGAAGAAACTGGCAACGCCTTCACCTACGCTCGCGACTTGAAAGTCGCTTCATGGTGTCATTCTCAAGCCGTGACTTGGCATGAGTACCCCCAATTTGGCGTTGTGCGTGGCCTCAAGGATCGCAATGTGTGGCAAAGCGCATGGGAGCGGCATATGTCGGCTCCCATCAGTACGGCAGAGAACTTGCGGTTCTGGCAAGCGCCACCACAAGCAGCCATGTTCATGCGCGCACCACCCCACTTGAAGCACAACCCGCCAAGGCGACAACGTGGCGGACGCCCTATGGCCATGGCCACCCTGCATAGTTTTATCAATGCGCGCAGCTTGGGCTATCGGGGCGGTATTTCTTCGCCTTTGTCTGCGCCAGATGCTTGCTCAAGGCTTTCCGCTTACTTGGCTTGGGGTTGCATCAGCATGCGGGAGGTGGTGCAACACACGCGAGCGCAGCTAGCCTCTTTGCCACCGCAAGCCAGCCGACACAGAGCGGGCTTAACGGCATTTGTAAGCCGGCTCTATTGGCATTGCCACTTCATTCAAAAACTCGAAAGTGAACCCCGCATTGAGTGGGACAACATGCACCGAGGCTATGACATGCTTCGCGAAAATGAGTTCAACCATGCAAACTTTGAAGCACTGAAAGCGGCACAAACAGGTTGGCCAATGGTGGATGCCTGTGTGGTCATGCTGCGTGAAACAGGTTGGCTTAATTTCCGGATGCGAGCCATGCTGGTTTCTGTGGCCGCCTACCCACTTTGGCTCCACTGGCGCCCCGTCGGTGAATGGCTTGCCACACAGTTTTTGGATTACGAGCCTGGCATTCACTGGAGTCAATTGCAAATGCAATCTGGCACCACGGGTATCAATACCACGCGGGTTTACAACCCCATCAAGCAAGCCCAAGATCACGACCCACAAGGCACGTTTGTCAGGCGCTGGCTCCCTGCCATGAGAAGCGTTCCTGATACTTGGTTGTTTGAACCATGGATGATGCCTTACCTTGAGTCAACAGAGGCAGCGCAAACGCCAGAAATAGTCATACCCTTGGTAGACCTTGCCATGGCAACCAGAACAGCCAAACAACGTGTTCACGAAAGACGGCGTGACCCGGAGGTTAAGGCTGGAAAAAAGGCTGTGATTGAAAAGCATGCATCACGTCAGGGGTTTCGCTCAATGAAAAAAACAGCCAAAGCGCAAACCACTGATACCCCACAAATGGGCTTTGATTTTTAGAAATTACCCATGAAAAACCCCGCCGAAGCGGGGTTCTGGGAGCAAGGACACATTGCCTTTGAAGGCAATCAGCCCATGTGCAAACCGCCATTGACGGAGAAGTCTGCACCAGTGGCGTAGCCACCTTCTTCAGACGCCAACCAAGCAATGATGGAAGCAATTTCGCTGGGCTCACCCAAGCGCTTCACAGGCACGGTGGCCACAATTTTTTCCAGCACATCAGGGCGAATGGCTTTGACCATGTCGGTACCAATGTAGCCTGGGCTCACAGTGTTCACAGTCACGCCTTTGGTGGCCAACTCTTGTGCCAACGCCATCGAAAAACCGTGCATGCCTGCTTTGGCAGCAGAGTAGTTGGTTTGACCGGCTTGGCCTTTCTCGCCGTTGACGGAAGAAATATTCACAATCCGACCCCAACCTTTTTCAACCATGTCGGCCACCACTTGCTTGGTGACGTTGAACATGGAGTTGAGGTTGGTTTCAATCACAGCATCCCAGTCTTCGCGTGTCATTTTCAAGAACATGCGATCCTTGGTAATGCCAGCGTTGTTGACCAACACATCGATGGTGCCATGCTCTGCTTTGGCTTTGGTGAACGCATCAACGGTTGAGTTCCAATCACCCACATTGCCTACGGAGGCGTAGAAGGTGTAACCCAAAGCTTTTTGCTCGTCGAGCCACTTGGTGAAATCGCGCGTTGGGCCGCAACCCGCAATCACCTTGAAACCCTCTTTGTGAAGACGCTGGCAAATAGCGGTTCCAATGCCGCCCATACCACCTGTGACGTAGGCTACTTTTTGACTCATGGTTTGTCTCCTTAAAAATGAGTTTTAGTTGCTGAAAATTAACGTTCGAGGGCCAATGACACGCCCATACCGCCACCAATGCACAGGGCTGCCAAGCCTTTCTTGGCATTGCGGCGCTGCATTTCGTGCAGCAAGGTGACCAAAATACGGCAACCAGACGCACCAATGGGGTGACCGATGGCAATGGCGCCACCGTTCACATTGACACGTGCAGGGTCGATGTCCAAGGCTTTGTTGACGGCGCAAGCTTGTGCGGCAAAGGCCTCATTCAATTCAAACAAGTCGACATCGCTGGCTTTCCAACCCGCGCGTTGCAAAGCTTTTTGCGATGCAGGCACCGGGCCCATGCCCATGGTGGCTGGATCTAAACCGCTGGTGCCAAAAGAAACAATGCGAGCCAGAGGCGTCAACCCCAAGGCGGCAGCTTTCTTGGCAGACATGACCACCACAGCCGCTGCACCGTCATTGATACCGGAGGCGTTGCCCGCAGTCACAGAGCCGGCTTTGTCAAAGGCGGGGCGCAATCCGGCCAAAGCTTCTGCATTGGTTTTTTTGTTGATGAACTCATCGGTGTTGAACACCAAAGGGTCGCCTTTGCGCTGTGGAATGAGCACATCGACAATTTCGTCTTTGAATTTGCCTGCGTCTTGCGCGGCGCTGGCTTTTTGCTGGCTGCCCAGTGCCAAAGCATCTTGCATGTCGCGAGTAATGTTGTGCGCCTTGGCCACATTCTCGGCCGTGATGCCCATGTGGTACTGGTTGTAAACGTCCCACAGGCCATCGACAATCATGGAGTCAACCATGTTCCAGTTGCCCATGCGCTGGCCTTCGCGAGAGCCCATCACCACGTGGGGCGATGCGCTCATGTTTTCTTGGCCACCCGCCACCACAATTTCGCTGTCGCCCCAGGCCACAGATTGAGCGGCCAGCATGACCGCTTTCAAACCTGAACCGCAAACTGCATTGATGGTGAGCGCAGGCGTTTCCTTGGCAACACCCGCTTTCATCATGGCCTGGCGAGCAGGGTTTTGTCCTGAGCCAGCCGTCAAAACTTGTCCCATGATGACTTCGCCAATTTGGTCCATGCTTAGGCCCGAACGCGCAATGGCTTCGCGAATGGCAATGCTGCCCAATTCGGGGGCTGAAACTTTGGCCAATGAGCCACCAAACTTACCCACAGCAGTGCGAGCTGCTGAAACAATGACGATATCTTCCATTTGTCTTCCTTTGTTAAACGCAATTTGAATCGTTGAATTTAGGCACGCGCCTTCACATATCGGCCTGGCGCGGCTTCAATGGTTTTGAATTTGGCATCCTTGCCATAGTGTTTGGGTGCAGCAATTTGCTTGCCAGCATGTGACTTCAGCCAATTAGACCAATCGGTCCACCAGCTGCCGGGCAATTCTTTGGCACCAGCAATCCACTCGTCTGCCGTAGCGGGAAATTTGCCATCCTCGCGCAACCAGTGGCTGCGCTTCTTGGCTTCTGGCGGATTGATCACGCCCGCAATGTGGCCCGATGCACCCATGACAAACCGTTTCTGACCAGGCAGGTGCTGAGTCGATGCATAGGCACCACCAATGGGCACAATGTGGTCTTCGCGAGAGCCATAAATGTAAACAGGCATAGTCACCTTGCCAAGATCGATGGCTTCACCGCACACAGTGACAGCACCCGGACTCACAAATTTGTTTTCCAAATAGGTGTTGCGCAGATACCAAGCATAGAAGGGCCCAGGCAAGTTGGTGGAATCGCTGTTCCAGTAGAGCAAGTCAAATGGTGGGGGCGATTCACCTTTGAGGTAATTGCCCACCACATAGTTCCATACCAAATCGTTGGGGCGCAAGAAACTGAAGGTCGATGCCAAGTCTTGGCCTTTGAGCAGACCACCCTGCCCCATTTGCATTTCACGAAACTTCACAAAGTTTTCATCGATGAACACATCGAGCACGCCGGTGTCGGTAAAGTCGATCAGGGTGGTGAGGAAGGTGGCGCTGGCCACAGGTTTTTTTCCGCGAGCAGCCAATACGGCCAAGGCATTGCTCAAAATAGTTCCGCCAACGCAAAAGCCCAGCGCGTTGATTTGCTTGGCGCCTGTGATGTCTTGAACTTGGCTGATGGCCTTGATGGCTGCATTTTCAATGTAGTCATCCCAAGACTTTTGCGCCATGCTTTCATCGGGGTTGCGCCAGCTGACCACAAATGTTCGGTGACCTTGACTCACGGCATAGCGGATGAAGGAGTTGTTGGGCTGCAAATCAAGGATGTAAAACTTGTTGATGCAAGGGGGTACCAACAAAAATGGTTTTTCGTAAACCTTGGCCGTCAGAGGCTTGTACTCAATCAATTGAAAAAATTCATTTTCAAAGACCACAGCACCTTCAGTGGTGGCCACATTTTCACCCACCACAAACTTACTCTCGTCTGTCATAGACACATGGCCCTGCTGCATGTCGTGCAACAGGTTTTGAATGCCTTTGGCCAGACTTTCACCTTTGGTTTCAATGGCTTTCTTTTGAGCTTCTGCATTGAATGCCAAGAAGTTGCTGGGCGCTGAAGCTGCAACCCACTGTTCCACTGCAAACTTGATTTTGTTTTGCGTGTGTTCGTCGGCCTCAACAGCCTCTGCCAAACCCATCAGGGTTTTGGCATTGAGCAAATAAGCGCCGGCCGTGAAAGCTGCCATCGGATTACCCGTCCAAGCGTCAGAGGAAAAGCGGCGATCTTTGATATCGTGTTTGGCCTCAAGGCCATGATTCCAAAGCGCGGTGGCTTCTTCCAAATACGCGGCCTGTAATTCCTTCAACTTTTCTTGAGAAAAAGAAATAGGCGGGACAGCGTTTTCTGCAGGAGGCACAATGCCACCTAGATCCATGGTTTGAAAAGTTTGCATGGCCTGGCCCCAGCTTTTGGCCAGGTTCTGCTGAAACTCTTCACTGGCGCGTGACCAAAACTCATTGTTTGAATTTGTCATGTGCTTATCTCCCCTCAATTTGAATATCAAAACTCATGTACATCGTTGCAATTGCTTGGATTTATGTTGCTCTCATGATGAGCGTGGCTGAGGCCACCAACACCAATGGCACCGTACTAGGAGGCATTGTGACCTTCATTCTTTACGGGATCCTTCCAACATCAATAATTATTTACATCATGGACGCACCCCGTCGCAGGCGAAACAGATTAGCACGTGAGCGTGAAGCTTTTGAGGCAAACAAAACCCCCAATCGGCCCGAAACTGAGGCGGCCTTACCCAAGCCACCAGAATCTAATTTGTAATCCAGATGTAAGCGGCCATTCGCCCTGCGCCACCCTTTAGCAAAGCATCTCGCCGGTGCGAGTGGTAAAGAGCTTCCTGGCGATACGTGCACCAAGAAAGTGTGCTGTCATTGCCGCTAATGACTTCAAAGCCTGCGGCCTGCAGGCGCCAGCGGGCAAGACCTGCCAAATCGGCCCAATACTTGCCGTGGCCTTTGGCCACGAACAGATTGGCGAAAGCCTGTGGATTGTTGGCAGATTTCAGATCGCTTTGAAAGGCCTGAACCACATCCTCGCCCACTTCGAAAGCTGTAGGGCCAATACAAGGGCCTAACCACGCCATGCAATCGGCCGTATTCAGTCCTTGTGCTTTTGCACCTTCAGACAAGGTTTCCACCACACCATGGCCACCCGATCCTGCCAGTCCTCGCCAACCAGCATGGGCAGCGGCAACCCACTTGACCTTGGGGTGACAAACCAAAATAGGCAAACAATCTGCAGCCATCACGGTGCATGCCACACCGGCACGCGTGGTCCAAACCACATCAGCTTCCAGTCCTGGCGGTGTCTGCGGGTCAATGCCCAGACTTTGCACACCATGTACCTGCCTAAGGTAGATCGCAGGCACGCCCATGGCACTTTGCACCAAGTCACGGTTCTTGAGAACGTTTTCAGCGCTGTCGCCAGAAAATAGGCCCAAATTAAGGCTATCCCAAGGCTGAGGCGAGACCCCACCCTGCCGAGTGGTCATCAGCGCCCTCACGAACGGCGGGGCGGGCCAGTCTGGGGGAAATCCGATCAAGTCATCACTCAGCGTCTGGGCAAGCCGAAGGTTGGGCTTTTTGGAAGGCGTCTAACTTCATGCATGCATCGAAAGCAGCCATGGTGAGGGGCAGACCATCAAAGCTGACAGCAAACCTTTTGCCATTGAAGATTTGAGGAACCAAGCAGCAATCGGCCAAGCTTGGTGTATGACCAAAACAATAAGTTGACTTCGGACCTTGAGCCAGCTGACGCTCAAAAGCTTCTAGCCCGTCCCGCACCCAGTGGCGATACCACGCATTTTTTTGATCCTCGTCCAAGCCCAGTGTGCCGCTTAAGTACTTCAAAACACGCAGGTTGTTGATGGGGTGAATTTCACAGGCAATGGATTGCGCCAAGGCACGAACGTGTGCTCTACCCAAAGGGTCGCTTGGCAGAAGTGCGGGCTCTGGGTGGGTCTCATCCAAATACTCAATGATGGCCATGGATTGGCTCAAGTGCTCACCGTTTACCACCAAATTGGGCACCAAATTGTCTGCGGCGACACTGCTGTAGGCCGCTTGCTTGTGCTCACCCTTGGCAATATGGACTGGGATATATTCGTAAGGCAAGCCCTTCAAGTTCAACGCAATTCTGACGCGAAATGAAGCAGAGGAACGGAAGTAATTGTAAAGTTTCATAGGCAATAGCATAAACTGGAAACATGTCGGCCGACACCCTGCAAAATCATCTCCCATGGATTGAAAGCCATCACCCACTCCCTTCGGTTGAAAATGCCTGGGGCAGAGACACCGACGCCCCCGGTTTACTGGCTGCAGGCGCTGACTTAGGGGTCGACCGTTTGCTTGAGGCTTATGCCAAGGGCGTTTTCCCTTGGTACAACCCCAACCAACCCGTCCTGTGGTGGAGCCCAGACCCCCGAATGGTGCTTCAAATACGCAACTTTAAATTGCACCGCTCGCTTCGCAAAACGCTCAGCCGATATGCAGCGAACCCCCATTTTGAATTGAGCTTTGATCGCGCCTTTGACGAGGTTATAGAGGCCTGTGCCAGTAGCCCCAGGGAGGGCCAAAACGGGACCTGGATCGTGCCGGAGATGGTGAAGGCCTATCAAGCCTTGCATCGCGCAGGATTTGCGCACAGCGCAGAGACGTGGCTGGATGGCAAGTTGGTTGCTGGACTTTATTTTGTCTGCATCGGCAAAGCAGTTTTTGGGGAGTCGATGTTCAGCACCCTGAATGACGGCTCCAAAATGGCACTGGCTGCCCTCGTTCATGTGTGTCAACAACAGGGCATTCAAGCCATTGATTGCCAACAAAACACAGCTCACTTGGCATCCATGGGCGCTCAAGAAATGACCAGGTCTGCGTTTTTAGAAATCAGCGTTCCGGCCTTGACGCAGACGAGCCCCGATTGGAAAAATGCCCAAATTGATTGGGATCTTTGGCTGACAGTCGCCCCATGACGCACCTCAAAGATCTCCCCTTCAGCACCTTGCAGTTTTACGCCACTGCGGCCTACCCTTGTAGTTATCTGGAGGGGCGCGAGGCACGCTCACAAGTCGCAACACCCAGTCATTTGATTCAAAATGATGTTTACTCAGACTTGGTAGCGCGTGGCTTTCGAAGAAGTGGGCTTTTCACCTACCGCCCCTACTGCGACGGTTGTCAGGCCTGTGTGCCTCTGCGCGTTTTGTGCCAAGAATTCAAGCCCAATAAAAGCCAAAGCCGTGCCTACCAAAAACACAAGCATTTGGTTGCCAGAGTTTCTCGCCTAGGCTTTGAATCTGAGCATTACGAGCTTTATTTGCGCTACCAAAACAGCCGACACTCTGGCGGAGGCATGGACCACGACAGCGTCGAACAGTACAAACAGTTTTTGTTGCAAAGCCGCGTCAATTCAAGACTTGTTGAATTCAGAGAGCCCAGCCTCAATGGTCATGTTGGTGAACTCAAGATGGTCAGCATTGTGGATGTGCTAAACGATGGACTTTCTGCCGTTTACACCTTTTACGCGCCTGAGCCCCATACCAGCTTCGGCACCTACGGCGTGCTTTGGCAAATTCAGCAAGCCAAAGAACTGGGCCTAGATTACGTGTACATGGGGTATTGGATTGGTGCCAGTCCCAAAATGCAATACAAAGAACGCTTCAAGCCCTGTGAGAGTCTTCAACATGGCCAATGGAAAACTCACCTCGGCGTGCGATGAGCGCTCAGGCCTGGGAGATGAGATCTACCCAAACGCCATTTCATCTTGTAAAATAAAATTTCGCAATGTCTTTCCAGCAGCTCTGAGTGGAAGACTTTTACGCTTAGAAATCGCCCGAGGTTCAGTCCCATGAGAAAAGCTGAAGCACATCAGCCTGTCGCGCCCACCATCCAAGTGATCGAACGGCTCTTTTCGCTCATGGATGTCTTGGCTTCCAGAGAAGATGCCATTTCTTTGAAAGAAATCAGCGAGAAAACAGGGCTTCATCCCTCCACTGCACATCGCATTTTGAACGACCTCACCATTGGCCGATTTGTCGATCGACCAGAACCGGGCAGCTACCGCTTGGGAATGCGTTTGCTGGAGCTGGGCAACATGGTGAAGGCTCGCCTCAATGTGAGAGACGCCGCTCTGGCCCCCATGCGCGATTTGCACAAACTCATTCAACAGCCCGTTAATTTGAGCATGCGCCAAGGCGATGAAATTGTTTACATTGAACGCGCTTACAGCGAACGCTCAGGCATGC
>JACCDG011354900.1_pt1 | contig 15290 bp, 15 predicted proteins | sample 7442471 | NCBI WGS metagenome assembly JACCDG01 (sample SAMN15323444, study PRJNA562643) | freshwater metagenome | isolation source: river surface water | place: USA:Blue River Watershed | collected 2017-08-17
GAAATACTTCAATCGATGGATGTGCTTCTTGTTCAGCAAGCTTTGCGAGAAGATAAGTTAAGTGCAGCACCGAAAAAGCCTAAAAAAATTCACTTTAAAGATCCATTTATTTATCGTGCCGTTCAGTTGTGGCTGGCAGATCAAAATAAAGTAGAAGATTCTTTTCTTGTCGAGGGAGTTGCTGTTGCAAACTTCGCTCGAAGTAATCCAGTTTATTATATTAAGGCAGATGGGGAGGTCGATATTGCAATTGTCACTGGAAAGTCATTTCTTCCTATAGAAATTAAATGGACCCAAAAGTTGCAATCCAGTGAATTGAAGCAAATTCGAAAGTACAAGAACGGTCAAATTTGGTGTAAAAATCAACAGCGCGGAAAATTTGAATCCGTGGATGTTTATCCTCTGCCTATGGCTCTTTTGAAGCCAGTTCATGAAATTTTAACCTCATAAGAAAATGTCAAAGGGGTAGCGCCGTGCGCATAGGTTACTTTTTATAAAAATGATCATTACACTCAAGCTTTGAAGACAAAGGTGGATTCATGAAAGTCACTCTGGAAGATATTCAGTCGGCAGAAAAACGTTTGAAAGATGTTGTGCGCCACACGCAGATGGAAAAAAGTGTCACGGCTTCGAAGATGTTTGGAAGCGATATTTTTTTTAAATTTGAAAATGAACAAATCACAGGAAGTTTCAAATTGCGTGGTGCCTACAATTGCATTGCTCAGCTTTCCCAAGACGAAAAAAAACGAGGCGTGGTGGCAAGTTCCGCAGGTAACCATGCGCAGGGTGTTGCCTACAGCGCCACGATGGCGGGAGTTCCATCCACAATCGTCATGCCAATTCATGCATCCTTGGTGAAAGTTGCAGCCACTCGCGAATATGGAGCCAATGTTGTTTTGCATGGTGAAATCTATGACGAAGCTTACGAGCATGCCAGAACTCTTGAAAAACAAAAGAATCTCACTTTTGTTCATCCCTACGAAAATGAAAAAGTCATTGCTGGTCAAGGTACCATAGGATTGGAAATGCTGGCGACGGTTCCAGATTTGGACAGTGTGATCATTCCCATTGGCGGAGGAGGCTTGATTTCTGGAATCGCCACGGCCATCAAAGCACTTCATCCAAAATGTAAAATTTATGGAGTCCAATCGGATCAAGCTCCAGGCATGGAAAAACTTTTTCATCATCATCCTCCAGCAATATCAAGAAAAAAAATTGCAACCATAGCGGATGGGATTGCGATCAAAAATCCAAGTCCAGTGATGTATGAAAGTTTTATCTCCAAATTGGTGGATGATATTGTCACCGTCACAGATGATGAAATTGCTGAAGCGATTTTCTTTTTAATGGAAAAAGCAAAAACCGTAACAGAAGGATCTGGCGCTGCTGCGGCGGCGGCACTTCTTCATCGATCACAACTGAAACTTGGAAAAAAATCCTGTGTGCTTTTATGCGGTGGAAATATCGATTTAAATATCGTTTCTAAAGTGATTGAAAAAGGTCAAATTCGTCGAGGTCGTCTGGTGGAAATGAGTGTGGTTGTGGAAGATTTACCAGGAGCTCTTCATCGGATGACGGAAATTATCGCAGCTCACCAGGCAAATATTTTAGAGGTTCATCATGATCGTGTGTCTCATGGATTATTCTTAAGAGAAACTCGGATCGATTTTCTTTTAGAGACAAGTTCCCATGAACATATTGAAAAAATTCGTCAAGCACTTCTGCAATCAGGCGTGCGAATTTCATCCTCCTCCGTCGGGGATTAAAATGAATCGAAACGGTTCCACCGGCCTGGTGGAATTTGTCTCGACTCTGCGTGAATGAACTAGATCTTGTGGTCCATCTCTTTCCATAATCCTAGATATAGGCAAGAAAGAGGTTCACCATGACAGCGCAGAATTCAACAAAAAATTTCAACTTCAAATTAGAAGATCTTCGAAGCAAGGACATCAACGGCATCACCGTCGAAGTGGAACGGTCTGTGGACGAGTATCTTCTGCAGTCAGATTGGCGTGTGAATGCGAATGCCAATCAAGGTTACAGTTTAGGTGGTTTGATCCTGAATGTGGCTGGAAAAATGATCGCCAACTATTGGTTGCATCGTATTTATTCTCCCGCCGTGGGGCAGGCCCATATCGATGCCGATTATCATATTCATGACTTGGATGTTTTAGCTGGATATTGCGCCGGTTGGTCTTTAAAAACATTGCTGCAAGAAGGTTTCAACGGTGTACCGGGAAAAGTGGAAGCCGCTCCTGCAAAACATATGTCAGCAGCCATTGGGCAGATTGTGAATTTTTTAGGAACGCTACAAAATGAATGGGCGGGAGCGCAAGCCTTCAGTAGTTTCGATACCTATATGGCGGCCTTTGTTCGTAAAGATCAAATGAACTTCAAAGAGGTCAAGCAATGCATGCAAGAATTGATTTACAATTTGAATGTGCCCTCGCGCTGGGGCACACAAACTCCCTTCACCAATTTAACTTTTGATTGGACCTGCCCAGAGGACCTTCGGCACGAAAAACCAGTGGTGGGTGGCGACGAAATGGATTTCACCTATGGTGATCTTCAAAATGAAATGGATATGATCAACAAAGCTTTTATCGAAGTGATGATGGAAGGAGATATCCGTGGGCGAGTGTTTACATTTCCCATTCCAACCTACAATATCACCAAGGATTTTCCGTGGGAAAGTGCCAATGCTGATTTGTTGTTTGAGATGACGGCGAAGTATGGTCTTCCCTATTTTCAAAATTTTGTGAAATCAGATTTGCAACCGAATATGATTCGATCCATGTGTTGCCGTCTTCAGCTGGATTTGCGCGAGCTCTTAAAGCGAGGCAATGGATTGTTCGGATCTGCAGAACAAACGGGATCCTTGGGAGTTGTAACGATCAACTGCGCACGATTGGGCTATCAATTTGCTGGGGATAAAGCGGCTCTTTACCAGCGTTTGGATCAGTTGATGGATTTGGCCAGCGAAAGTTTAGAAGTCAAACGCAAAGTTGTTCAGGAGTTGATGGATCGAGGTTTGTATCCTTATACCAAAAGATATTTAGGTACCCTTCGCAATCATTTCAGCACCATCGGTGTGAATGGAATCAATGAGATGATTCGCAATTTCACCAAGGGATTGGATGATGTCACGACGAATGAGGGTTACGCCTTTGCTTCAGAATTTTTAGATCATATACGAGCGAAAATGGTTTTATTCCAAGAACAAACAGGGCATCTGTACAATTTGGAAGCAACTCCTGCCGAGGGAACGACCTATCGATTTGCCAAAGAAGATAAAAAACGTTTTCCAGATATTTTGCAGGCGGGGACCGAGTCTCAGCCCTACTATACAAATTCATCCCAGCTGCCTGTCAGCTTTACCGAAGATCCCTATGAGGCGTTGGAAAGACAAGAACATCTTCAGCGAAAATACACAGGGGGAACAGTTTTGCATTTATATATGAATGAGAAGATTTCTTCGGGGTCTGCGTGCAAGAATTTTGTGAAAAGGGCTTTGTCCAATTTTGGGCTTCCATATATTACGATCACTCCCACGTTTTCCATTTGTCCTCATCATGGTTATTTATCAGGAGAGCATCAGTTCTGTCCAAAATGTGATGATGAGCTGTTGGCCAGAAAAGAACATTCCAACTAAACAGTATTGAAGGATCAATGCCTAAAAAAAAGAGAACAGTTTTTTTGAGATCTAAAATCAGAATTTCAAACGAAACAAAAGAAAATAACAACCAAGGAGATCAACATGTACATTCAGCCACGTAATTATATCGTCAAAGAAAAAGCCAATCAGGCTCCTGCGAAAAAAGTTCTGCAAGATTCAGAAAGAACTCAATGTGAAATTTGGACACGCGTGATGGGGTATCATCGTCCTGTCAGTTCTTTCAATATTGGAAAAAAAGGTGAATTCAGCGAACGTGTTTACTTTGTCGAAAGTCAACAGGATGCATGCAAGTCTTAAAAAGCATTTTCATTTGCCCATTGCAGGAATGGTTCCGTGGACAACTCAGGATTTTCCAGGAAGACAAAGCTGTGTGATTTTTTTGCAGGGATGTCGATGGCGATGTCGCTATTGTCATAACACTCATCTGTGGAGTTTGCAGGAAAAGGGAACTCTTGATTGGGATCATATTGAAAGTTTTTTGCAAAGAAGGCGTGGACTTTTAGATGCTGTGGTTTTCAGTGGGGGGGAGCCCTTATTGCACTTCGATTTATTGCCCGCAGTGGACCGAGTGAAAGACTTAGGCTTTCAGGTGGCTCTTCATACGGCAGGAGCTGTTCCTTCGACACTTGGGAAATTATTACCCAAACTGGATTGGGTCGGTTTCGACATGAAGGCCCCTTTTCGAAAGTATGAGAAGGTAACCCTGATCCGTGGGAGTGGGGCCTTGGCCAGAGAGTCCGCTCAGCTTTTATTGCAGTCAGGAGTACCCCATGAATTTCGAACAAGCCTTCATCCTGCCTTATTGAATGATGTGGATCTTATTGAAATTACGAAGGATTTGAAAGAGCTTAAGGCCCAAAGATTTTATCTTCAGGAAGTTCGATCCCAAGGATGCCAAGATGTAGAATTGCTTGCATCCCAGGCGAGAATTCAGGAAAGTGTCAGTTCAAAGACTTTAGAATTTCTTCATCAGAGCTTTGCACATTTTGGCATACGATGTGCATAGACCCCTTGGTGGAGGATAGAAATGGATCATTTACCAATGCAGAAGCGAAAAGAAAAGACGCTGGAGAGTTTTCAAGAAACAGATACGGTGCGCACTCTGGGTGTTGATATCGGGATCTGTATTAAAGGCGGTGATAAAAAAGTCCTTCATCAAAATGCCCTGTGCAAACAGATTTGCGGCAATCAAGAGGGGACCATTTGTAGTAAAGGGTGTATGGATCAGTTTTTGATCTCTGAAAATTGCACGGCCTTTACAGAGGGAATGCGCCCACTGAGTAATAAATCTGTGGATGGTCAACGCATGGATGCTGTCGTTATCAATGATGGTTTTAATATGACGACATTGTTGTATCCACTTGAAGATAAACACGATGCTCAGATGTCTTACCTGAAGGGCAAGGGATTGACGGCTCGAGAGTTGGAAATCATGTCTTTCATCATTAAGGGAGCCACGAATTCAGAGATTGCAGAAAAGTTATTTATTTCGCGAGCCACTCTGAAAACTCACTTGAACAATGTTTATAAAAAATTACCCAAAGATATGCGCCACGAATTTTTTCGAGGTTAAAAAATCTCTACCCCATCGATTATTGCTCTGCGCATGATGAAAAAGAATGCAGATTGAAAATCAGTCGGAACGAGGAGGAAAGCCGTATTTAGTGGATCTCATGCGATAAGATCCACTAAATACGGCTTTTGTTTTTTCCAGAAGCTGGAAAATAAAAAAATGAAATTATCTGAAAAAAGATTTTGAAAATAAATACAAAATGATCTTACACTTAACTTAAGGGAGGGGCGATGTGGTCAAGGAAGACCATGGTAGTAAGGAAGCTGCTGCATCGCTCGTTTTTGTAGAATCTTCTCTCTGCCTAAGTCCCGCCCTGAAAATCCATCTTATCGAGCTTTTCGAAGTCCCCAAATTGCAAGACATGAAAAAACAACATTAGGAATCCATATCGCAATGAAGGCCGGAAGTTTTCCGCTGCGAGCAAGTCCTTCACAGCTGACATACAGGATCCAATATCCCACCACCAGAAGAATGCATAAAATCATTCCGCTTTGTTTTTGATTGCGTCGATCGGTGGTTGTACCTAGTCCCACACCAAGAGCTGCAAAGACAATGCAGACAAGGCTCATGGCGATGCGTTTATGAAATTCTGTTTCCAGAGTGCGGCGATCTTCTTCGTTCAATGCAGGTGTTGGATTTTTTAAGTTATGCTGAATTTCATGAAAGGTCAGCGAAGGAGGAGACTTTGCTCGTGTTTCTTCCTTGATGGGATCATTCAGACGAATATTGTAAGATTTGAAATTCACAATTGTATGGGTTTCGCCTTTGCGATGGACATTTCCATCATACAAAATCAATTGAGCCGAATGCCCCGGTTGCAAAGGATCTTGCACAATTTTTCCAGTTTTTGCAAAAATGGTTAAAGGAGCACTGCCTTGACGTTCATCATAGATAAAGACCTTCGACAGAAGCGACTTCTTGCTGTCCACTTGATTGGCATAAATCACCAAATCAAAAAAACCTTCCGAAAAAGTTCCCTCTTTGATGGCGGCTCCAGCCTTGGTGTTTCCAAGTTTGGTCATCAAGAGTTCAAACTGACGATTCCCCCAGGGAGCAACTTCAAATGACGTCTGCGCTGAAAAATAGGAAATCAAAATTCCTAAAAAAATGGCTGGCAGTGTGATGGAAAAAAGGGAAAGTCCACAGGCTTTCAGAGCCACCATTTCGCTTTCCTGACTGAGTCGTCCATAGGTCAGCAAGACGGCAAATAAAAGACTCATCGGAAGAAGAGCGGGAAGAAAGCTGACAGAAAGATACATGATGATTTCCAAAATGGTTTTGGCCTGCACACCATGAACAAGGACAAATTCAGTCAGACGAAGGGCTTGAAACATCAGCAAGATGAAAATAAAAACTAACAGTCCCGTCAAAAATGAAGGAATCATTTCAAAAAAAATATATTGAATGGCTTTTTTTGGAAAATGAAACAGGTTTTTGCTCCTTGTGTGAAGAAAGTATAAATAGACCTGGCCGATTTCTCAACGAGAATCCGTTGACCTGATCCATCAGCCCGGCCAGAATAATTCTAAGATGAAAAAAGTACTTCTTGTTTTTGAAGACTATCATGAGTTGACTCGAACCGAATCTTTCTTGAAGAAAGTGGGTTTAGATATTCTTGGAATTCAAAATGAAAAACAAATTCCTCAACAGCTTTTGGGGTTTCGTCCTGATCTGATTCTGGCTCAGGGAGTTGGAGCAAAGGTCAATATCATTCATGTGGGGCGGAAAATGCAAGAACAACCAAAATGGCAGGGAAAAGTGATTTGTCTTTTGCCTCCAGGTTTTCAGATTCCACCCGCAGATCTCTTGAAAATGCGTTTGGATGCAGCTTTGGAATTGCCGGTGGAACCTCTTCGTTTGATGGAGGCCATTGCTAAAAAACTAGGATTGGAACCTCAAGCTTTGATGGATAAATACATGAAGACTCAAGCTCGTGGTGCTGTGGGGATGTCCTATGGTGGTCTTGGAGAGCATCTGTCGGGATCAGGGGCTTCTTCCGCAGCTTCGGCGACGGGTTCTTCCTCTCAAACACGGTCTTCTGTGGTGAATACTTCGGGTTCAAGTGCTAAGGGTAAAAAAGCTGGGAATTCCAGTGTTCGCAGCCAGCCTGCAGTCAAAGTGCAGGATCCCGAGCGTAAGAAAAGATACTCCGAATATTTATCCAAAGAAAAAATTGATACCAAAAAAATAATGTCCTCCAAAGATGCTCGCGCTATGCATCAGGATTTGAAAAAAAGCTGGAGTGCAGAGGATCTTGATTCCCAGGATGAATTGCGACGAAAATTTGTCCAGGCGATGTTTAGCAAAGACGGCGACAAGGGTGAAGGTCAAGAATAATACTAATGGTCGAACCTAGACCTGGGTAGGAAGCTCCTATACTCTGTCCTTAATCATTCCAATATTCAGTTTCAGGATGATGAAAGGAAAACTTTATGGGTGCAAATACACACGAATCCAGTGATGCAAATTTTGAAAAAGATGTTCTTCAATCCAATGTTCCAATTCTTGTGGATTTTTGGGCTGAGTGGTGCGGGCCATGTCGTGCTTTGGGACCAAAGCTTGAAGAGATCGCTGCTGAAATGGGTGGCAAAATGCGCATTGTAAAAATCAATGTGGATGAAAATCCAAATACTCCTTCCAAGTTTGGAGTGCGTGGGATTCCTACCATGATTTTATTCAAAGGCGGAAAAGATGTGGAGCAACTTGTGGGAAATCACCCCAAGGAAAGCATCGTGAATTTAATCAATAAACATTTAGCCTAAGGTGATTTATGAGTGTTCGATCGAATGATTCCCAATTAGCTTATCCGGCATCTGTGCCAGCCGTTGTGGATCTTTTGATCCAACGCCTTGGATCGCAAGTCTCTCCTTTGTTGATGGAGGCATTTTTTATTTGCGCGGGCCTTTGGACTTTGGTTCTTGCAGGTCAACTTCGCTTTCATCTACCGTGGACACCCGTTCCTGTGACGGCACAGACATTGGTCGTTTTGTTGATCGGTGCAACTTACAATTTGCGTATGTCAATGATCACCTTGGCGGCCTATCTTGTGGGTGGAGGACTGGGGCTTCCCTTCTTTGCAGCCGGAGCTGCGGGCTGGGCTGTTTTTGCAGGACCTACAGGGGGATACTTGCTGGGTTTTTTTGCAAGTGCTTTTGTATTAAGTTTTTTTCGATCTCAAGGTTGGGATCAGAAGTTGAAAACTTCATGGCCTTTATTTTATCTGGGCCATACATGCATTTTTCTTTTTGGAGTTTCTTGGCTTTCCGTTCATGTGGGATGGGTGAAGGCATTCCAGCTGGGCTTTGTTCCTTTTCTTCCAGGGGAAGTGATCAAAACAAGTCTGGCGGCAGGACTTTTGCCTTGGCTTCGTCGAAATTTATCTCATTTTTAGATCAACAGAATTAAGTTTCCTCGTGATATTGTCGATAGGTATGTCATGGGAAAATATCAAATTTATATTTTAATTTTCGGTTTTCTTTTCATGGCAAGTCCTAGGGGATATTCTCAAGGACTTGATCCCTTGCCTGTGGCAAAGGTTGAAAAGTTAGGAATTCAAAAAAATAATTCTGATCAGGTTGACGATATCTATGAACAAACAGAATGTTTTCTTCCTGAGTGTGGTCCCTATGCTGGGGATGATAATTTGAGGTCTGTGATACAAGCTTCCATTCAAGGTGAACGTTTAAATCTTGGTCACTTCCGTTTGCCAGATTCAAAAACAGTGAAGTCTGTTCGCTTGATTCGAACATCCACATCGCCTCAAAAAGCTCGTTTTGATTTTTCTTATTTTCAAGAAGTTTGTAAAAATTTTGAGTTTTTGGATCAAAAGAAAAAGGATATTTCGTTTCAATGCATTCGAAAAGGCAGTGAAAAGGTGATATCCCATATCGATATCGACTTTTCCTCTCTGACGCCATTAAAAGAAAAAGAAAATGAAGTGTATGAACTTCGAGCTCAGATTGTGAAACAAAAAATTCAAATTCAACTTTATAAGAATGACAAAGAGATCCCAGCATCTTTTGGGATGATATCTCAGATTAAAAAAATGTTCACAGAAGTGGATGAAACTTTTCAGCCACAGCCGTAGTATCTTTTCATCCATATTTTTAAAATGAGTATGTAGATTTGTCAGAAAAGTTCTTTGAAGTCTATCCAAGTGAAAAATCTTTTATTGCCATGGAAATTCAGCAACGAAAGCACCGTAGGTGTGATGAACTAGGACCAGAGATGAAACTGGTTTTGTTCCTTTTTGAGTGAAATTTCCACCCACAAAAATCAGACCACTTCCAAAGCTAGCATCGATTCTTTGGACGGTATTATTAAATTGGTAATCCACATAAGTTGAAAAGTTACCTCGATTAAGATTTCCCATATTTCCGATATTATTGCCTGCCAAAAGGGAAAATGAACCATTCAGAACAATATCCGTGTCCCAGTCTAATAAGTTCAAAAGAGTCCCAGCTCCCATTGTAAAGGGAAAGGAAACTTCCGTACCTGTTGTTGTATTTGCAATGGCTAGATTCTGATTGCCCATTCCAGAATTGAAGGAACCGACAAGGAACATCTGGGAATTAGCAATGGCGGCCATATAATCGACAGACATATCATAGACAAGACCCACTCCGGTAATGGGTGAGACAAAGTTCGTATCCACAGCTCCTGTTGTCGCATTCACGCGTGCTAAACTTGAAGTGCTATGCCCATTGGTGGAAGTGAAAAGCCCCCCAAGATAAACGTAGGCACTGTCATTGGGATCTTCCATCACTGAATAAACATGGGCAGCCATGCTTAAGTTTGGATCAAAGCTGGATTGAAATGTCGGAGTGGCTGTGGATATATCTAATTTCACCACAGCAGTGTAATTATTGTCTCCATCATAATCCATGAGAGTACCCATCGCGTAAAGATTGGATCCGATGATTTTCAGTCGGTAAGGCCATCCTGTGGTGGTTCGAGGTTCAAAGCTTGTGGGGACACCTGTTGTCCCATTCAGTTCAGCCAAGTAATTGGACCCAACTCGACTTGTTCCTGCGATGGAGTTGAAATAGCCAGTGACAAAAATGCGACTTCCTGACCGAGCTAGATCCAGAAAACTACCGCCACCGGTTCCTAAGACGACCTTGGGAGCAAAGCTGGAGCTTAAGTTGTAGGTATTGATATCAATGGCAGCAAGACCGCCGCGTTCTTCTCCTCCCATGGAGATGAAGTCTCCGCCTGCGTAGATTTCACTGCCCGAAGCATTGGGTTTGTCTGCCAAGGCATAAACGGGGCCGCTGGTTCCAATGCCTGTGGTGCCCATATAGGCTCCTGTGGTGGTGTCGATCAAAGCAAGATTCACACGGCGGTTGTTGGCATCATGGAAATCTCCACCAATGGCCCAGTTGGGGCCAGAGGCAATAGCATAGACCTTCGATCCCGAAGGCAGGCTTGGGGCAAAGCCTGAATTGAGTGTCCCACTGGATTCATCGACCAGAGCAAGTCCAGGGCGATTTGTTCCTGCCAATTGTGAAAACTCTCCTCCAAGAAGGCAAGAAGAGTAACAATAGATGGTATGGATGGGGCCATTGGCTTGGGGGTTCCAAGCAATTAAATTGTTGGAGGAGAACTGATAGCCTGCGCCATAACCTCGTGAGGACCCATTCACACTGGTGAAATCGCCGCCAAGGAAGAAGACATTGACTCCTCCATAAGTAATGCTGCGAACAAAATTATTAGGACTTATACTTTGATTCATTAAAGCATAACTGGTGTTGATATAAGAAAAGTAGCTTCGAGATTGCCCCATGAAGCTTGTGAATTTACCTCCAAAGGCCATAAGATTGTTGGATCCATTGGCTGAGATGGCAAGGACCTCTCCATTCGGTGATGGATCCCAGGAAAGAAGGCTTGCATTGGCGAACTCATAGACATTCGTCACAGATTCTAAGTTGATGGCGGCTAAATTATTTCTAGCTGTACCCATGATAGAGGTGAAACTTCCTCCCACAAATAAAGTGAGGTTTGATCCAAAACTCACATGAAACAAAGATCTTACAGGGCCATTCACTTGGGGTTTCCAATTTGCAGGAACTCCATCGGCATTGACATAGGCTAAATTTTGAAATCCAGAGATGCCGCCAATTTGAGTGAATTCTCCTCCGATAAAAAAACCGCCCCAACCAGTAGGTTGAATGGCATAGATTTTTCCAACAACGGCCGCGCTGGGGTTCATACTGGAGCCTGCTGTAAATGAAGTTCCAGCATTCGGTATAAAACCTTGTCCAAAGGCTCCTGTCGGTTGACCGACGTAGGAAAAATCTCCAGCTAAGTATAATAGCTTATTGCTGGGGTTGTAGTTGACGGCATTGACAGATTTATTAGGTCCAGCAAGCGATTTCCGGTACCAGAAACTAAAGTAGCTTGGACTTGTTTTATTTCCAGCTTTGTCAACAGCCCGTATCGAAACATAATTCAAAGTTGAACTGAGGGGAGCTAATCCTCTTGCTGAAAATATGGGAGAAGATCCCATATTGGTCCAAGGCAAGATATCAGTTCCATTCGACGTCGTTCCAATCGCCATTTCATAGTAGGAAAAACCAGAACCACTTCCGTCAGTTGCCGGGCCCACCTCAAAAAGTGGGCTTGTTGTCTGGTGGACGGTATGGATAAGGCTATTGACCCTTCCTGTGAACGATGGTGGAGTGCTGTCCACCAAATAAGGGACGTTGGCAGTGGAGCAGACAGAGCTGATTCCTTGAGAATTTTTTCTGTAAGCAAATAGAGTATAGCTGCCATCAAGAAGTGGTGATGCAATGGTAATATTCAAAGATCCAGCACTGCTTGCAACGGCGGATCCTAATTCCGTGCCAGATGTACATGAAGAACTATTGCTGATGTAAACAGTGTCTCCAGCATCCACAGGAGTGACTAAAAGAGTTGGTGTTGTGACCTGCGAAGGAGAACTGACAGGAGTGACTAAACTGATACCTGTGATCAGGGATGGTGTCGGAGGAGGTGCTGGTGCCGGCGCTGGAGGCGGCACCGGTGTCGGGGACACTGGAGCTTGATTCTCCGAAGTATTTTCTTTGGACACAGTTTCAAGATCATCCATTTCAAAATGGAAAGAGCAACCCGTGCTCAGTAGGAGGATAAGGAATACCGATGACATCCAAATATAGGGTTTTATAAAAAACAATCCCATCTAAGAATCTTATCGGACAAAAGTAGGGTAAACTTGAGTGAAAAGATTATGTATTAAGATGGAACGTTCAATATAAACTTGGCAGATCTGGGAATCCAAACAAGGGATTATTGATCCAACTCTTGTAAATTGTTTTGCAGAGTTAGTAGATAAAACTGAAAGTCAGGTGTTCTTAAATCGTGGGAAGACTGTTCAAAACCAACGACTTTCACAGGAACAGACGCTTTTTTATAAACCTCTAAATCAGTGTCCTTCAGCATGGATCCATGTTGCTTGCCTTGATACAAATACAAGGGGCACTTAAGTTGATTCAGTTCATGATGAAAAGCTAATTTTTTCTGAGCTTGAAACAGTAATTGCAAGGTTGGTGCATCCATACCAAATGGAGGATTGTTGACATACTCTTTTTGTTTTTCTTCTGAAAAAATTAAAGTCTCAGCAGGGTAGTCAGCAATGATCAATCCTTTGACCAATTCCGGATGTTTCACGGCAAATTGCAGAGCCACAGGAACGCCTGCTGAATAGGCGAATAAAACCATCTTTTTCCAACCGACCTCAAACAAAACATGTTCCAAATCCTCGACATGTTTTTCAAGACTGTATTGTTCGGGCCCTTCCGTCGGAGCATCACTGTATCCACGTCCACGAAAACTTAAAGCCAAAGAAGGACGCGGCAATAAAAACTTCATTTCATCTTTAAAATGATCGGCAATCCCAGAAAAGCCAGGCACCATCACCACAGGAGTCAGTCCTGTGCTGATGTCTCCTGTGCGAATGTAATGGATTTTAACAGGAGATTTTCGTGTAAAAGTACTTTGTAAATTCATGATGTCGCCGTCCTAGTTGCTACAAAAAAAATGACCCAACTCTTCTTCTCATTGGGTCATATTTTGATCCAATGGGCAAGGGAATTGGGCCATGCATTTCTATCCAGACGACAGTCCAGGTTCAGACGACAGTCTTCGCCTGCGGTTCTATCTACGTTCAGACAATGGTTGAACTTTGCGTTGTTCGGTGCCGATGTATTCACTCAATGGACGAATGATACGATTATTTGCAGCTTGTTCCATAATATGAGCTGACCATCCGGTGGTACGAGCCATCACAAAAACGGGAGTGAAAAAATCAATTTCAAATCCCATCATGTAGTAAGCAGGTCCCGCAGGGAAATCCAAGTTAGGATAGATTTTCTTTTTTTCGATCATGGTTTTTTCCAAAGCTTCATACATTTGCATCCACTTTTGGTTTCCAGTCACATCCGCCATGACTTGAGCATACTTCTTCATCGTTGGAACACGAGAGTCCCCTTTTTTGTAAACACGATGACCGAATCCCATCACCTTGCGCTTTTGCGCCAAAGCATCCAGCATCCATTGGGTTGCTTTATTGGGATCTGCAATCTCTAACATCATATGCATCACTTGCTCGTTCGCTCCACCATGCAAAGGGCCTTTCAGGGCGCCGATGCCCGCCGTTGTGGCACTGTACAGATCAGACTCTGTCGAAGTCACAACACGGGTGGTGAACGTGGAAGCATTGAAGCTGTGCTCTGCATACAAGATCAAACTGACGTCAAAAGCTTTCACAATTTCTTTGGCTGGAATTTTTCCAAAACACATATTGAAAAAGTTTTCCGACAAGGACAGATCTTGACGAGGGGGAATAAAATCCAAACCTTTTTTAAAACGATAATCCGCGGCAATCGCCGTGGGAATTTTTGCCAACAAGCGAATCGCTTTATCTAAATTGGTTGCAGGGCTTGCATCCCAAACGCGTTCATCTTCACATCCCATAAAGCTGACAGCTGTACGGATGCTATCCATAGGGTGACATTTTTTTGGAAGAGCTCGTAACACTTGCAAAAGATCTTTTGAAATTTCACGGTAGCTGCGTTCTTTCTTTTCAAAATCTGCCAGTTGGGAAGATGTCGGCAGTTCTCCATTGTAAAGTAGGTATGCCACTTCTTCAAATTTGCAAAGCTCAGCCAGGTCTTGAACAGGGTAACCACGGTAAATCAAAGAATTGGTATCAGGATTGACTTTGGAAACGGAAGAAGTGTCGATCACTGAACCTTCTAAACCTTTCTTCGTATTCACCTTCTCGGGTTCTGGAACATAATCAGGATTGATGTAATTGTCTTGTGTCATTTCGAATTCCTTTCATGCTTGGATCTAAAAAAAAGGGCCTTGCATTTTGCAAAGCCCACGTCTTTAGACTTTAAAATTAAAAATACTTTGATCGAACTGATTGTACTCTTCGTAGCGAACCAATTCGTACAGCTCTTTACGGTGCTGCATTTTATCCAACACAGACTCTTGAGTTCCCTTGGCTTTGATTTCTTGAAGTCCCGTTTCCACAGCTTTCATCGCTAAGCGAAGGCTGGTTACAGGGTAAATCACAAGATTAAATCCCAGGTTGCTTAATTGTTGAGTGGTTAAAAGTTTGCTTTTTCCAAACTCTGTCATATTCGCCAAGAGGGGGACTTTCACTTCTTTGCGAAACTTTTCAAATTCTTTTTCATCCTGCAAGGCTTCGGGGAAAATCATTTCCGCTCCGGCATCCACATAGGCTTTGGCCCGATCGATGGCTTTATCTAAACCTTCGCTGGCGCGAGCATCGGTGCGTGCAATGATCAGGAAGTTAGGATCTAAAGTTTTAGCATTGCTCGCCGCTTTGACTTTCTTCAGCATCTCTTCGCTGCTGACCAGGGCTTTATTGTCCAAATGACCACAGCGTTTTGGATTCATCTGATCTTCCAAACCTTTGTTAATTCTGTGCAGAAAGGCAAGGAAGATGCTATTAGGACTGAGGGATTAAAGACTCAAAGCCAAAAGAGTGCTTTAGATTTATTGACGGCGCAA